>Ga0076004_114_pt1 | contig 89953 bp, 99 predicted proteins | sample RifGroA2_FD_68067 | JGI IMG/M metagenome (GOLD analysis project Ga0076004, IMG submission 68067) | Parcubacteria (Magasanikbacteria) bacterium GW2011_GWA2_56_11
CGTTCAGATCATCGCCATCGACAGCCAGTTCAGGAACGTGGATTCCGCGAAGAAGAACGCGAAGATCGCCGGCGTGAACAAGGAGATCCAGTTCTCGCGGCAGGATGTCGGATGGCTGGATGTGAAGTTCAAGAAAGGGGAGGCAGAGCTGATCGCGACGGCGCTGCCGACGCTGACAAAGGAAGCGCACACCCGTGCCTACCTGAAAATCATCAAGGAATTCTTCCACCAGGCCGCGTATGTGCTCGCGAAGGTAGGCAGGATGGCGGTGTGCACGAAGAATCCTGAGGTTGTGAAGAAAGAGGCGGCTGAGAATGGGTTTATCGTGAAGGAGGAGAGGAAGGTGTGGCAGGGGAAGGAGGAATTGTGTATTCTGGTATTTTCTAGATGACTTGTCAAAAACCACCCGCTGGTGGTTTTTGAGCATGCTCGGAAATCGCTCGCTTACCATACACTGAAGCGATATGGCTTGCGCTTCGGCGATTTCGGACATGTCAATAAAATACTTAAAAGAAGTTCATTTCTCATCCTTATGAATCCTGCTGAGCGTCCTATCCGAAACGGCAGATCTTGGGGCACTTATCTTTTATTTGGAATTCTTGGACTTGGCCCAGCTTATTTTGCATTACACGCGGTAGTGGGATACAGAAATCAATGCATAAACGAGAGACATACGTCTTTCGCATCCGTAGATGAGTTGGAGGCCTGCCTTTCGCAAGAGAAGCGGACCTTGGGGCTTGAGGATTTGACTCTCCCCTGGGGTTTCAGCGATAGGGTCGACGTGGCAGGGACGCTTTACAATAACGATAAGGAAGAGTATAGCCTCATTTTCAATGGGATGCCTAATCGAGCGAATGTGAGACATGAGTTATGGCATGTCTATGAGATAAAAAACGGCATTCTTCGCGAACCCATTTTGCCATTCCAAGACCTTCTTGCGGAGTGGCGAGCGGCGAATCATGCTGATAGATAGGTGACTCAGATAGATTATAGAAACCGCTTCTTTATCTTCCCAAATATTCGACATCCCTCATGCCCTTGAATCCGGGGTCGCCTGTGACAAGCTTCAGCTTATGCGCTTTCGCGGATTCGTAGATGAGAGAGTCGCCTAATCCTAATTTCTGCTTCGCGTTGAATTTCGCTGCATTGAGCGCAATGGTCGCGTCAACGGGAATGACAAAGGAGTTTGCGAGCATCCACCTCACCATTTTATCTGCGTCCGCCTCACTCTTGTTGAGGATGGCAAACTTGTAGACTTCAGCGAGGTTAATAACGCTAATAAACACCATTCCCTCATTGAGATACTTCTCTATCGCAGCGGCTGCTTTTCCGTCTATGAAGTACTCAATCCAGCACCAAGAATCAACTAAAACGGTCAATCTGGTCCTCTCTCCTGAATTCCGGCATCCCTGGAAAGGCTCCTCTCATAGACTTCATCGGTTTCTTGATTTTTGCGATCATCTCTTTAAGGGTCTCATCGAAATTCGATGCCCCATATTCCTCTTTCAAGCTCGAGAGCATGAAGTGGGTGTCCTCTTGAATAGCAATGGTGGTTGTTGCCATACTTCATAGAATATAACTTATAATATATAAATCTTTCGCCAGTTGTTTTATATACTTCCTTTGACTTCTTCTTTATGCGGGACAGGCACTTAGCTAACGGATGGAAACATCTGAGGAAAGTCCGCCCTCCCCTCGAAAGAGGACAAAGCCACCCTTTGGGATCCGGCAACGGATGGCAACCGCACAGAAACGAGACCCCCTCGGTCTAGGAGGAGGCACGCGAAGGTCCCGGCAACGGAACTCAGTTAACCTGCCGACGTTGTCCGAGGAATGGCTAAAACGGCGAGCCCTGGCTGGAGCAAGTCATTCGACGCTTAGTTCAATGCTAAGGAGGCCATCGAAGCACTCGCTTGGTAACGGGCCTTACAGAAGGCGGCTTATCCCTGTCCTGCGCCTTTCTTTCAGAGGGTTTATAAGATAAAAAAGACTCCCGTCAGGCATGCCTATTGAAGATGGAGGAGCGGCGGTAAGCTTCCGAAACGACAAGGACCTCTATAGCGCATATCAGAGTGGGCGGGCTCCTGCTGGCGTGACCGCGATGCGGCTGTTTTCCGCGATCCACAACAAGGGAAGCCCGGGGGAGGCCCTGGATTTCGCCTTTCAGGCTGATGTCCTTCCTCTCTATCTTGCCATCTGGGAAGTGAGCGGCCTCAAGTTGGAGTTTGTCTCTGGGAACACAGTCTTTGTGCAATCGAGGGAGGGGCAGACACGATTCGGACCTCCAGAGATTCTCCGGGAGCGCGTGCGATTACGGATGGAAGCGCTCGCCCAGACGCCGAAGGAGCATGGGCAGCTTGCGGACGCGTATGTGCGGACCGGCCTTGAGCAAGAAGCTATTCCACACTACGAACGCGCGTTCAGATTACAGGATTGCGCCACGCTCGCAAGAAGGAAAGGAGATCTGCCTCTTGCCGCTGCCTACGCAAGAGATCATGCCCAGAATACAAGGCAGGAAGCGGACTATCGCTGGGCTGGGGGATTGGAGGAGGAGGCGGGGAATTTCGACGGCGCCTGGGGACTGTACCATATGGGCATGGCACCGGTGGACGCGCTCCGCGCGAAAGCCAGAGCTCTCCATGCTTCGGGAAGGGCCGAGGATGCTGTCTCCGTCTATCGCGACGGCCTTAAGGCATTCGTGGCTGTCGGGATGGCCGAACATGATAAACAAACCAGGAACGTCCCTTGCAAGCTTAGGTCGTCAGTACCCGGCGCCGAGGTGCTCACCTTCCTCCTTTGGCTCAGCGGCAAAGAGCCAGAACCGAAAGTGGAGAGGAGGACATGCCCTGACCTGGCTGAAATCGTGTATCGTCTGATCTGGGGAGAGGCCGAGGTGGCGAGTAAGCATAGCCTTCCACAGGTATACGAGTTCCTTGCCGTGGAGTCACAGCGGTACCGGGAAGCGGCCAAGCGGACGAAGCGAAAACCAAACTAGCCCAATACTTGCGCACGGACCCGGATTCCGGAAACCTGACGACCGATTATGAACGACGCGCCATGGCGCTTATGTCTCTCGGGATAAACCCCTATTCCGGAACGGCAACCAATTATATTGATAAAATTACCGCCAGCTTCACAGACAGCCAGTTCGGCGACGCTGGCCTCGTGAATGATGACATTTTCGCCCTTTTTCCCCTGCTTCGGGCAGGCTATGCCCCGGGCGACGAAATCATCAAAAAAACAGTGCAATTTATCCTCTCCAAACAAGATACCCAAGGCGGCTGGGGCAGCCCGGACATGACCGCGGCCGGCATCCAGGCCCTGACAGCAGTCACAGACCTGCCGGGCGTGGTCCCGGCGATCGAGCGGGCCAAACAGCACCTCAAGGCAGCGCAAACCAGCTCAGGCCGAATTGGCGACAACAGCTTTGCCACCAGCTGGGCCCTGCAGGCGATGGCGGCGCTCAATGAATCCGAGTCTGTCTGGACCACCAACGGAAAAACACCGGGCGACTACCTAGCGAGCGTACAAGAATCCGACGGCGGACTCGAGAGCGCTGCCACGCCCCTCAACGACCGTGTCTGGGCAACGGCGTACGCCATCACCGGCACGCTTAAAAAAACTTGGTACAACGTACTCGCTAATTTTTCGAAGCCGGAAATGCCAGCCACGGATCACGCTGCCAACTCAGAGGCGGACAGCGGCGCCGCGCCTCCGGCCGCGGCACCGTTTGTTTCGGGTCTGCCGCCGGTGGCAGTTTCAGAGCTGGCTCTGCCAGCTCTGAACGCCGACGCCCCGCCCACGACCGCGGTCGAAACCATTTTTCCGATCGCGGCACCGACGGAGAAAGATATGCCCAAGACAGAAGAGCCGGAACCGATCTCGCCGCCGGACCAAACCGCGGCTCAAACCGCGCCGGCGGTGGCGGTAAACCGGCTGCCGCGAACCGAAACCGCGGCCGCATTCGCCGGAGTGCAAAATCAGCCTGAACCGGCGCCGGCGGCTCTGCCAGCCACCGATTCCAGCCAGGCTATAGAGGCCAATTCCGGCCTTACACCGCTCCAAAAAGCCGCCCCGGGCGTCTTCGGCGGGGCGATTACCCTCGCCTCCGGCCTCGGGGCCTACTTGGCTTGGCGCTTCCTGCTGGGTTTGATATAATCAATTGACTATGAAACGGTATACCTACCTTCCGCTCGCTCTTGTCCTGCTCCTATCCGGAGCCGGCTGCGCTGCGCGCTCTGGCGAAACCGGGCAAATACTGCCGGCGACAAACTTCGTCCTGACGATAACCAAATCAGAAAATAACTCGCGAACGGTGTCCGTACCCGCGGATGGGCAAAAAAGTTTAGCCCAGACGCTGGCCGCCGCGTCTGTCTCCTACCGGACGGTCCCAGGGCCGGAGGGCGAGCGGATGGCGGAGCTCGACGGCGTACTGGCGACCGCCTCGAAAGCCTGGAACTTGTACATTGATGCCAAAAAAGTCGACTGGACAAACCTGGAATCAGTAACCATAAAGCCCGCGCAGCGCATAGAATGGCGCTACGAAACCGAATAAATATGACCGTTCCGACCATCTCCGCCCTGACCAAAAAGACGACAGTGCCCTTGGTAGCCATCTTATTCCTTATCGGTTTTGCCTCGCGCCTCTTTCCCCATCCGGCCAACTTCGCCCCGATTGGCGCCATCGCTCTTTTCGGCGCTCTGTACCTGCCCCGGCGCCTCGCGATCGTGTTGCCGCTTTTGGCGGTCTTTGTGAGCGATCTCGTGATTGGCTTCTACAGCCTTCCCCTAATGGCAGCGGTCTACGGCAGCTTTGTCCTGACCGCGCTTATCGGGCTTACGATTCGCCGCCGCCGTTCTTTCGGCGCTGTTGTCCTCGCGACCCTGGCCGGTTCGGCTCTCTTCTTCCTCGTCACCAACGCGGCAGTCTGGGGTTTTGGCACTCTTTATCCGCACACTGGCGCAGGACTTGGACAAAGTTATATCATGGCCTTGCCTTTCTTCCGCAACAGCCTTCTCGGAGATTTTTTCTACACCGGCATTCTCGTCGGCGGTCTTGAAGCGTTGCGCCTGGGCAAGAAAAGATTCTTATTCAAACCGGAACAGGCACTCTAATCCCAAAATTATAACAAAGATCCCTAAACAGGGATCTTTTTGTTCTGTCAGGCTGGTCTTACTGCGCCACCGGCGCCGCGTCTAGGCTCTTTGGATTAGGCCCGTACTGGTTGTCTCCGGGCTGGCTGTCGGCCGCCAGAAAAAAAATAAGTATAATGGACCCGATGACCGGTATAAAACCAATAAGCACCCACCAGCCGCTCCGATTGGTGTCGTGAAGCCGGCGGACGCCGACCGCGAGGCTCGGAACTAAAGTGGCCAGGGCGTAAATCCCAACCAGGAAACTGGCGCCCAGTCTGCTCTCCATGATCGAATCCATAGTCGAGAGTATGATCGTTACGAGTACATGGAACAGAACAAATGTCCAGTATTCCCGACGATTCGACCGGCCGCTAAAAATGGCGTATTTTTTTAATACCGCGAGATATTGATTGAAATTTTCATTCATAATCCTAGATTAAGTCGCCTTTAATAAAGGCCGCGAGCCGCAATCGCCCCTGGCGCCAGGATTCGCCCCAGTCCCCACGGTTAGGTTGGCGCGAATGCCTCAGCCTGTTCTCGCGGCGGCTAACTTGCGCTGGAACGATTAAAACAGATCGTCATACTCGATGACCTCACCGGAGTCGGTACTAAACCGTTTGTGTTTGCCGGCCTCGACAGTCGCGGCCGCGGCGGCCGCGTCCGCCTCTTCCGCGGACAATGCCGGCAGTAAGCGCTCAACCGGCAAACCGACCGGCGGCTCGGCCTGCTTCGAGGCCGCTTTTTGGACCAATGGCGTCTTGACGTGAGACATCGGGAAATGCCAGATAGTCGCCAGCTCTTCGATGTTGAGGACAAACGGCTTGCCCCCGGCGCCGATTTTGCGTTTTTTATAAGCTTTCATCAGCAATGACTTCTTCCGGGATGATTTTTTACTTGAACCCTTGCCGGCAAACGTGGGTACGATGGAATTGGCGCTGGGGATGTTGTATTGCGTAAGGGCGCCCACCAGGGCATTGACCCCGCGCAAGGGATTGAAGACTTCCTTGCGGGCCCCGTACAGGCCGCGTATCTTCGTTTTGAAACCGAGTTTGCCGATTTTAGCTTCCATAGCCTCGACCAATTTGCTCATGCCCGGAGTGAGGTACTGGAGCTGGTTCGGCGGACTGTGGTCCTCGTCATGCCCACTGACAGACTCCCGGCCAAAAACTTGGTCGCCGATACCTTCAAGCATCTTCTGCAGCCCGGATACCGTGTGGTCGATGAGGTTCAGGTGCGGATGGGATTTTTCACCGATAACTTCTTTGATTTTTTTGATCGCATCCTCTTTCCAATCGTTGCTGATGGGCTCAAGCAAAATTTGAAACCACATCTGTTCACCGGGTCCAATACGGGTGAAACTCTCAAGAAAAGTTCCCATCGGGTCTTTCAGGACCGTATCTTTGGAAATGGCATGCTCGAATTCGCGGTAGCTGCGGATAGGATAGGCGCTGTTCTCGGCCAGACCAAAATCGCTGATCCAGATGTCGTGGGTGGCGCTGGGATAGCTGTCAGGAATGCCGCCGGTGTAATCTTCCACCTCGGTGATTTCCGCATCCGGGTACTGCGCGTAGACAGCCGCCTCGACCAAATCACGGAAGGCCTCCTCGGTCCAGACCAAAAACTGGATATACCCCTCGATGCTGATGATCTCGAAGCTGAACCAGCGCTGTTTGTAACCGTCTTTAAGACGGTCTTTCAGGTCCGGCTTGGAAAAGGCGCCCGCGATGTGAGAAAACATTTGTTCCACCGCTTTGGGGGTCTGGACATTCAGGGGCGGGACGTCAACCGCGAGCAAAATGAACTTCCACTCATGAGTGTTCAGGTCCTGCTTCAGGTCTTCGTACAAGTGGAAACCGGCGAAAAACAGCAAGTAAGCCAAAACCAGCCAGCCGCCAACTGCCAGCACCTGGCCGATAATCGGCAGCGCCCCCTGGCCAAAAAAATCCGCCAGCCGGTTAAAATCGAGAAAAAAAATACCAATATCCATATTTTAGTGGTGTCCGCCGCCCAGGAGTTTGATGATAATGGCGTAGACGCCCAAAACCGCGATTACCGTCCACCACCAGCCAAGGGTGCCCGACACATACCCGGCCGTGTAGGCGAGGCCGGTAATAAGCGTCGCTGCCAGGGCGATAAGGTGCAAAAGCAATTTTTCGGACATAAAAAATGGTCTAAGTCTTTGGGGGTCCTCCCTGCAGCCCAAAGCCGGAGTTTAAAGCCTGAAAAACCTGGCGTCAAGGTGAACGGGCGGCGACTCAGTCTCTGCCATAACCAGAGTATAACATAAAAAAGATAAAAAATCCCCAGTTTCGGGGATTTTTAAGCTTGAGTCCTGGTTATTCCTTATCCGCGGCGCTGCCGCCCTTCCCAGACTACCAGAAGCGGGCTGGCAATAAAAATCGAAGAGTAAGTACCGAAGAAGATGCCGATAATCAACGCGAGAGTAAAAAAATGAATTGTCTCCCCGCCGAAGAAGAACAGGGCCGACAGCACCAGAAGAACAGTTACCGAGGTGTTTACAGAGCGCCAGATAGTCTCGTTGACCGCGACGTTCGCCACTTCCGCGAAATTATTCGCGCTCCGGCGGATGAGATTCTCGCGAATACGGTCGAAAACCACGATGGTATCGTTGACGGAGTAGCCCAAAATGGTAAGCAGGGCGACGACAAACGGGATATCCACATGGACGTTGAAATAGCGACCTAGCACGGCAAAAACACCCATCGCGATGCTGACATCATGGACCAGGGCGACAATAGCGGCTACGCCGTACTTCCAGGAGGCGATCGGCCGCGACACTTTGCGGAAAGCGTAGGCGATATAGGCGACAATCGCCACGACTACAGTCAAGCCGGCGAGCCACGCCCGCTCCCGGATAACGGAGCTGACGGCTGGGCCGATGGTTTCCAGCCGCTCTTCCAAAACTTTGTTATTGTCTTTTTCGTAAGTCTCGCGCACGATTCCTAAAATCTTCTGGTGTTCGTCTTCGGAGATAAAGCGGAGCTTGAGGATGGCGCCTCTGTCCCCGGTCGGCTGGACGATAACATCTCCCAAACCCAGGGATTCCACTCTTGACTCGATCTCCGGCCCGGCCGGACGGGTCTGTGTAAAGGTAAACTCAAGCAAAGAGCCGCCGGTAAAGTCTATGCTCGGTTTGAGCCCCCAGACGGCAAGCGCCAACCAGCTCGCGAGCACCAGCAGAGAGGAAAAAATGAAGAAATTGTTCCGTTTGCCGATGATATTATGCATAAAACTCTTCTTTACCTTATGAACGGTCGCGCTTTCCGCCCAAAAACAGCCAGCCGCCGCTATAATCGGCAAACCAGGCGGAGACGAAACGCAGAATCACCCGCGTAACGGTAATGGCCGTAAAGAGGCTGACCAGTATGCCGATCGCGAGAGTGATGGCAAACCCCTTGACAAAACTCGTGCCGAACCAGATAAGAATGGCGCAGGTGATAAGCGTCGATGCGTTGCCGTCGCGGATCGACGTCCAGGCGCGCAAAAAGCCTTCTTCGATCGCGGTTCTTAAGCTCTTGCCGTGGCGCAATTCTTCCTTGAGCCGCTCGAATATGAGTACGTTGGCATCCACCGCCACTCCCAGGGACATGAGGAAACCGGCGATACCGGCCAGAGTAATCGTAACGCCGATTAATTTGAAAATAGCCAGCGTGAAGGCGATATAAAGACAAAGAGAAACCACCGAAATCAGGCCGGGCAGCCGGTAAATCAAAATCATGAAAATCATGATAAGCAGAGCCCCGATAACGCCGGCTTTCAGGCTCGTAGCGAGAGACTCGGCGCCCAAAGTAGCTCCGATCGCCTGCTGGGAGATAAGCTCCACCGGTACCGGCAGCGCCCCGGCATTAAGCCTCTGGGCCAAAAGCCTGGCCTCGGTAATAGTGAAATTGCCGCTAATCACGGCGTTGCCGTCTGCTATGACGGTGTTGACCGTCGGGATGCTTATGGCCTCGCCATCGAGGAAGATGGCGATGGGAGCGCCAATATTGCGCTCGGTAAGATCTTTAAAGAGGTCGGCGCCTTCACCATTGAATTTGAGAGATACTTGGACGGCGCCTGTCTGCGGGTCGCTCACGACCTCCGCTCGCTCCAGCTGTTTGCCGGAGAGTCCGGTGGTCTTCCATTCCGAGGCGCTCGGGACGTAATCTTCCGCCGTTTTGGTGCGGACGAGTATGCGCGATACTTCGTATTCCCGGCTTATCCGCTCGTCTTCTTTAAAAATCACGTGCCAGCCGAATTCGGTCTCCACCGGCCCGATGATTTCGCCTTTTTTCGCGCTGAACAGGGCGTCGGCAAAAGCGCTCGACAGCTGTCCGCGGCTTAGCCACCCCAGATCGCCGCCCTGCGATTTGCTGCCCGAGTCGGTGGAATTCTTTTCGGCCAGCTCGGCGAAATTGGCGGCATTAGCCTGATTGTATAGATCCGCCGCTTTTTGGCGGGCTTCTTCTTTGGTGTATTGCTGTTCGCCCGAGCAATTTCGGGATCCGAGATAGCAAATGAGGATATGCCTGGCCTTGGCTTGGGGCTCGCCGTCGCGCTCGCCGCCGCGCTTGAGAATATCATAGCCGCGGCTGGTCTCGACCAGGGACTTGGCTACCCCCTGAGGCGGCGTCTTGGCCGCGACGTCGTATAATTCCGGCTCCAAAGAAAGCGGGCCGACAAATCCGATATAGCCGCCATTGTTCTTACTCTCTTCATGGGCCGAAAACTCGCGGGAAAGCGCTGCGAAGTCCTCGCCTTTCTTGGCCCGGGCCAAAATTTCTTCGGCCCTTTTTTTCGCTTCCTGGTTGAATTTATCCAAATCAGCTTTTTCCTCGGCCGTAAGGTCGCGCGGCGGCTCCCTGTTTTCTTCTTTGAATTCCAAAATCGGGGTCTCGCCGATCATCTTGATCGCCTGGCCAATGTCCGTTACTCCCGGAAGCTCGACATTAAGGCGGTAGGACTCGCCGACTTGCGACGTTTGCACCGTCGGCTCGCCTACGCCCATGCCGCTGACGCGGCGTTCCACGACATCGCGCACGCCCTCCACCGACGCGGCCTGATCGGCCGCCGGTATATCTCTGACATCAGCCTCGTAGATCAGCTGCACTCCGCCCTGCAAATCCAGCGAGTATTCCGAAAATTCCCCAGCGGAGTTTTCCGCGCACATTGACTTTGGGAGTATTCACTGGCATATAAATCGCTCACTAGTGTAGCCGAGGCAGGCTCACTCGTCAATAGCGGGGTGTGGACGTGTCAGGCCGGCGATTCACGCTCCGTGACAGCGTTTATAATTACTAGCGAGGCCGCAGACGCAAGCTTGCTTGCATCTGGGGCGAGCGACGGAATTTCAAGCGCCGTGACAGCGCTTATATTTCTTCCCGCTGCCGCACGGGCACAGATCGTTGCGCCCGATCTTGTGTCCTTCTTCGTCGCGCGGTTTTTCTCCGGTCGCGCCGGAAACTCCGCCGCCGCTTTCCGCCGTCTTTTGCGCTCCCTGGAGAGTTAGTTTGTCGCTCGCCATGATAGTCGGAGCGAGCTGGATGCCGATGTTGAGTTTGAAGAAACTGTAGACCACCTCTTTCTGAATATCGGCCAAGAGTTGGTTGAACATCACAAAGCTTTGTTTCTTGTATTCTATAAGCGGGTCCCGCTGGCCGTATCCCTGCAGACCGATGCCGGCGCGCAGGTAATCTATGGCCACCAAATGATCCACCCAAAAAGTGTCAATCGCCCGCAAAAGCAGACTTTTTTCAACGGCCTGGACCATCTTGTCCGTCTCGTCGCCCGCGGCATGTACCTGGCTCACGATACCCTCGCGCAGGTGTCCGTACTGTTCTTGGGCCTTGGCGATGAGAAAATTCACCAGCCGGTCGCGGGCCGCGACAGCGTCCACATTGGTCTCGCCGCGGTTTGCCAGCTCGTAAAACCGATTTTTTTCTTCCTCGGAAAAAGGGAATACCGTGCGCATGGTTTCATAAATTTCCTCGACGTTCCACTCGCCGGTTTCGGTGATAGTATGCGACGACACGACTGTCTCGATTTCGGTTTCTACTAAGTCCATTATCATCTCGCGCAGCGAAGCGTAAGTCCGGTCGGCGAATATTCCGGCCGCGGCTGATTTTTCCGTGCCGTCCGCCTCCCAATGCTCCGGCGGGGTTTCCGCCGCCGCCAAGGGGCTTTCGCTCGCCGCCGCGAGCTCCAGTATGCGCCGCCGCTTGCCGTAAATCACCGCGCGCTGCCGGTTTAGGACATCGTCATACTCCAGGAGATGCTTGCGGATGTCAAAATTATGCGACTCGACTTTTTTCTGCGCCGTTTCGAGCATCGTCGTTATCATTTTCTGCTCTATAGGCATGTCCTCCGGCACTTTGAGGCGCGTCATCACGTTTTTGAGGCGATCGCCGGCGAAGATACGCATTAGATCGTCTTCGGTGGAAACGAAAAATTGCGTCTCTCCCGGATCGCCCTGGCGCGCCGCGCGGCCGCGCAGCTGATTGTCTATGCGGCGCGATTCATGGCGCTCGGTGCCAAGGACGAAAAGGCCTCCGGCAGCGACCACTTTCTCGGCGTCGGCCGCATCTGCCGGTACGCCGCCGAGCTTGATGTCCACGCCGCGGCCGGCCATGTTGGTGGCCAAGGTAACCGCGCCCGGCCGTCCGGCCTGGGCGATGATCTCGCCCTCTCGCTCGTGGTTCTTGGCGTTCAGGGTTTCGTGCTCAATGCCCAAAGCCGTCAGATACTCGCTCAGCCGTTCGTTTTTTTCCACCGATATCGTGCCCACCAGTATAGGTTGGTTCTTGGCGCGGCATTCTTTTATCTTTTCCGCCGCGGCCCGAAATTTGGCCGCCTCGGTTTTATAAATACGGTCGGACAAATCGGCGCGCCGATCCGGACGGTTGGTCGGGATGACCACCACTTCCAAGGCGTAAATTTTATAAAATTCCTCCGACTCGGTCGCCGCCGTGCCGGTCATGCCGGCCAGCTTGCCGTACATGCGGAAAAGATTCTGAAAAGTAATGGTCGCGAGCGTCTGGCTTTCGCGCTGAATCGGCACGCTTTCTTTGGCTTCTATCGCCTGGTGCAGTCCTTCGGAGTAACGGCGGCCGGGCATCTTGCGGCCGGTGAATTCGTCAATGATGATAACCTCGCCCTCCTCAACCATGTAATCGCGATCGCGCTTAAAAAGGACCTCGGCTTTGAGTGCCTGCTCGATATGATGAACGATGCGGATGCCGCCCTCCTCGTAAATATTGCCGATACCCAGCCACTCCTCGAACTTGCGAATTCCTTCTTCGGTCAGCGTAACGCTGCGGAGCTTCTCGTCAACATTGTAGTCCTCATTTTCCTTGAGCCGGCGCACGAGCTCGGCGAACTGGTAGTATTGTTCGGTCGCTTCTTCGGCCGGCGCGGAAATAATAAGCGGCGTGCGGGCCTCGTCTATAAGGATAGAGTCCACCTCGTCGACGATGGCGTAGTGCATCTCGCTGCCCGGGCGCATGACCATGTCGGACAAATCCTGCACCATGTTGTCGCGCAAGTAGTCGAAACCGAACTCGTTATTCGTGCCGTAAGTGATGTCGCAGCGGTAGGCTTCCTGGCGCGAGGCCGGACGGAGGTATTCGTTCTCCACTTTGAACGACTCGATTTCGCTCTCGGTCGCCGCTCTCTCCTGGTTTTCCCCACCCGCCGCATCGGCCGGCGGCAATTTCCGGGCGGCGTCGTACACATAGGTTACCCGCTGGTTTTGGACGACGCCCACGGTCAACCCCAAAAAGTCGTAAATCTTGCCCATCCAGACCGCGTCGCGTTTCGCCAGATAATCATTGACCGTTACCACGTGCACCCCCTGGCCCGAGAGGGCGTTGAGATAAACCGGCAGGGTCGCGACTAGCGTCTTGCCCTCGCCGGTCCTCATCTCGGCGATTTGTCCCCGATGCAAAACCATGCCGCCGATAAGCTGGACATCATAATGGCGCATGCCGGTCGCCCGTTCCGAAGCCTCGCGCACGACCGCGAAGGCCTCGGGCAGGAGGTCGTCAAGAGTTTCGCCCTTGGCCAGGCGTTCTTTAAACTCGACCGTTTTGTGCCTGAGCTCGGCGTCGGACAATTTTTTAAGAGCGCCCTCGCAGGCGTTAATTTGTTCGACTATCGGCTGCAATTTTTTTACGGCGCGGGCATTTCCGTCGCCGAACATTTTTTTTAAAAAGTCCATATTTGAAGGGCGCATAGCCGCTATATAACGGAGATACTGTAGCATTGGCCGACCCATTTGTCCATGGTAAGGCCTACCCTGGGCCAAGCGCCGCCGCTCCCCTGACCGGGCCGAAAAATCCGCCGGCCGGCGGATTCCCCTTTATTCCTGGTAGCCTTTTTGCCCGCGCAGCTCTTTTCGGTCCTGATCGCGCATTTTGCCTTTCATTTTTTCGAGCTCCACCTTGAAATGGTCCTTCACCTTGTCGATAGCCTTGTACAAGTTCTCTTCCTGCTTGGCCACCCGCAAAATGCGCCCGGGGACGTGGAGATTGACCTCGGCGTAATAAATCTGCCCCTTCTGATGGTGGTGGGTGGTAATGCCCACGTCGATTTCCGCTTTGGTAATATTATCGAAATACTTGGCGAGTCCGGCAATTTTGCTCTCGGCGTAAACTTTGATGGCATCCGTCAGGTCGATGCCGGTACCGTTTAGGGTGATAACCATAGTCGGCAGGTAAAAATGCCCGTGGCGATTAAAAATTTAAATGATCTGTATCTCTTCTTCGATGGCAATTCCAAATTTAGTATATACCTTCTCTTTGGTTCGCTCAATCAGCGAGAGCACATCCGCGGCGGTCGCGGCCCCCAGATTCACGACAAAATTGCCGTGCCGCTCGCTCACCGCGGCCGCGCCGGCGCGCGCGCCTTTCATGCCGGAGGCTTCGATAAGCCAGCCGGCCGACAGCTTGCCTAGGGTAAAAAAACGCCGGATATCTGCATCCTCCGGGTACATGGTTTCAATTTTATTTTTTATCTCCGGCGAGAGCTGGCTGATCTCGACATTTTTAAAAATGCACCCGGTCGAAGCATACCCCTGGGGCTGCGTTTTAGTGCGATACTGCAAATTCTCCAGGGCTTTCCTCATCCCTTCTTTATTCTCGCTTTTTTCGAGGGCCAGCGTCGCCGAGAGAATCACGTCGTGATTGCGTTTGAAAACGCTCTCGCGGTAGCGAAACCCGCACTCGCTCCCGGGAACCGATACCACCTCGCCACTCCTGTACACCTCGACCGCGCTCACGCTCTCGCCAGTTTCTCCGCCCATGGCGCCGGCATTGCCGCGCACCGCGCCGCCAATGGTCCCGGGCACGCCGACGCCCCACTCGAAGCCGGTCAGCCCGGCCTGGATTGACTGCCGCGCCACTTCGACAGTGGCGCACCCCGCCCCGGCAGTTACCAAGGCACCATTCACTTCGCACATCGCGTTTTTTAAGTTAATCACGACTCCGCGGTAGCCTTCATCCCGGACGAGCAGGTTGCTCCCGCCGCCCAAAATGAAATACGCCGCGCCCTCGCCGTCTAACCAGCGCAAGAGCGCGACCAAATTATTCTTGTCCTCGGCAACAACAAAAAAATCCGCCGGGCCGCCGATCTTAAAAGTCGTGTGCTTGGCGAGCGGTTCGTTGGTCTTCACGCGCCCGAAGCGCTGCAGTTCTTGGTACATAAGCAATCAAGCGGTATCTCTATTCCCTACCGCGCCTCGAGGCTAACGATGCCGGCGGCCGGCGAACATCGGCAGGAAAGTGAGACAGATAAGGTAAACTGAGAGCGGAAAACACGCTACGGCAATTGGCGGCAAACCCTTTTGATTTGCAAAAGTCCCTTATTTTAGTATACTTTTCCTGCTATGCTGAAACTTGCGGAGGCCCTGGTTTCCCGGCCTGTTGTCTACGTCACCCGCGATATCGAACGCGCGCTCGGCCTGCCGCTCAATACGGCCGGTTATCATATTATCTCAAATGAAACGCCCTTTGCCAAGCCAATCGCGGAAAAATACCCGTCCATACTTTTGGTGAAAAGCGAGCGGCTATTGGACACCCACGAACTCCTGGCCAGGCCAGAGGTGCAGAGCTACCTGGCCGAGCTCGCGACGCCGGCCGTCCTGGTCTTCAAGCCCACCCGCCTGATCGAGCGCCTGGCTGCCCGCTTTGGCTGGCGACTGCTCAACCCCGCGGCGGATTTGGCCGGGCGCGTCGAAGAAAAAATCTCGCAAGTCGAATGGCTGGGAGCGCTGCGGAAATATTTGCCCCCGCACGAAATTCTGCCGGCCCGCTTGCTCGCGTGGGAAAACAAACCGTTCATCCTCCAGTTCAACCGCGCCCATACCGGCAGCGGTACGCTGCTCATCACTGCGGCCGGCGAACTCAGCACGATCCAATCCACCTATCCGGACCGGCCGGTGCGCCGGACAGAATATGTCCCGGGGCCGATGTTCACGAGCAACAATGTCGTGGCTGACAGCGCCATCCTCCACGGCAATATCAGCTACCAGATCACTGGCTTGCCGCCATACACCGACCAGCCGTTTGCCACCGTGGGCAATGATTGGGGCTACGCGCGCGAATTTTTTGCCGCCGCCAAAAACGGCGAAGAATTGCTGTCCAAATACCGGGAGATAGTTGACAAGGTCGGCGCAAAACTTCGCGCCGACGGCTGGAAAGGCTTATTCGGCATAGACGTCGCGGTACGGGAAGACGGCCGCGATCTTTACCTCATTGAAATCAACGCCCGCCAGCCGGCCTCGACCACCTACGAATCCAAGCTGCAAGAGTGGGCATTTTCCGCCTCCGGCCAGGAGACCGACAGAAAATCCGCCGCCCGACCGATTACAACTTTTGCGGCCCATCTGGCCAGTCTGCTGGGACTCGACCTGACTGGGTACGAATTAATACCCGTTGCGAGCGGCGCCCAAATAATCCGGCGCCAGACCGCGGCGCGCAATCTGGACCAGGATGAAATCGCCGGGCGAGGCGAGAAGCTAAGAGCGGCCGGGTACACGGTTGTCACCTACGCCAACAGCAAACCCGGAACAGACTTGATCCGGACGCAAAGCCGGGAACAGATCATCTCGGCCCACGGACAACTTAATGCCCGCGGCAAAGAGATCGCTAACCTGGTAAGTTTATGAACTCTGGATTGTCGGCTAGCGCCCAAAAAGTAATACAGGACTATCTCCATCTCCCCTTTCCGGGCCGCGATTTCTCCTGCCCGTACTACAACAACCAGCGAACCAAGGTACGCGCCGCGCTCCGGGTGCTCGTCGGCAAGGGCTCGGCCGAGGATATTGTGGCGGAGGCGCAGATAATCTCCCTTAGGGACAAGATTAATTTGGATTCCCTGACCGACGAAGTGCTCAAGCGGTTTCTGGTGGAACAAAACATCGGCATTGACTGTTCGGCACTCGCCTATTACATCCTCGACGCCGAGTGCCGGGCGCGTGGTTTGGGGCCGCTTGGCAAACATCTAAAATTTCCCTACGCCAACAATCCGCTGCGCCGGCTCCTGATAAAGTTGCGTCCCGTGGAAAATGCCGGCGTGAACACGCTGGCGCATGAGACCAACAGCCTGGAGGTAGCTCTATCCGAACTCCGGCCCGGCGACATGATAATCATGCTCAATACCGGCTTCGAACACCGCCTTAACCACATCCTGGTCGTCCACGAGGTGGAATACGCCAACGGCGCTTTGTGTTTGATCCGGTACACGCACTCTTTCAAGTGGCAAAAGGACGGCCAGTACGGCCATGGCGTGCGCCAGGGAGTGATCGAAGTTGTCGCTCCGACCCAAACCCTGGCCGAGCAACACTGGCAGGAAACCGGGGACAATGACGAGCGCAACGAAACGCTCGCCCAGCTTAGGCGGGCAAAGACAGTAACCCTGCGGCGATTACGCTGCCTTGAAACCGAGAATAAAAAGAATCCCGACTGAGTCGGGATTCTTTTTATTCTCGTAACCGCAAACAAATTGCGACCGCGAGATTTTCGGCCGAGGAGTTAGCGGCCGGGAGGGTCATGGGGACGCCTCACAGGAAGGAACGAAGACGAGAAGGGGCGAGGTGGTTCTCAGCCGAGCGTGAGCGGCTCGAAGTACCAGGCGGCCCCGTCCTCCTCCTGGACGAAGGTCATGTACGGCTGGTTGCCGTTGCCCCCGGCGGCCAGGCCGCGCAGGCGGAAGCCGGGGCGCACATCGGCCACCTTCCGCTCCGGCCCGTCCTCGGGGATCAGGTACACGCCGTCGGCCTTCTCGCCGACGAACGCGCCACCCAGCCAGCAGGAGAACAGGGACATGTAGCCGAGGTCCTCGCTGACGGGGTGGAACTCGTCGTCCTGCGGCACGTACATCCAGTACGCGCCGCTCGTCTGCCCGACGAGGAGCTTCCGCACTCCGGCGTGGACCGCGATGAGGTCGATGGTCTGGGCGGGCGGCTCCAGGGCGTATTCGAGCTCGGACTCGAGCGTGTCCGCATCGACCACGACCAGGACCGGATCGCCGCTCGTCACGTCAGGACCGGCCACGAGCAGACACGCGCTCGTTCGGTCGATGTCCACGTCGGTCAGCTCCCTGAGGTTCAGGTGCTTGGCGAGGTCCAGAGGCTCCCCCTTGTGCAGGACGAGGAAGCCGATCTCGCCCGCCTTCCGCTTGCGGTCGGCGAAGAAGAAGCGTCGCGCCCCGCCCTGCTCCTTGAGCTCGGCCGTCAGTCCGCCGAGGTGGCGCTTGACGAGCTCAGCCACCTCCTCCGGGGACGGCATCGGGCCGTCGTCGACGGAGTACGTGATCGCGATCATGCCCCCCGCCACGTATAGGAAGCGGACGTTGATACCGCCCGCGCCGGTCAGGGGCTCGGGGCAGTAGGCCACGCCGGGGACGATGTCCCCCTGGCTGCCCCACCCGTGGAGGCAGCCCTGGCTCATGACCAGCTTGGCCGCACCATGAAGACTGTTGAGCGTCGCCGGCAGCACGGCCGGAGCGCGGGAAACGGGATCCATTGTTCACCTCGTTGTTGGCTGTAGACGTACACGCGGCGACTCGCCGGTGCTGAGGCAGACCCTAACACAAAAAGCCGCTTTTGTCCAGTCCAGACCGGCTCATGTGCCCGAAATCGCCTCCGGCCCACCGAGTTGACAGAGGATTTGTTAACTCTTGTTTACGTCATTTTAAACAAAATATCCCATAAAAATGGGATATTTTTCTTCTCCAAACAGCAAACAGTTTACAGTCTGAGGAAGTACGGTCGGGATGACTGTGAGAGTCATCCCGACCGGAGGCCGTCGCGGGAGTGACGGCAGGGGGAAAGGAACGAAGGTCTACTGCGGGCCGACGAAGTCCCAGCTCCGGCCGTCGTGGCTGGCGCGCACCAGCACCGTCGAGCCGTCCGGCGCGTAGGCCGGGCAGGCGAAGAGCTTGCCATCGAGCGCCGCGATGTCGCGGAACGACCCGCTGCCAGGGTCGAAGCTGACGATCACCTTGCGGGTGGTACCCACCACCTCGCCCCGCCGCACGCCGGTCAGCACCGCCGACCCGAGATCGCCGAAATCGATGGTCTGGGTTCGCTTCAGCGTTGTCGGGTTGACCTCCATGACGACGTTGTTGCGTCCCTGTCCGGGCCGGACCCCCTCCTCCTGGCCGATCGCCACCAGGCGGCCGGTCTCGGGGTTGAGATCCAACCCATGAAGCGCGACGAGGTCGAGCTCGGCTGCGAGGTCCACGGTCTGGCCCCGGATGAAGCACATCCGCCTCACGTCGCCAGGGCATCGCCACTCGTCCACGAAGCAGTGCTTTGCGGCCTGGCCGCTGGCCTCGATGACCAGGGCGAAGGCGGCGAAGTGCCCCAGAAGGGCGTCTTCGATCTGCTCCTCGGTCAGCCGGCTGTCGAAGCCGAGGGCGTACTCGAAGCACAGGAACGGCCCGGCCGCGAGTACCGACCGGATCGAGACGCCGTTGATGGCATCCCGGTCCTCGATCTTGTAAGCCCGTCCGGCGCCGATGAGATCCGGCGTTCCCCAGCCAGTGAGTCTGATGGGGTCGCAGACCAGACGGGCCGTCCCAGCGAGGATCGTCGGGGTCACCTCGGGCAGGTTCTGCCCCGTAACAATGATCTGATTGTTCAAGTTCCCTCCCGTGTGTAGCCGGCTCCACTGCCAGGCTTTTGGCCGCGATTATAGCTTAAAATAACAAAAAAATCAAGGAGTGGCTGGGGACAAAACAGGCAAGTCGGCAGATTGTTTTTTTCCCTTACCTCTGCTATTATTCCTCCACTATGGCTCTCCCCTCTTCGGCGCTTGAGCTTTTGCAGCTAGCCCTGGCTTTCGGACTAGGTTCTTCGGCGATTGCTTTCCTCTGGGCGCCACTGTTGACAAAAACGCTCTACAAATATCGCCTGGTACGAAGCTCCGAGTACGATGCCACCCTGGCGATGGGAGCGCGGCAATCCAAAGTCGGCGTGCCGATCATGGGCGGACTTCTGGTAATCGTAACCGTAGCCCTCGTTACTATCGGCTTCAACTGGGTTCGCCGTTTCACGTATGTCCCGGTAGGCGTCATGCTTTTGTCCGCTCTCCTCGGCGGCGTGGACGACGTGCTCAATATCTACGGCGAAAAGCGCCGCTCGCGCAAACTGGATCACGTGCTGCGCCTCATTCGCGTACACAAAAACTGGGGCTACAAACTCTGGCTGGTTCTCACGCTTCCCTGGGCCGTGTTCAAGCGCACCTCGCTCTGGCTCGGCTCGCACCCCGGCCGCGGCGTGCACGTGCACGAAAAACTGCTCCTGCAATTTAGCGCCGGCGCCATTACCGCCTGGTGGGTATACGTCAAGCTCGGCGAACACTGGCGCGAGATTCACGTGCCTTTCGACGGGTTTATCAACATCGGCTGGTGGATCATCCCGCTCATTATTTTTTTCGTCATGTTCACGGCCAATGCCGTGAACGTGGCCGACGGGATGGACGGCCTGGCCGGCGGCGCGCTCATCACGACGTTCGCGGCCCTCACTATACTCAGCTGGATCGGCGGATACAAAGAAATCATGCTCCTGAACGCCACGGTCGTCGGTGCCCTCCTTACCTATACCTATTTCAACATCAAACCGGCGCGCTTCCAGATGGGCGACGTCGGCTCGCTCGGGCTGGGAGCGCTCTTGGCCATCAACACGATCGTCATCAACCAGATGCTTCTCCTGCCTTTCCTGGCCTTTATCTTCTATGTCGAGCTTGGAAGCGTCGTCATCCAGGTATTCGGGCGGCATCTGCTGGGCCGCCGTATTTTTAAAATGGCCCCGCTCCACCATCACTTTGAGCTCCGAGGTTGGAGCGAAGAAAAAACCGTGATGCGGTTCTGGATCATTCACGCCGGGGTGGTGCTACTCGGTCTGTGGGTCTCCCTGTTTTAGCCATGTATGGGCGAATACCTGAAATGGGATGAATACGTGCTCCGCGACTTTTCCGCCCCGGCCGTGAGCGCGAAGTACGACGAAGGATACGTGTTTACCCGCATCGGCAAGGGAATAATGGACCAGACGCGCAGCCTCCGCGTCGAGCTCTCGAAGTTTGAACTATCGAGCGAAAACCGCCGTATCCTAAAAAAGACGACCGACCTCACCGCTTCGCCTGTTCCGCTCCCCTATACCGCTTATGACTGGAAAATCGGCAAGCTGGCCAAAGACTTTTACGAACAAAAATTCGGGGCCGGTACTTTCAGCGCCAACAAAATCAAAGAACTCCTGACCGATCCCGACAAGAGCAATTTCAACCGCCTATTCGTCTATACCCTCCCCGCCGAGACGGTGGGCTACTGCATCGCTTACGAAAACGAGGACCTGCTTCATTACTGCTATCCGTTTTATAATTTAGACGCCGGCCAGCCGAATCTGGGAATGGGAATGATGCTTCGGGCGGTCCTCTATGCCCAGGGGATCGGCAAAAAATATGTTTACCTGGGTTCGGCCCAGCGCGCGGGCGACACGTACAAGCTGCAATTCGCGGGCCTCGAGTGGTTTGACCGCACCGCCTGGCGGACGGACTCCCAAGAGCTAAAAAAATTGCTGACCTAAAATTATATGGATGAAAGCCGATTGCGTTACGCCGACGAAATTGAGCGCGAACGCCTGGAGCCGGTGATCGCCACCATCGTCGGCCAGGCCGAAAGCGAAATTGACGACGAAAACGGGCGCGAACGCTACTGGCTGCGCTATGGCAGCCGGACGCTTGATCTATTGTTCGAATACGCGGAACCGGGCGTCGGGTGGATTAGCGACCGGCTGGAGCGAACCGGCAGCGAAGCCGACAGCCGGCCGCAAGAGGACACTCTCCTCTACGAAGCCGCCAAGCGCCTTATGGAGCAGGTAACGGCGCGCCGAAAACAGCCGCATGAGTTCCGTTATTCGGCGACCAGCGAGAAAATGATCAAATGGGCCCACAAAGACGGCCGGCATATTTTCCGCTGGGACAGTATCGAGCCCAACGACGACCCGCACCGTCCGCGCACAGATTTTGTCAAAACTTTCAACCCGCCGACGCATGACTAAGCACATCCACTTTATTGGCATCTGCGGCGTGGCCATGAGCGCGCTCGCGATTGCTTTCCAAAAACAGGGCTGGCGCGTCTCTGGCAGCGACGCCGGATTCTACCCGCCGATTTCGACCTTGCTTCGGGAGCACGGCATCTATTTTTATCCCGGCTGGCACCCGGAAAAGATGGGCGCGCCAAATCTGGCCGTGGTTGGCAACGTCGCGGCTTCGCATAACCCGGAGTGGCTGGCGGTGCAAAAAAATAATATTCCTTACCGCTCTTATCCGGAAGTGATTGCCGAGTATGTCGTCAAGGCCAACTCGATCGTCGCGGCCGGCACCTACGGCAAAACCACCACGAGCGCGCTCCTGTCCTGGGTGTTGGCCGCCAACGGCCGCGACCCGAGCTACATGTTCGGCGGGCTCGCGCTCAACGATTTCCCGGCCGCGCACATGGGCGGCTCCGGCTGGAGCGTACTAGAAGGCGACGAGTACAAAACCGCGCGCTGGGACAACCGGCCGAAATTCGCGCACTACCGGACAACTCACCTCCTTTTGACCGCGCTCTCCTGGGACCATGCCGACCTGTACCCGACCGAGGAATCATACTTCGCGGCCTTCCGGAACTTGATCGCTCAAATTCCGCCATCGGGCCTTGTCGTGGCCGGCGTTAACAGCGGCCCGGTGCGCTCCCTCATCAAGCACGCTCAGGCCAGAACCGTAACCTATGGCCAGGCCGCGGCCGATTATGTCTACTCGAACGTGAGCCAGAGCGCCTCCGGCCTCGAGTTCACGGTTACGCGCGGCCAAGCGGCCGACCGGATTACGAGTCCGCTGCTCGGCGACTACCAGGCCGAAAATATTACCGGCGTTTTTGCCCTGGCTTCTGAGACCGGTCTCCCGCCCGCGAAAATAATCACCGCCATCGCCTCATTCCCAGGCCTAAAACGCCGTCTGGAGCGGCGTCTCGCCGGACCGGTCGCGGTGTTTGACGATATCGCGCACTCTCCGGCCAAGGCCAAGGCGGTATTCTCGACGTTGCGGCAGCTGTATCCGGGCAAAATCATCGCCGTCTTCGAGCCGAACACCGGCAACCGCCGGCCGGCGGCCGCGCCCGGCTACGAGGCTGCTTTCCAAGAAGCTGACGAGGTCATTGTTCCGAAGCTAACCGCCCTAAAACGCGATCCGAACGAGGCGGAAGAAGCTTATGACGGCGGGGATATCGCGCGAATTATCGGCGAAACGCATCCGTCGGCGCGCTATATTCCAAACGACCCGGACGTGGTCGCCGCGCTTAGGAAAACCGCCAGCCCCGGCGACGTTATCGTCTTTGCCGGCTCGCACGGCTTCCGCGGCATGATCGAGGGCACGGTCCGGGCGCTCGCCGAGTTATATTCCAATCTCTAAAACAATATGAAAATCCCGCCCGAAGCCAAATGCGTGTTCAAAGGAATTATTTTCGACGTTTACCAGTGGGAACAAAAAATGTTCGACGGCTCCACAGCCACGTTCGAGATGTTGAAACGGCCGAATACGCTTCAGGTGATTGCCGCTGATGAAAACTATATCTACCTGGGCCAAGAAGAACAGCCCGGAAAGGGGCCATTTTTTTCGCTTTTTGGCGGTCGGCAAGAACCGGGCGAAGATCCGCTCGCCGGGGCCAAACGGGAACTGCTCGAGGAATCCGGTCTAGCCGCGGACGATTGGGAGCTTTTAAGCTCGTGCCAACCGTACACCAAACTGGACTGGACTATTTATACCTACGTCGCGCGTAACTGCCGCCAAGTGGCCGAGCCCACGCTCGATCCCGGAGAAAAGATATCCCGGCATAAAGTTACCTTCGACGAATTCATTGCCACTGCCGTCTCGGATGAATTTTACGGCCGGGAGCTGGCCTGCGATATCCTCAAAATGCTCCACAAAGACCCGGCCCTGCTTGAAACCTGGAGGAAAAAAATATTCGGCGCCGTATGATCTGGCAAGACATCGCCCTCACCGCGGCCAGCGTGATCTTCTCCATTTCCCTCCTCCCCCAGGTCTATCATGGATTTAAGGAAAAAACCGGGACGATAAAATTTCTCACCTCGGTTCCCACTTTCATCGGCCTGTACGCCGTTTCGGCCATCTACTGGACTCTGGGGCTGTACTTTTCCGCTGTCGTCTCTTTTATCACCGGCACGCTGTGGTTTTTGCTGGTTTGCCAGCGGCTGAGGTATAATCAGAAAAAATTAGTTGGCACTGCCGATAAGGCACCGGCTGGCGAGTAAGGAACTTTATTAGTTCTCCAAAAACGATTTACACGGCCGTTATTGAAAAAGAAACCTGGTAAATAAATCTATGACCACCTACGGCTTTGACGAACAAGCCCGGGCCGAAAATATCGCCGCCCGCGCCAAAATTGAAAAGGAAGAAATTGAAAAAATGAAAGAGAAGTTGTCTCTCTGGAAAAAATTTAAGGCCAAAATCGGGCGGATGCTTGGCCGAGGAGAGGACAAGAAAAAAATTTCCCAGCTTAGGGATTCAATTGATAAACTCTGATTCGTATGCCAACGGACGAACAGAAAGCGCCCGGCCTTATCCGGGATATCCGCCAGACGGAAACGGAAAAAACCGAGGGAGCCCCCCGGAGCCTGGCGGAGATCAGACAGGAACTCGGCGAAATGAAAGTCGAACGGCGGGCGCTCCGCCTTAGGGTAACCGAAGAGGAGCGGGCCGCGGAAGAAGAAATCCGCGCTCGGTTGGAGGAAAAAATAACCGTTCTGGAGCAGGCGTTGGCTGACGACGGCCACGAAAATTTAGCCGACCTGGCAGACGATTTTGCCGCTTCCGCCGAATTAATCCACGAAGCGCGGCTGGCCGGACTATTTGAATTATTTGAATTGTCCGAGTTTGACGACCGGCTGGTCGCCTTGTACGATCGGCTGCGGGAAAAAAATCCGTCGCCGGCTGAAGAGACCGAAGGGCTAGCCAGATTCGAAGCCGAGATGAGCAAGGAATTTCTCCTGCGCGAACTGGAACAGCTTTATAACGATACCACGCAACAGGTGCGCGCTCTCTACGAGCAGATGCAGGCCATGGCTCCCAACGCCGTCCAAAATTGCGCCGAGGGATTGTGCCGGTGCGCCGACGACTTGTTCAACTTCGAAGTCGGCGGCGTCCTAAGAGTCGATGAATTCGTCGGCTACGTGAATGTGCTGCGGGAAAACCATGCCGCCCTGATAAAAGTCGCTGCCGGCCGGGAGGAAGAATTGCCGGAACGTTTTACCACCCTCATGCAGGATGTGGAGAGACTGATCGCCAAGCACGAATCCAATCTGGCCGACGTAAAGGCCCTGCTCGAGGGAAAAGAAAATGTCATGAGCTTCGAGCGTTACAACGAGCTCGCCGTGGAGCTGGCGGCCAACTACAAATATTATATCGAATGGCAGAGGCAAATGGTAAAGCAGTCCCACTCCGAGAGCATCTCGGCCCTGAAAGCCGGCGAAATCAGGAAAGACGAGGCTAACTGGTCCGGCATCGGCACTACCAAGGACGGCCGGCGTTTCCAAATCGGTCTGCGCGGCAAAAAAGGCTGCGAATACGGACGCTGCGCGAACTGTTGTCTCTTCCACGGTTCGGCCGACGCTTCGATCACGGCCGCCGATATCGCCACCCAGTTTGACCGGGCTCTCGACCAGGAGGGACTGACACCCAGATCGGAGGCGGGCAAACCGGAATGGTCGGGCGAAGGGCAACAGGACATATACCGCATAGACTTCAACGGCAGCGGATCCTTTCTCAACGACGCGGAAATGCCCCGCGAAGCCAGGCTGGCGATTTTCGACAGACTGGCTAAGCTTCCTTTTACCACGATCCTCATTGAATCCCGGGTAGAGTATATTGACCAGGCCAAAATCAAAGAACTTCAGGACCGCCTACGGCCCGATCAAAAGCTCGAAATGGCGATCGGTTTGGAGAGCGCCAACAATCTGGTCCGGGAACTGTCGGTCGCCAAGGGCTACAGTCTGGAGGAATTCGAACGCAGCGTCGAGGTGCTGGCCGCGCAGGGAGTCGATGTGCTGGTATATTCCATTGTCAAGCCCGCGCTTCTCAAAGAGAAAGAAGCCCTGGAAGACAGTCTGTATACCGGCCGATACCTGGGTGATCTGGCGCAACGGATCAAAGATAAAACCAGCAACCCGGCCTTTTCCCTGACCATGAAGCTGGAACAGGCTTTCATCCAAAAAGGCGGCTACTTAGACTATCTCCACAACAAAAAGAGAAAGACGGCCGGTCCTGGCGCCGCGGGCAGCGGTTCGCCGGACAGCGACTCTCTCTACGAGACTCCCTGGTCATTTACCATCGCCAATATCGTGGAGCGGCTCTGCGACGAGGGTATAAATAAACAAATTAACATCCAAATCGGCCGCAGCGACGATTTCCCCCCGCCGGTAGATATCACCCGAAACCGGACGCCGGATGGCGTACCTCATAATGAGAGCACGAAAGCCGTTGATGACGCTATGCAGCAATTCAATATCGATGGCGACGCCGAAAAACTGTCTGCCGCCCTGCTCGCGGTTCAAACCTCACATCCGGAAGTATTCGCGGCCTGGCAGGCGAAGCTGGAATCCTGAGAGACCGGGAGAGCGGGAGGTGTATGGACTTTTTCCCTATCGAGCCAAAGATATAAAGACAAAATTTTGCAATATTTATTGTAGGGAATTATCAGTTATAAGTATGTCTCACCGCCGCCTGACGATTGTTTCTCTCTTTAGCATTCCACTCCTGGCTTTCGTCTGGCACTTCGCCACTGAGGCCGTCTCCTGCCCGCTCAACACCGGCCTCCCGTACAAAAAAGCCGGCCAGCCGACAATCTACTATGTTACCCCGGAATGCAGCCGGCGCCCGTTTGCCAACCCCGCGCTTTTTTTCAGCTACTTTAAAAGCTGGAACGCGGTCGTAACCGCCGATGGCCCGGCGCTCGCGGCGGTGGCGCCGGACAAGCTGGGGTTTATGCCGTGGGGTCCGCTCTACGATCCAAAGTACGGGGCGCTGGTCAAGACGGTTGCCGACCCCAAGGTTTATCTGATCCTCAACGACAAGAAATTCTGGATCACGTCCGAAACCGTATTTAGCGCCCTCAATTATAACTGGGGCTGGATAGAGGACGTGGACGCGGCGCTCCTCGCCCAATACGCGGCCGGCGGCGAGATCGCTTATACCGACCACCATCCGAATTATACCCTGATCAAATACGCGGACAGTCCAAACGTCTACCGGCTGGAACCGGACGCGAGCGATCCCAACCTCCAGGTGAAATACCATATACCGGACGAGGAGACGTTTGCCAAACTGGGTTTCCGTTTTGATCGCATCGTGGAGATAAAAGATACCGAAGTCTATCCGGACAAAAAACCGGCCGGCGCGCCGGGAACCGCCCCCACCAGTACCGTGAGCACGGAAACCGTGCCGGCCGCTCCCCCGGCGCCGGACAGCGAAGCGGACAAACCGACAGCATCGCCGCCGGTTTCGACCTTGTCGGGCGTGAGCGCGGAATTTTTGACCTGCCCCACCCAGAGCGAACGCGCGGCTTTTGACGCCGATTTTGAACTGCGCTTCCTCAACTACCCCGCGACGCCGACCAGTTCCTACCCCAATACGCGCTGGAGCGAGTACCCGTACCAGTGCGACCTGACAGACAAAAATCCGACGCGGCTCACGACCTACAACACGCTGCGGTTTCTCAAACATCTGGAATTCGACCGACCGCTGCCCTTTACGGCCGGCCGGACGCTGTACGAGTACCTGACGCTCAAAACCCTGCCGGCGGACGGCACGATTTACCCCAAACTCGTAATCGAGCCGGTCATAGACTGTAATGTCTATTCCACCGGCGGCCGGGGGGCGCGTGCCGGCGGCGCGGCGATTCTCAAGGTAACGATGAGCGGCAATTTCTCCCGCCTGTACCCGGTACTCTCCGGCTCAGCAACGGACATACCGGCGTGGCCGGGGGCGATGCGACCATAGAGGAAATGGGCGCCTGGGCCGCGCAGTTCTACTTCCACGCCTGGGTGGCGCTGTTCTCGGCCAATGCCGACGATCAGACCAAGCAGCTCGCCCGCACCAGCGCCGAGCAGATTATCGACACGCGCTTCAGCCAGAGCAAATGCCCGACCGATCCGGCGCTCAAAACTATAGTCAATGAAATAAAAAAGGGGCTATGCCCCTAGTGTGCCGCCTTTTCGTCCGGCTTATTTTCCTTCGTCCACCACTTCGGCCGCCACTTCGCCGTCGGCGATATTTTCAATGCCAAGCGTAATGCCGCACACGTCGCACTCGACGACATCGGCCGGGGCCAAATGCGGGTAACGGGAGACATCAACGTCGTTTTTGCACTCTGGACAAACGAGGTGCATAGCGGTAGTATTTAGAAATAAAATAACCGGCCAGATAATACTAGCGCAAACCCGCCAATAATTCAAGTTCTCAAAATTAAGCCATGAAAACGCCGCAACAAGCCTACCCCGCGCTCGCCCGGGAGCTCGGAGTGAGCGAGGTTTACCTCAAACGGGAAGACCTCCACCACTACGGCTCGCACAAGGGCCGCTCCATCCCCTACATGGTAGATCAGTACTACCGCAAACAGGGCATCAAGAGCTTCGTTATTTCTTCCTCCGGCAACGCGGCGCTGGCGGCCGTGCGCGCGGCCGTAAGCCACAACACGAACAAGCCGGCCGACCCGATTACTCTCACGGTTTTTATCGGCCCAAAAATCACGGCCGAAAAACTAAAGCTTTTGGCCAAAGAGGCCGCTGACCCGCGGATAAAAATCGTCCAGGCAAAGAACCCGAAACAACAGGCCTTCCAAATGGATAAGGCCGGAGAAGCCAAAAATCTGCGCCAGTCCACCGACGACCTGGCCCTGGCCGGTTATGCCGAGCTGGCGCGGGAACTGGACAAAATCCCCGGTTTAGCGGCTGTCTTTATTCCCACCTCGTCCGGTACAACGGCTCAGGCCTTGGGAGAAGCTTTCGCCAATCTCACCCAAAAACCGCAGATCCACATAGTGCAAACCGCGGCTTGCCACCCGATCGCCGCCCTGCTCGGGGCAGCCGCCGACGCCACGACTAGCGCCACCAGCCTGGCCGGCGCTATTGTCGACCGGGTAGCTTTCCGCCAAGACAAAGTGGCGGACGCCGTCCGCCGCAGCCAGGGAGCGGCCTGGATCGTGAAAGACATTGAAATCCACCTGGCCATCGATCTGGTCAAGAGTACGGCCGACATCGCCATCTCGCCCAATAGCGCCCTCTCGGTCGCCGGCCTGGCCCAAGCCGCCAAAAACGGCGCCGTCTTTGCGGGCGCCGTGGTCTGCCTCATTACCGGCCGCTAAATCAGGCGGAAAAAATGCTCACCATATTGGGGCCCTCTGCGGCCTCGGTTTTTTGTCCTTTCCGGCTGTAGTACTGCTCGATAACGGCGAGCCCGGCCTCGGCGGCGAGCGCGGCGAGTACGACAAAGGTAAAACCGTAGTAATACCGTTCGCCGAGTATCTCTCCCTGGCTGTTCTTCCAGGGAACAATAAAATCATTCTCCCCTATTTTCTGCCACTCTCCCCGCCGTATTCTGGCCTGCGCGTCATCCGATTCCAGCAGATTCCAGTTGGTGACGACGAGCGGCGCGCCCGGCTTGGCCAGGCGCTTCATTTCCCTAAGCGCCTCGATTTGGTTCGCGCGCGTCGGCAGATGGTGGAGCGCGGCGACGCAATAGACGGCGTCAAACTCATGGTCCGGCAGGGGCACCAAGCGCATATCCGCGAGGATATACCGGCCCGAAGGATAAGCGGCACGCGCGAGGACCAAAAGCTCTTCGCTCTGGTCCACGCCGACATAATCCACAGAAACCCCGGCAAACAGCTGGTTTAGCCGGCCATTGCCGCAGCCCAGATCCAGCACGCGGTCGCCGTCCTTCGCGTAGCGGCCAAGCGGCTTCAGGTCCTCCCACAGCTCCGCGCGCGTATCCGAAAACAGCGGCGCAATACGATTGTACACCGCGCGATTCTGCTCGACGAATTTGTCGGCTTCGTCTTGGTCCATATGTCCACTGGCAAATGAGCTGTTGATAAACAACGTACAAGATCAGAGTGTCCGCGTCAAACAGTCCCTGGTTGCTATTAGCCGGCCCGGCGCAAGTCTATTCCGCCCCGGGCCAGAACGGTGTATAATCATACTAAAATTGCCTCATTTGGTCAAAAAAAGGTCGAACCAAAATTAATTTATCTGGCTAAAGCCTGCTCCCATACATATGATCAACACCAAACACCTCCTCAAAGTCGTCCCGGCATGGATGAGCATAGTTTATACCGTCTGTTACGCCGGAGTCGCCATCTATCCGCCGATTAGGGAAATGTTCATGAAATACTCCCTGCACGCGTCGGTGTCCTTGACCTCGGATTATTTCGGCCTCGCCTATTTTGTTTCCGGCCTCGTTATCTGGAATATCGCCGCCATCGCCGGCGCCTGGCTGTTCGCGTTCTTGTTCAACAAAATGAAATAAACTAGGATTACCGCTAACCTCCGCGCCGCCATCCCGCCCCGGCATATGCGCTGCTGGCGCAGAAGACTGGTATAACACTTCTGGCAGATAAACGCGGTACGGCTGCCGTTCAAACGGAGCGGCAAGATTTTAATTTTCTGATTAACGAGCTGGCCAACCAACCGACTCCGTATAGCAGCGCAGCGTTTATTGCGATCGATAAAACATAGGAAACCGGATTGATGCCCGTGCCTACATTGAGAAAAAATATCCAGGGCGCGGCAGGTATAATAATCTCGATTCCGCACGACCAATCCCCCCGGGGGCAGTCCTCTAGTAAGCCATAGATACCAAGACCGATAGTTATCGTTAAATACAATCCTACGAGGACTGGGCCGATTTTTGTTTTCTTCATATAACCGGATAAAAAACGCCAGACAAAAATCTTAACCTTTTTGTCCGCCTTAATTACCTAAAAAATATCAACCATTTTATTTTCGTTCAGGATATATCCGATATTCCAGGCAATGATACTCATTGCCGCCCAGACCTTTTTCGTCATACTCAGTTTCAATTTTTCCGCCTAGCGACTCAGGAATTTTTCGGCTGGAAATATTTTTATCAGCTACGGGATACAAAAGATAATCGTAATCCAAATTTTCGTCCGCCCACTTTTTAACTGCGACCATTGCTTCTTTGCCATAACCTTTCCCGTGCGCTGATTTTTTTATCCAAACGCCCATTTCTGGAGTTTTTCCATCAACATGGTGTAGGCCGGCACAGCCGAAAAATTCCTGAGAGTCTTTTGCGACAATTACAAGTTGAAGATTGCTACCTTCGTTCAAACCTTTTAGAGAATTTTCTATAAATACCTCAATTCCCGAAATATCTTTGGCCGGAGCTTCATACATGAAAGTTGTTATTTCTGGTGAAAATTCTCTAAAAATTTCATCCCTATACCGCATTGATATTGGCACGAGCAAAAGACGTTCGCTTTCTATGCGCTCTGCCAGTAATCCTTGTTCATTTTTCATAATTGGTTTTTCCATGATAAGAAAAACTCTGGACAATTTAATTTCATCTTTGTCCGCTTTTTCTTTTAACAAGAGTATCGCCAACGCTGATCCCATGGCCACAATTTTATTTTTTAAAGCCATTTCAACAGCTCTATCGTAATCCACTAAAATTACGTCAATGTCTTCTGGTACATAATCGCCGGAGTCATTTTTTTGATCGAGCTTGGATATGTCTTTGCTGAAAAATAAATGTATTTTACGGTTAAGTTGACCGTATGTTTCATAAAAAACGCCGAGTTTTGTTAAAGAATTGCATGTATATCCTGTTTCCTCCTCAAATTCTCTCTTTGCGCCCTCCTCTATGGTCTCGGCGCTTTGATTATATCCTGAAGGAAATTCTATAACCTCATCATCAACCATATAACGGTACTGCTTGATCATGACAAGCTTTTTATCCTCAGTCATACCCACAACCATGGCTGAATCTGGACTATCCCAATAAGTCCATTCCCTTTTTTCGCCGTTGGGAAGCTCTACTATGTCCTGCCTTACTTTAAAGTACTTAGAATCTAAGGCAAGTTTTGATTGTAGACATTTCCATTTTTTCATAATTAATTTTATCGTTTTGGCGGGTCGCAAGAGGGGGGCGAAGGTGACGAATCGCGGCCTGCCAAAACACCTACTTCAGTTTCCTTATTAGAGCAGTCGGTCGCGCGCATTTTTTTGTCTTCAGCAGGCATTTTCAACTGTTCCCAAAATGGGAACGGCTGTGATAACGCCGTGTCCCGTTCCTTCATTTTTGCCCAGTAAGTTTTTGGTTGTGGCTATCAGTTAAAACACCAACGATATCCAAAATTGAAAACCACCATTCTTTTTTATAAATGATTTTCCTTATTTCTTTGCCTTTAAACAAGGCAATATGGTGGTTTGGATTTTGAGTGTCTGACATAGTGTAATAATTTATTAAATATCGGTTCGGCGGGCATTCTATTCGTATTTGGATTACTAATTTTCTTCGTAAAAAACTTCCAATCTCAAACCATCGGGATCGTGAAAGAAAACCGCGTAATACAATTCATCTCCGTAGTCCGGGTAATGTCTTGGTTTTCCGTCAGTATTGGCTTTCATTTTAGTGAGAAGTTTGTATAAATCATCCACAATTTTCTTTTTCCCCACGGCCATACCAAGGTGATGAAAACCGACCCTATAATGGTCAAACTTGTCAGCAAAATACTCTTTGTGCCCTTGAAAAATAGCTAAAAAATACGGAAAGTTTTTTGATTGATAATAAACATGCTGTTTATTTGCGAACGCGATAGTAAAACCGAGGGAGCCAAGCACTTTATCATACCAAAGTTTAGACTTTCTCAAGTTTTTTACGGTAAGAACGAAATGACTTCTTTTTTCAATCATATGTTTTATTCATAATTGTCTGTATTTTATTGCGCCTAACGTCCGTGCATATGCGCGATGTTTCAATATCGTATATACGCTGTTAGGCGCGGTTTCGCCGATCACAGCACCTCCTCGTCCTCCTTGTGCCACGCCGGATCGACAATACAGAGGAACACAAGATCGGTCTTTCCTGAGTTGCGAATATACTGTTGTGTGTTTGGCGGGATATACACGGCCTGGCCCGGACAAACTTTTTTCGACTCCTCGCCGATCTGCATGACCCCTTCGCCTTCGAGAATGTAATAGACTTCTGACGTCTTCAACTTATGCGGATAAGAGGTTTTTCCCGGCTTGACTACTGCGTGCGCCAGACTGTAGCGGAGTTCAAGATCGTCTTTCTCCGGATGCAAGAGTTCGCGCAGGATTGTATTGTCTCCGGCGATGAACTCTTCACAATCTTTTAGATCTTTGATAAACATAGGCGAAACAATTTCAGCTAATGTTTGCGCGATATGACGTGCGGAGCATATGGGCGGGTGGCGCGAACCGTGTACACGCTTAGGACGTGATAAGGGCGAAAGCCCCGCAGCGATATCGCCGTACCCGTTTATTTCATGAAAATATCAATATATTTTCGATAGACAAATGCGCGGTCGTAGGTTTCTTTGGCGTCTTTCAATTCAAGAATATCAAGGTTCATAAATCTGTCGATAAGTTTTTGGGATCCAACGCGAGAAAATTTGGTCCACTCCATTATTGTTTTACTTGAGACAATCGGCTGAGCATACAATTTTCGTAATACCAAAACACCGCTTGCCGACTCTCTCTTCGCCAGGGATTGAATTTTTGCCATGTCGTTTTCTCGAAGTTTGGTAATTTGTTTTGATACGGATATTGAATCGTTGGCTGTTTCAATGACGCCATCAAGAAAAAAATCAATCCACGATTCAACCTCGCCAAAATGATAATCATGCAGTTTTTGGTAGTAAATTTTTTGATGTTTTTTAAAATATGACGATAAAAATAATACCGGCCGCTCAAGCATGTTGCGGTGGCAAAGAAGCATGGTTATCAATAAGCGGCCGGCTCTTCCGTTGCCATCAAGAAACGGGTGTATCGTTTCAAATTGGGCGTGAGTAAGGGCGGCGTGGATTAAGGGAAGAGCTAATTTTTCGTTGTGTAAGAATTTTTCCAGATCATTCAAAGCCCTGTTCATCTCACTCACTGTCGGCGGGACAAATGAAGCATTATTCGGCGTCGTTCCGCCAATCCAGTTCTGTGATTTGCGGAATTCGCCCGGATCGGCAAAATGAGTGGCGCGGGCATCAGTCATCAATTGCGCGTGTATTTCGCGGATCAATCGCAAAGAGAGCGGAAAATCTTTTAGTCGTTCAACACCGTAGTTGAGTGCTTTGATGTAGAACAAAATATCGTCAGCATCAGTTTTTTTAACCGTTACGCCGGCATTCATTTCTATCGCATCGGCCATACTGGCCTTAGTGCCCTCAATTTGAGAAGAGGAAGCCGCGTCTTTAGCGACGAACATGGAAAGAAAAAAGTCCACATCAGGCAGGGTGTGGGTTATACCGTCCAGTTTACCGATTAAGCGGTCCGCTTCTGCCGCTTTAATCAGTATGGCCTGTGATAATTCGAGCAATCCTTTAGGGGGGAACGGACGTGGCACAAAGGCGGTAAAACCCTCTGTTTGTTTGACATTTTGACCGATTTCAATTTTCATAGATAGTTTACTAGTTTTTTATGATATAAACTATCTTATACCTTAGTTTATATGTTGTCAAGAGATGAAAACTAAGTATTTTTTTATTCGCTTAGAAGAGCGAATAATGGCCCTCCGGTTCTTTCTTTTTTGGCCCAAATGTCAACGCATTCATCTTAACCATTAGCGGCCATTATGCGATAAGGAAATTTTCTTACCTTTTTTAAATGTTCTTCCAGAGTATATCCAATTAATGAATTGGCGCCGAATGCGTATAGGCTGTGAGCAAAATATCACAAGCAGTAATTAATCAAAAAAATATCCATCTCTTGATTTTTGGCGATATTGTTTAAAAAATAAGCCAGTTTGAATCTTAAATTGCCATCCCATATAATATTTTCGATTCTGCACTGGCCGAACTCCGACAAGGTTTCAAATGTAAAACTTTTTGGAATTTTAATAACTACATTAGGCGTAATGTATCGTTTAGTTAGATTAAACATTTCTCGCGTGCTTGGTTGCGTATCATCAATGTTGTTTGCGTGAGTAGGAGGATTTACCCCTTGCATATTCCATTCGGGGTCAAGTATTGCCACATCAGCTGGCAAGCTTTTTAATAAATCAGGATCGAGCGCATCGCCAACGATGAAGTTAGTCCTCTCTTCTACCCCATATAATACAGCGTTCTTTTTGGCGTCCTCTATCCTTGATGGAATTATATCAACGCCACATGCGCTTTTTAAATGTTTTGCTAATTGCACGACAATCATGCCGGTGGCGCAACATAGTTCAACTGCGGTTTTAAATTGCGCTAGACTTTTGGCTATGTGTTCACCCACAAATTCAGGGCAGCTCATATCATAAGCATCCCGATCGGAGAATATATTTTTTGTGAATTTTTTCTTCATAATTCAAGTACGCGCTTTTTCCTGGACCCCACACACGCTGTTATACTATGTATCGCTCAAACCGTCATCTCTACGGCAAAAAGTTCTTTTCTGCATGTGGTCATAATACCGACATGGCAAGCAGCGACCTTGGTGGCCGTAAATTTTAACGGCAAGATTTCCTGCCCCGCTGCTTCTTTGGTTCGGATTGTAATGTGCGGATCAAAAGCCTCGAAACTGTGAGACGCTGCGAATTTATTTATCCAGTCTGGTTCAGCCACTTCCTCGCCCGTTCTTGAGAAAAGCGATCCTTTCGTGCAGTCATATGAAAAGTATTGTCGAAGCCCGTTCATAAGATTCTCATGAAGCCGCTGTAATTCAGAGGATTTTCTTGCGCGGACGGCATAGATTTTAGATCCATCGGATTTTTCTGCGTAATATAACTCCGCTAGCTCAACGAGAATCGGACTAAAGTTTTTTACTATACCTTCGACAATACTTTTCACGGTTTCGAGGCTGTCGTCTTCAATGCCACCCATAGCCAATGACATGTGCGGCAGGAAATCATCTTTCGCCAGCGGACCCCAAGCCGCATTTCTAGTTGCTGCTTGCTGGTTAATATCAATTATCTTTTCCATTACATCTAGGGGCGGAAGAATGGCCACATCTATTGCTAACTTTTTAGAGATTGTGTTCATAGGATTACGCAGAGAGAGATACTTCGCCTAACGTTCGCGCCGATGCAAAGTTGCTGCGCGGTACAATTTAACGCGGGGCGCTCTAGCGCGCAACAATTTGGATGAGCACGCCCACAAGGAGCGAACTGCGCATGCGCTGTTGTACGATGACCACTTTTTCTATTTCTTTTTTAAACCGTTCTTTTGCGCGTAAGCTCGTGCTGCTGCAGCGCTCGAACCGCCAGTATATTTCGGTTTAGTTTTTATACTGGCAGAAACAGTTACGCCGTCTGTATCTGTTTCTATAGTTATTGAATTGCCTTTGTTGTCGGAATAAGTTTCGATTTTACCCATATTGTCTAGATTAAAAGTGATTTAAGTGATATAGAAAAAGTGGCTTTCGCGCAACGTTCGTGTGTATGTGAAGTTTTCATCCCGTTTTAACGGAATTACTTTAATTATCAAACACACCTTTTTTAATAAACTCCACCCAAATCCTCATCCCTTAAACAGAGAGGATTTAGGTGGAGGAAAATTGGCGCTCTTTAAGGATTTAATTAACGCCAATTTTCCGTGGCCAGATATGCGTTGTTATGTCCTGTAAAAAAAATTTTGCCAAGCTTTTTCTGTTATTCTTCAGTGTTTACTCCTACTCCATCATAATATGGCTCATCATCGGCATTGCAAGATACAAAATTAAGTTCTATACCTCCTTCAAATTTAATAGTAACACCCCCTGAATTATCGAGTTCAAATCCCACTACTACTTTCCCCATTAAAGTCCCGAGCCGCTTTTCTAATCTCCTCGCGGGTGTATCTTTCTCAACTACCTCCTCAACTACCTCGACTTTTGATATTTCCCTAGGATTTCCTTCAGACATACATTAATTATTTAATGATTAAAAATTTTTATTATGGCGTATAACGTCGTGTGCATGCGATATGGCACAATGATATATTTTACTCATCATTGTGCCATATGGGCGAGGCTTCAGCCGAGTCGCATGCACGCTATTATGTGATGTCGCGCTAATTTTTCTGCTCTTTAAAAGAGATATCCTTCATTAAAGTATCAAGTCCATCGGCCTTGCTGTAACTTACAACCGCTTGGAGGTGATAATCGCCAAATGCATTCGGTACAAAATATTCCAGTCGACTGATTTGCCCCTGGTCAAACATTTTCTCGAAATAGTCTGTTTTTACACGCAATGCATTTTTGCCATTCACGCTTACTTTTTGCGCGGTGGCATTTTTATTTTCGTAACCAAGCGCCTTTATTATTTCAGATTCTGACTGGTTAAAGTTAATGCATTCAAAACAAGTAGTGCTGTAATCTGCTGCTGCCGGAGCAAAATCTTTCGTTTCCCACCAAAGTTGCGGCGTTGATGGAGCATTATCAACGCTTGTATATTTTTCATTTGCAAAGCCAATTTTAAATAGCTTTCCTATGCCGTCTTTGTGTGTCTCATCTGTAAATTTTGGTGTGCCCCACGAATTGTTATAACAGAAAGAAAGATTTTGCGATTCATACATTGTCCAGTTTTGGGGACATTCTACTTTTGTTTCTGTGCGCTCGACTGTCTTTTCACTTACAACTCGTGTTGAGGTAATGTCGGGTGCTGTCTCAGCATTTCTATTTTGCCAAAGAAAAATGCCACCGCCTACAACGACGACTGTAACTATAACAGCAAGGCCGATTGTCCATGGATTAGTTTTGTACTCCATAATGTTTTGGTTAAGAATTAAACCTACTTTAATGTAAAAGAAAAATTAGCGCAATTTCGCATAACCTTCGCGTCTCATCTACTGTAGAGCGCTTGCGGAATGGCGGGTAGACGCTGTTATGTGATGTGCATCCCGGAGCCAACATTATTTGAAAAATAGTCAACACATTCTTTGGTAGATTTTAGAAAAATATCAGGAAAATCAGCTAATTTCTTAAGTAACTCCTCTCTAGAGAACCATTTTATTTGTTCGACTTCTTCCTTTTGGATTGTAAACTCATGAATATCTTTATCTAACAAGGCAAAATACCACTGTACAAAATGTTTATGTTTACCGTCATTCATTTTATAAAACGCCTTTTCGAAGTGACAGTTATTTAAACCAATTTCTTCCTCGGCCTCCTTAATGATATTTGATTCATAGGTTTCTCCCTGGTCAATGGTCCCTGCAACGGCAGGCCCCCATTTTCCGGGGTCATGCTTTTTGTTGAATGATCGTTGGGCTAGGAGGGTGTCACCTTTAGAATTCTGAATCCATAAGGCCGAGACGCGATAGATGTCTTCTGGTTTCAAAGTTCCTCGCTCTTTCAATCCAATGACGCTATCCTTTTCATCGACAATTATAATTTTTGCCTTACTCATATTCGTTTACAATTCAATGCTTTCTTGCGAAAAGCTCCGGGCAGCATATCACATAACGTTCGCGCGTATCGATGTTCACTGGCTGTATAATATCGCGAAGCGGTACAGCCAGCAAATATGGGCGGAGGCTTGCGGAGGAACGGAGCAAGCCGTAGCCGCATACACGCTGTTAGCTGATGTAAATAAATTCAATGAGCGAAGCGAATATTATTCAGACAAATTTTAAAAAAATCCCAAGAGATTGAAAAACAATCTAACAGAAAAAATGATAATCACTAACGATGCCAGGAAATTGAAACTAGCGATTATTTTTTTGTTGCCGGTTTTATTGATCGCTGAACCTAGATAGACGACTACAACGAAACAAAGAAATGATCCGATTGACAAAGATAGTGAGTTAGCTATGATTGTTTGAAAGATATGCTCTTTTATGTTTAGAAAGGAAGTTGCGACTCCAATAAAATAAACATAAGTAAGAGGAGATAGCGCACAGAGAACCATTCCATTTAGAAAGGATTGTTTTTCAATCGGGTTGTCACTATTACTTAACTTTCCAAGACTTTTTAGAAAACCTGTTATTCCAACGAATAACATATAGCCGACGCCGACCATTCCGATACCATAATACAGCCAAGGAATTTTTATAAATTGACTGATTCCAAAGTAGCTCAATACAAGAATAATAAAGTTCATTGTCGCTACACCAGATGCCAAAACAATCCCTTGGCGTTTTTTACCAAGAAGCGAAGTTTGTAATACTGTTGTTTGAATCACACCTGGGGAGGCGGCGGCGCTAAAACCGATTATAAAGCTTGAAAGTAATAGTGACATTTTTTAAAATTTGTCTGAATAATTTTTCGGCCACAGCCGAAAAGAATTTATTTATTTCAGCTAACGTTTCGGCATATCTGATGTTTGCCGTAGCGTAGCGGAGGCAAATATGGGTGGAGGCTTTTGTAAAAAGCCGTAACCAGATATGCCGAACATCTCAATCAATACCTTCAGTTTTTAACAGTGCTTTAACGCATAACGAGTATTCTTTGTCTTCTTCTGCCTCTGGTTTTATGCTTTCTAATACTGCTTCTTTTGCACTATCTTCTAGCTTTGCACATGCTCCAATAACTTTTTTGAGCAAATTGATTCTATCTTGTCGTCTTTCAATTAAAGCTGGGCGGTTTAGGTGCACGCCGCTTTGCTCTTCAATGGTAATTTTTCCTTTTGTTGAATTATCCTTATGTGCAAAGAAAGCTCCCAATACGACTATATGTGTTTCGGGGTCTTCATCGTATGGATTAAGGATTGGATTTGCTTCATCATATTTGTCAGATTTATAGCCGTTGCAACGTGCACAGACGTATCCTAAATTTCCCCAATCAAATTCTAAGCCTGGGAATTTTGACTTTGGCTTTATGTGTTCAATGTCACCGTAGTAAGTATGGGATACTTTGCTTTCGCAATACATGCATTTATCATGACTGGCCAAGATGAGAACCGCCTTGTTGTCAGGGTGTTTATAATTTGTTCTCAATGCCTCTTGATTTGGGCATTGTGGTCTACTTAGTTTGATCATTTGAATTTTCAATTAAGCTGTAAACGGCTTCGGGCATGATTTTCTCTAGTCCCATTTCCTTTAACTCATTGCGCATTTGAGTAAATTTTTCTTTGGTAATGCTTTCTTTCGAGTATTTTGCGACTATCTCATTCAACTTATCTTCTACCCATATTGGCATTGTAAAGGCCACGCCCAAAACTTCATCCAATATTTCCGCCGCTGTCTTTGCTTTATTTATGAAGTCTAGTCGTTCACTGACAATTTTATTGTTTTCGTTATATCTCAAGGCGTATACATTTGATTCTTTAACTGAACCAACAATGAGCGGATTATGAGTAGAGACGATAAAGCGTGTATTTGGAAACGCCCCAAGGAAGTCTGGCAATATTTGCCGTTGCATTGTCGGATGAAGATGATTTTCAACTTCATCTATTAAAACAGTAAAATTGGGATTATCTTTTTCCTCTGTGGCATAAAAATAAATTTGCCAAGCAAGGTCTATTATTGCGCTTATTCCACCAGATGAAGCATCAATAACAAACTCACCTGATGTACAAATCAGTAGAACCTCTGAGTTTCGTATAGCAAATTTTTGAAAACCTAAAGTTTTGGGCAGTACTTTTTTAAGTACCTCTTGAAAACCATTGTAATATTCGAGAAGGGTTTCATTCGCATCCATATCTTTGTTGCCTTGGCCAAAAATACTCCAGCAAATGAGAGCTTCTTTTATATGAAAACTACTTGGAACGTCATTTCCGCCACCATATCTACTTTTGTTACTATTCCAAACTTTATCGAAAGCCTGTTTTTTGTTGATTGTATTTGCGGTTGGAATTTGAGTTACTTTTTGGTATCTGAATATTGATCTATGTGAGGGGATGAAAAAGCACTTTACTCCTTGTTGCCCCTCGATTTGCATGTTGTATTGTGCCTCGTTTTGTTCTTTTGGCACCTTCAATATAGCTTTTTGTCCATCACTATAATTTAATTCACCTTTAGTATCTTTTGGCTCCTCATCTTCCACCCAAAAGGAAGAGAACCATTTCCAAACCTTGGTTTTTATGTCCTTTTTTGGAGTTGCTAAGGATTTTGCATCCCAACCGCAATGTCTTGCTAAAAGATGCAACAGAGTTGTTTTACCACTTGCATTTGCGCCTGTTAAAATAGTCAACCGATCATGGAAATCTATTTCGATATTTTCAAATTGTTGCCACTCCGCTGTAATTTTTAATTTTTTGAAATCCATAGATTGATCCTACTGCAAAACCTATTTTTTAAATTCTCTGAAGTACTTGCCGAATACTTTCTGGAACAAAACTGTTTTTTCATAAAGCCAAGCAAAATATTTTTCTGCTTCGGCTTGGTCAAATACGCCTGAAACTTCCTTTTTAATTTTTATACGGGAGGCGACGGCCGCATCCACCCATTCGATAGACTCGCCAATTTCTTTTTCAATTTCTGCTTTTCGTTCGCGTAAAAAAATAAATAAGTCTTTATTTCTGCTGATATAAATCTCACAGCCAATCAAGTTTTCACGAGAGTTAATAGTTAGTGCTACATGGCCGTCTGAACTGCCCATGCTAACATCGTACCAATGTTGAGGGCGAGGAGTTTGTAGTCGGATTTGGGTGTCGTTTTCTCGTACATAATTTTTGAATTTGTTCCAAAATTCAAGCTGTTGCAATTTTGTATCAGTTAGCTCGCCATTTGATGGACTTGTCTTAATTGCCTTTGCCCATTCATTTGGACTAACCATAATCTCAAATTTTGGCGCAGGATTCGAGCCTTCTATTTGCCAAAGTTCAATTTTTATCAAAAAGAAACCGATATTTTCATCTGTATGTTCGTTAAGCCAATCGATCGCTTTTTGATGTTCATCGCGTACATCTTTAACAATCCAAATAATTATTTCCGCATCGTATCCCGACGCATAAGTAATAATTTTTCCTAAATGATCGTGGTTGGTATCTTCGAGCTGATTTTCGATTATAATCTTTCTCCCTGACGCTTCTTCTTCGGCGAGGATATCAACGCTAAATTTTCCCACGCTCGCTTCGGTTTTGATAAGTTTTATATCAACGCCTATTTCTTCACTCAAGGCATCAAGATTTTCTTGCTGTGCGAGCCAGTTAGTAAAATCAATGGCTTCGTGACTCCAGACATCGCGTAGTTCAACTTTATTTAGTTTAGATAGTGATTTTTTCATAGTGTAAATTTACTTACTGTTATTGTATTCGTTTTCCCCTTATAAATAAATCGTTTTCGGAGCAAAGCGGAGAAAACACCTTATATCCCCTTTAAAAATAAAGAAAAAGAAATTTGAAAATTTTTTAAAACAATTGGGCGATAGCCCAAAAAAGAAAAGGAATATTTCAGCTAATGTTCGCGTGTATGAGAAGTTTCGCCGACTTCCTTACTCTTAATTATAGAGGAGGCGAAATTTGGGTGAAAGAAAAAGTGCAGCCGCTGAAAAATATTAACGCACTTTTTCTTAAACCTCATACACCCTGTTAGGCGATGTATTCTTTTTCTTTGTTATCATCTTTATTTTTATTTTTTTCATCATAGTACTCATAATTTTTCTTATTGCCCCAAACTCTAAATTTGGCAACCATAAAACCACTGATGATAAGTGCCACTCCTATTTTCCAGTTTATAAAGAGAAAAATTAATCCTGCGATTACTAATTCTCCAGTAATCACGCTTAATAGAGGATTTGGTCCCAAAGGAAAAACGTGCAATAGCGTGCCAATGATGAAAAGCACTATTGATACTTGCCAGTTGAAAAAAATAAAAACGATTGCGGCGATTGCCATCAGATACTTTATTGCGTTTAGAATTTTCATAATTTTATCTTAAAAGAAAAAGAATATTTCACCTAACTGGCCGTTATAACCAATGTTTTTTAATTAACAGCCAAAATTTGTATGATAAACGAATAGATGCTAGGCTTAGGTTACTTTTCAAAAAACATGGCAAACCTAATCGAAATTCTAACACGAGAGATAAAATTGCGCAATTACAGCCCAAAAACGCTGGCGGCCTATGTTTTTGTTGTCAGGGACATCTATGCCTTTCACCAGCGGCCGCCAAAGGAACTCACAACTGAAGATATAAAGGACTACCTCCTGGCCAAGCAAAAAAAAGGCCTGTCAAGCCAGACCGTCGCCCTTTATGCCAACGCGCTCAACTTTCTCTATGGCGAGGTGTACAAACGCCCCAACTTTGTCCGGATTAAACACCCCAAACGGTCCTCACGGCTCCCGGTGGTGCTGCGCCGGGACGAAATCGAGCGATTGTTGGCTGTCATCAAAAATATTAAGCACCGAACGCTGGTGGCGCTGGCCTATGGCGCCGGACTCCGAGTGGGCGAGGCGGTGCGTCTCAGGGTCGCGGACATTGACCTTGACGAGCTCACGATAACCGTGCGCCAAGGAAAGGGTAAAAAAGACAGGCTGACCGTTCTATCCGCAAGTCTGACGCCGGACTTGCGTGAATTTATGACTGGCAAAACTGGCCAAGCGTATATTTTCGGCAGCGAACGGGGCGGCCGTTTAACCGAAGCCACCGCGCAAAAAGTATTCGTCCGCGCGCTCCAAAAAGCCGGCGTTGTAAAGCCGGCCACCTTCCATTCGCTGCGCCACTCCTTCGCCACTCACCTCTTGGAAAACGGCGTGGACGTGCGCTATGTGCAAGAGCTATTGGGACACGCCAATATCCGCACCACGCAAATTTATACCAAAGTAACGAATCCAAGGCTCAAAAATATCAAAAGCCCCCTATGACCCCGGCCGAACAAATCTTGACGGCCGTCATGGCCACGCGTCCGACCACCAAAACCCAATTTGACCAAGCCCGGGCGGGTATTTGCGGCCAGCTCAAAATTCAGCAGATGCCGAATCGCGAACTTTTGGAAGCCTACCGGCGCCTGGTCAAAAAGAAAAAGATTGTCGCGGACAAAATCATAGAAAATTTTTTGCGTAAAGCCGAAATCCGCAGCCTCTCGGGCATCGCGGTCGTTACCTCGCTCCTCAAGCCCTACGCCTGCCCGGGAGAATGCGTCTACTGCCCGACCGAGAAGAGAATGCCCAAGAGCTATATCGCCACCGAGCCGGCCGCGGCGCGAGCGCTCGCCCTCAAATTCAGCCCCTACGAGCAGATGCGCCAGCGCGTTCTCATGCTCGAAAAAAACGGACACCGGACGGACAAGATTGAGTATATAGTCAAGGGCGGAACGTGGAATGCCTATACCCTCGGTTACCAGTACTGGTTTATCCTCGAGTCTTTCCGGGCGGCCAACGAGATACGCCGGCGCAATCCGCCGGCGGCGCAGTACTCCGAGCATACCCCGGTCAGCGAGCTGCAAGAGGCCTTGGAGCGCGAGCAAAGGCGCAACGAAACCGCCAAGCACCGGATTATCGGGCTCACCCTTGAAACTCGGCCCGACGCCATTTCTCCCCGAACTATAGGCCATCTGCGCCGGCAGGGCTGCACGCGGGTAGAGCTCGGACTCCAGGCGCCGGACGACCGGATACTCGCGCTCATTAAACGTGGGCACACCGTGGAGCAGTTTCGCGCGGCTATGCTTCTTTTGCGCCAGGCCGGATTCAAGGTGGATCTGCATTTCATGCCGGATCTGCCCGGCACTACGCCCGCGCATGATGTCGAGATGTACGCGTCTCTCTTTAGCGATCCGGGCCTCAAGCCGGACATGGTGAAGATTTATCCGAGCATGGTCGTCAAATCGGCCGAACTTTACCAGTGGTTCCTCGACGGCCGGTACAAACCGTATGGCGACACGCCGGAGCTGGCCGAGGCGCTGATCAAAATGAAGCTCGCGACCCCGCGCTACTGCCGCCTCTCGCGGCTCATCCGCGATATCCCGGCCAACGAAATCTCCGGCGGCAACGCGGTAACCAATCTGCGCGAACTTTTGGCCGCGCGCCTCAAAAAAGATAATAAACGCTGCGTCTGCCTGCGCTGCCGCGAGATCGGCCGGCAGCAGCCCTTATCCCCTCCTGACTCCGCGCCGGAACTCTTTATTGACAAATACAAAACTACCGGCGGCACCGAATATTTTTTAAGTTTTGAAGACCAAAAACGCACCGCTGTCTTCGGCTTTTTGCGCTTGCGCCTGCCGGACTTGGGCCAAACGGCAGCCGTACCGGCGCTAAAAAAACTTTATGAGTCGTTGCCGGAGATAAGGCAGGCCGCCTTTATCCGCGAGCTGCACGTCTACGGGCAGCTGGTCGGCATCGGCCAACGCGACCATAAGTCCAGCCAGCACAAAGGAGTGGGGAAAAAACTCATGGCCGCGGCCGAAAGAATTGCCCGCCGGGGCGGGTACCGGAAAATTGCCGTCATCTCGGGCGTGGGAGTCCGCGATTATTATCGCCGCCTGGGCTACCGCAAAAGTGGCAGCTACCTGGCAAAAAAACTGGCTTGAAAGCGCGCCGATAACCGATTACTTCTCCGGTTTCCGTACCGCCCAGTTTATCATTTTTTATTGACAAAAAGCCCCGAACGTGGTTAGCTAGCGCTGTCATGCTAAAGGAGCAAGAAGAATGGAAGCTGCCGATGTGCTGTCCAAGGTGGTCATCTGGCTCTTCGCGGGGATGTACTTCGCCGGGATGGCCGGCCTCGCGATTTACAGCCTGTGGTTCGTCTTCTCCAGGCTGAAGCGCCGGTGGTCGCAACTCCCGGATCTCCCCCTGGCGCGAAAGCCGGGAAACCTTGACCCGGGCCGGCTCCACGGTCGCCAAAGCTGGCCCTGCCCCTACTGCCGCCTTCCCGCGGGTTTCGAGCCGGATCTAGGCATGTTCCGGTGCGACCCCTGTCGCGTCTCCTTCCGCCGTTACGACGCGGCCTGACATGGGCGGCTCCCGTCTTCCTTGGACCGGAGCCGCCACAACTCATCCGGCCACGGCTGCCTATATAGGCAGTTTTTATTTTTAAGCGAAAGCCAAAACGATCACCCCCGCCGCCACGCAGGCGGTCGCCGCCAGCTTAAGCAGCAAATTCCGGCGGTCGGTCTCCTCCCGGAGAGCCTCGGGGCGGTAGCGGGAAATGAGCGCCGAAACGGCAAAAACGAACAGGGCTTGGAAACCCTCGAGCGAGAGCACCAGCGCGGCCGGACCGAGCGACAGCGCCCACTGATTGAGGAGAATGCCGGCGTAGTCAATAAAAGTGGCGGCGGCCACCATGCCAAACAGAGGCGCCGACATTGACTTTACTGTCGCGGTAAAATCCCGCCGAAACGGACGCCAGGCAAAGAACACCAGAGAGACCAAAAGCTTAATCACGCTTATCAGCACAAACAGCGAACTGAAAGAAACGTATTGCGTAATGTAGCGCACCATCACCACGTACCCGGCCGACTCCAGACAGGCGAGCACCATCCAGAACAGGGCCCGAGAGAAAACGACCTGCCGCCCGCCAAAATGCAACGAGGCCAGGATTGCCCCGCCCAGAAGGAGAGTCAGGGCCAGGAGCTGGCCGCTGTTCAATTTTTCCCCGATCGTCACCCAGGCCAGCCCCAAAGTAAAAAGCGGAATCAGATTCCACCAGATGTTGATCCGGCTCACCTCCTCGATTTCCAGCGCCTTGAAATAACAAATAATGCCGAGCGTGTAGCCCACGCCTGCGAGTATGACCCACCTCATCACGGCCCATTCCGGCCACGCAAAATCAATAAACGGCAGGAGGGCGAGACTAAAAAGTCCGATAATGTCGGTGAGGACAAAATAGACAAAAATATTTTTGATACGATTGCCGACAATAAATTTGTCGCCGATGCAGGCCAATCCCCACAGGGCATGCGCCCCGAGAGCGAGCGGTATCCAGAGCATAGACGGTCAGCGGGTTAAATAATCTCGCCCCTTAAGTTCGGGCGGCAGATATTCCTGCTCCACCGGCTCATCGTAATCCGGATTGTATTTGTAATCCCGTCCGTAGCCGATATCTTTCATGAACTTCGTCGGCGCGTTGCGCAGGTGCAGAGGCACTCCTAGATGCGACGTCTCGCGCGCGTCGCGCGCCGCCTTCTCGTAGGCCGCATAGAGCAGATTGGATTTTTTCGACCGGGCGCAGTATGCGACTGCCTGGGCCAGATGAACCGCGCACTCCGGCAGTCCGATCTTATGGCAGGCGTCATAGGCGGCGTTCGCCTGGATAAGCGCCTCGCCGTTGGCGAGGCCGATATCCTCGCTCGCGAACCGCAGCACCCGGCGGGCGACATAGAGCGGATCGGCTCCGCCCTCAAGCATCCGGGCCAGCCAGTAAAGAGCGGCGCTGGCATCGGAACCGCGCATGGATTTGTGCAAAGCCGAGATAAGATTGTAAAATTCCTCGCCGTTTTTATCAAATACCAAGTGCACCCGCTGCATTGCTTCCTTGAAATCATCGGCGGTCAGTTTCACCTTTCCTTTGACCGCTTGCGGCTTGGATTTAACGGCGAGCTCGAGTCCGTTCAACGCCCGGCGCGCGTCGCCGCCCGCGAGCGCGGCGAGAAACCGGAGCGCCTCGCGATCCGCCGCCGCGCCGCTCTCCCCGAGGCCGCGCTCTTTGTCGCCGAGCGCCCGCTCAAGCAGTTTCAAAATATCATCTTCGCTCAGGCGCTCCAAGACGAAAACCTGCGAGCGGGACAAGAGCGCCCCGATGATTTCAAACGACGGATTTTCGGTCGTCGCGCCAATGAGGGTAATAATCCCCTTTTCCACGTATGGTAAAAGCGCGTCCTGCTGCGCCTTGTTCCAACGATGGATTTCGTCCACGAATAAAACCGTACGCTGGCCAAAAGCCTGGCGGTTTTCCTCGGCCTGCCTCACGGCCTTGCCCAGATCGGCTTTCCCGCTCTCGACGGCGGACAAACTAACGAAGGCCGACTGGGTCTGGCGCGCGATAATATGCGCGAGCGTAGTCTTGCCTACACCCGGGGGTCCCCAAAGTATGAGCGAAGACAACTCGTCATTCTCGACCAGCGTGCGCAAAAGTTTCCCCGGGCCGACAATATGTTCCTGGCCCGCAAACTCGTCGAACGCGCGCGGGCGCATGCGATCAGCCAGCGGGGGTGAGGGCGGTGTTTTCATACGCAGTTCTAAAAAAATCCCGGGCGCGGCCGATTACAGCCACGTTTTTGGCGCCGGCGTCTTTTACCAAATGAATATTCTCCGGTGCAATGCCGCCGATCGCTACCAGGGGGATAGTCACAGCCGGTACAGCCTCTAGGACCGCCTCCAGTCCGACCGGTTCGCGCTCGGCCTTGGCCGCTGTCCTGAATACCGGGCCGAGACTGGCATAGTCCGCCCCGTCTCTTTGGGAAGCAAGCAGCTGGTCGAGCGACTGATTCGATCGCCCGATAATTTTTGCACTTCCCACCAGGCGCCGCGCCGCGGCCACATTCATGTCCTGGCCGATGTGCACGCCCGCAACCGGGAGCCGGGCCGCGATATCCGGGTAGTCGTTCAGTATGAACACGGGCGGTTCGTGAACCCTGGGCGCACGAGCGCTTTGCTCCTGAATATACGCGCAGAGTTTGCGGGCTTTATCAAACACCTCTGCCGGAGAGCTGGTTTTGTCCCTCAATTGTACCACCCGGGCGCCCTGCTCGATAAACCAGATAAGGTCGGCGACATTTGCGGACAAAGGATAAACTATGCCCCGTTCAAAATACTTGCGCAGCCAGTAGTGCGGCGTGCGCGCCAGGAGCTGGTACTCCAAAGTATATACCCGATACCGGATATCTTCCAGACGAAAAACTGCGCCCGGAGCGTACAATTTTCCGAACTCTTCCAATACCCGCAGCGCCTCGGCCACGCGGCGGCTGTTGGCCCGGATGATAGACCACAAAGACGGGCGCTCGAGAGCAGGTCCGGTCATCCGGCCGGAGCCGACATCTACTCCCCGGCGGGCGCGCACCATCCCGGCCGGCCCGAAATCTGCCTCCAGCTCCGGCAGGCGATGGCGCAGTTCTTTGGCGACCGAGCTCAAAGTGCTGTCCCGGAGCCCAAACCGGGCGCTATCTTCGAGCACGCGCAAACCTTCGTACACCCGGGCAAAATTTGCGTCTATTAGCGAAAAATCACGGTTCATAGCCGGCTTGATTAACCAGTGCGCCCATGTTACCATACCCTTGTAAGGCGTGTAAACGTAATTTTGCTCTATGAAACTCCCCCCGAATTCCCTCATTGCCTCGGGTCCGGTCATTATCGAAGACGGCCGGGTGCTTCTGAACCGCGAACAAAAGGACACCGGCGTTACCCCCTGGATGTTTCCGGGCGGCGAAGTGGAAGATTTTGACATTTCCCTCGAAGAGGCCTGCCGGCGCGAAGTGAAAGAAGAAATGAATCTCGAGGTGGAAATCATCCGGCCGCTCCGGCCGGTAATGCTCCACGAGAACGGCCGCGTTATTATTCTCATCCATTACCTGGCCAAACGCCGCGGCGAAGTTACGCCCGGAGCCAATATCGTTGAGTGGGCCTGGCACGACATCAATCAATTGCCGGCTAACTGCGCGCCCAATGTATACGAGGTAGTCAAAAGCCTTGACTGAGAAAAACGGCCAAACTATGATTTTCGAATCCCTCGAATTCAAATAAACACGACCGGAACTCGCCCGATGTACTGCCGTCGGTGAGCCTGATTCGTGTTTATTTTTTTTACCGCGTTATGAACAAAATTCCGCTCCAAAATTTTGATCCGGAGGTCGCCGGGGCGATACGGCACGAACTGGCGCGCCAGGAATCCGGCCTCGAAATGATCCCGTCGGAAAACTTCGTTTCCCTGGCGGTTCTCGAGGCTCTGGGTTCGGTAACTACCAACAAATATTCGGAAGGTTATCCGGGCAACCGCTATTACGGCGGCTGCGAGTACATCGACATTATTGAGCAGCTGGCCATCGACCGGGCCAAGCAGCTTTTCGGCGCCGAGCACGTGAACGTGCAGCCGCTATCGGGCGCGCCGGCTAATATCGCGGTTTATCTCGGACTCATGGAGCCGGGAGATACTATTCTCGGCATGGACCTGTCGCACGGCGGGCACCTCACCCACGGCCATCCGGTAACCTACATGGCCAAGATCTTCAACTTTATCCGGTACAAAACCGACGCCGAGGGCAAGATAGACCTGGATCACTTGCGCCAGATGGCGCTCGAGCACCGGCCAAAAGTAATCCTCGTGGGCTACAGCGCCTATTCCCGGGACATTGACTATGCCGCCGTCAAGCAAATCGCCGAGGAGGTCGGCGCCATTACCATCGCGGATATCGCCCACATCGCCGGCATCATTGCCGCCGGCCACATGAATAATCCGGTGCCGCTGTTCGACGTGGTTTTGACCACGACGCACAAGACTCTGCGCGGACCGCGCGGCGGCATGATAATGTGCCGGGAAAAATTCGCCAAAATCCTCGACAAGGCTGTCTTCCCCGGCTTCCAGGGCGGACCGCACGAAAACGTGATCGCGGCCAAAGCCGTGGCTTTCAAAGAAGCGCTGCAGCCGGACTTCAAAACCTACGCCAAGCAAATACTGCTCAACGCCAAAACGCTGGAGCGCAAATTTCGGGAGTACGGCTACCGGATTATGTTCGGCGGCACCGACAACCACTTGCTCCTGGTGGACGTTACGCCCCAAGGATTGACCGGCAAGGAAGCCCAGCTGGCCTTCGACAAGGCCGGCATTACGCTCAACAAAAACATGATTCCCGACGATCCGCGCTCGCCGATGAACCCCTCCGGCATCCGCTTCGGCACGCCGGCCCTGACCACGCGCGGCATGAAAGAGCCAGAAATGGAGCTGATTGCCGGCATGATGAACGAGGTGGTGGAACACCGCGCCGATGACGCTTATCTCCTGGGCGTCAAAGAACGCGTCGGCGAGCTGACCCGCCGCTTCCCCCTTTATCCGGAACTGGCGCGCTAACTATGGAGTACGTCTCCCGCTCTCCCGAGGAAACCCGGCAAATAGCGGCCCGGCTCGCCGCCGCGCTTCGGGGCGGCGATGTTGTCGCCTTGTCCGGCGACCTCGGCGCCGGCAAGACCACTTTCGTCCAAGGTCTGGCTCGGGCGCTCGGCGTCGCGGCCGAAATAACCAGCCCGACGTTTACGCTCATGAATGTTTATAGCCTTGTTGGACCCGACCCCACCCTCAAATATCTGGTACACATAGATACCTACCGGCTGAAAAACGAAGACGAGCTCTTGGCTGTCGGCGCCGAAGACTACATCGGGGACCCGGCGAGCCTGTGCCTCATCGAATGGCCGGAAAAAATACCGGGGCTGCTTCGGGGCAAAAACCTGGCCACCGTTTCTTTGGCGCATACAGATCCGGCGACACGCACTATTTGTATAACAAAAAAACACCTGTCCGGTGTCTAGCTTGGTTGAGGGTGCGGGGGATGGACGCAGCGACTCGCGAAGCCAGCTGTTGCCGGCAATCGGCGTGAACGCTGTGTCCAATCCCCCAAACCCCTCCTTTGTTCCGGGCTCCGGTACTCGCCAGCCTTTGGTCGGCCGGTGAGCCTTTGGTCCTATGCGCTTTTCGCGCCTGGTTCTCCCGCGCCGCAGCGCGGGTTATGTCTCTCTTGTAGGCGGGCGACTAAAATTGTCGCCGCCCCCCTACACATTCAAGGTGGACCCCCTCTCACCTTTGGCCCCGAGAGGCCACGTGGTTGCCGCTTGGAACTAACGACCGCCGTCCGCGAGGGACGAGCGGCGCAGGTCGCAGAGCATGGCCAGATATTAGCAGCTAATGCTAGCTTATTCAAGGACCTTTATTCCGGGGTTATCCACAACGAGGCAGAGCGCTCTTTCGCCGGCAAAGACAAGGCAGTCTTATCATATAATGCCGTCCGAAAAAGCGGATACAAAAAAACCGCCTCTAGCGGAATTTCGATTACGCATCCACCTCTGCGACCCAAACTAATTCCCGCCCGCAAACAACACCTCTGGCGCTAGACCCTAGTCAAAGAATCAAACTCGCGAGCCATTAATAACCCCCGCGCCAAGACCACCTCGCGGAGCGTTTTTCCCTCCGCCTGCGCCTGTTTCACCGCGGCGCTAACAGCGTCATAACCCAGCCGCGGCGTCAGGAGCGTGGCGAGCGCGTTTGCGGCCTCGAGCCACCGGTGACAAGTCTGGGTGTTTGCCCGAAGAGTTTTAACGCATTTATCAGTAAACTGCCGCACCACCTCGGCAGTCGCCGTTAACGACTCCAACAGGCGATCGGCGATAATCGGGCCCATCACTCCCAACTCCAGCTGGGCGGCCTGCGCCGCCTGTTGAATGGTTTCATTGTTGCCGCTCAGCATAAAATACAGCTGATTTACGGCTTCGGGCAGCACCGGATTCACTTTGCCCGGCATAATGCTCGACCCGGACTGCAGCGGCGAAAGCTCGATTTCGCCGAGCCCCCCGCGCGGGCCGCTGGCCAAAAGACGCAAATCATTCGCTATCCTGGACAGATCAATGCCGAGAGCTGTCAGACTTTGAGAAAGCATGACAAAATCCGTCTGGCTGCTGGTCTGGGCCATTAAATTCGGCGCCGGCTTGACTCTAAGCCCGGTGAGAGAACGCAAATGTTTGTAAACTTCCCGGATATAACGCGGCGAGGCGTTCAGGGAATTACCGATCGCGGTTCCCCCCAGGTTCAATTCCAACAAAAAAGGCCGCACCTCCTCGAGCCGCCGGATATCGCGCTCCACAGAAGCGGCATAGGCGGCGAATTCCGCGCCCAATGTTGTCGGCACCGCGTCCTGCAAATGCGTGCGGCCAAGTTTGCGCAAGTCCTTGTACTCCTTGGCCTTGTCCGCCAAAGCGGCGGCCAAGCCTCGCGACTCGAGCAGCACCGTGCCGAGCAAATTCAGGCCAGCTATCCGCAGGGCCGAAGGATTAACGTCGTTGGTGGATTGGGATAAGTTGACGTGGTCGTTGGGATGCACCGCCGCTTTCCGCTTCAATATCTGCGTCGCCCGCCCGGCTATCACCTCGTTCACGTTCATGTTTATGGAAGTGCCGGCTCCGCCCTGGAGCGCGGGCAGAGAAAATTCATGGTCCAGCCGGCCGGAAATTATTTCGTCCGCGGCTCGCGCTATAGAGCGCGCTACCAAAGACGGCAGCTTCCCCCCGGCCGCGTTCGCCAAAGCGGCGGCTTTTTTTATGACGGCCAAACTGGATATAAATTCCCGGTGTACGCTCCGCGTAGTAAAAGGAAAATTCCTTTTGGCGGCGGCCGTTTCCGGACCGCTGTACTTTGCCCTCATACGACCCTATTTAATGTTAAACCATATCCGGTAAAGCCGAAGCGCGCACCACTCCTTGCACCGCTGCCAGCGGCCGCGCCGGCCCCACTTTTCCTCGTCCAGGGTGAGCGAATCTTTCTGCCAGCCGGCGACAATGCGCTGCAGTTGGCGGACGAACCGCTTGTCCCTAACCTGCAGATTGGCTTCGTGATTGTAGTGAAAACTGGGGTAATCGATGTTGCTGCTGCCGATCATAGCCCAGTCGTCGTCCATGATCACGCCCTTGCCGTGCATCATTTTCCGCAGCATATGCACATGCACGCCGTAGCGGCGCATGATAGCGAACCAGGCATAAGCGACGTAGGTCGCCAGGCGCAAATCGCTGCGCAGAGGTATGAGCAGATCCACCCGAATGCCGCGTTTTTTGGCGGCCCACAGCGCCCGCAGGAAAGACCGGTCCGGAAAATAATAGGGCGAAAATAATATTACGCGTTCGCGCGCCTTGCTCAGCGCTTCAATATATTTTTGTTTCACGGTCGAGACCGCCAAATCCGGCCGGTCGCAGATCACGTCCGAGTACCGCTGCCGCACGCGAAAACTGTAACGCAAAAGATGTTTCACCGTTTCTTTGTCGCCGCCGCACAAAATGTAAGAGCGGGCAAAGGCGCGCAGCAGCGAACGCACCACCTGCCCCCGCACCTCCACTTGAATGTCAAGCCAGTCGCGCATGTAGTGGCCGACATTCACGCCGCCGATGTAGCCGGTGCGCTCGTCCACGATAAGCAGCTTGCGGTGCGTGCGCGAGGCGAACATACCCCACCAGACCAGCGACCAGCGTTTGCGATCCTGGAAAAACCGGATATCCACGCCGCGGGAACGCAGTTCCTCCACGCGCCGCCGCGACAGTCCCAGGCTCCCCCAATAGTCCACGATTAGCCGCACGCTCACCCCGGCCTGGGCTTTTTTTTCGAATAATTCAAAAAAACGCTTCCCGGCCAGATCGTCGAGAAGCATGTACACTTCCCAATAAATCGAATGCTGCGCCCCGGCAATGGCGCGGTACATGGCCTCCCAGGCCTCGCTGGTGGTCGCGTAGATTTTGTAGGCGGAAACAGACATAAACAAACAACAAGCGGCCGATAACAAGGACCCGGTTATCTGCCGCCGGAAACTGACCCTATTTCACTCTATCCGGCCTTCTTGCTGGCGTCAAGCTGCCGGGCTACGCCCGACTAAGCCAGACAGGCTCCGATAAAATCGCGGAATAACGGGTGCGGACGGAACGGCCGGGACTGAAATTCGGGGTGAAACTGCGTGCCGACGAAAAAAGGATGTTCGGCGAGTTCGACTATCTCCACCAAATCAGATTCAGGGTTGATGCCCACCACCCGCAAACCGGCCGCATCTATCGCCTCGCGATATTCATTATTGAATTCATAGCGGTGGCGGTGGCGCTCGGAAACCAAGTCCGCCCCGTAAGCCGCGTGCGTTTTGGTACCGCGGCGCAGGGCGCAGTCGTAAGCGCCCAGGCGCATAGTGCCGCCGTAACGATTGTTCCGGACGTTCGCCGCCTGGTTGGGGTTGATATGAATGACCGGTTCGGCGGTGTCGGGGCTGACCTCCACGGTATGGGCCGTTTTTTTGCCCAAAACGTGGCGCACGAACTCGATCGAAGCCAGCTGCATGCCATAGCACAAACCCAGGTAAGGCTTTTTCTCCTCGCGCGCGAACTTTATCGCCCGGATAATACCTTCAATGCCCCGGCTGCCGAAACCGCCCGGCACGATAAGGCCGTCATACCCGGCCAGTTCTTTAACCTTGGCCGGGTTAGCCTCATACCGCTCGGAGTCGATCCACTCGAGCACCGGCTTGGCCCGATGGTGCCAGGAAGCGTGTTTAATAGCCTCAATCACCGAATGATAGGAGTCGGCCAGGGTAAAATCGCCGGTGCCGAAGTATTTGCCGACGACCGCGATTTTAACTTCGCGCTCCGGCTGCAGGATACGGTGGACAAAGTCGTGCCACTTTTTCATGTCCGTCTGCCGCCTCTTCATGCCGAGCACCTTGAGCAGCTTATTGCCCACGTCCTGCTCCTCGAGCTTCACCGGTATCTGGTATATAGACGGCACGTCCGGGGCGGAGATGCAATTCTCCCTGGATACCCCGCAAAAAACCGCCAGCTTTTCCAGCCGCGGCTTGTCGAGCTCCAGCCGGCCGCGCGCCACGATCATATCCGCGTTGATGCCCACGCTGTTAAGCGCGCGCGAAGCGTGCTGCGTCGGCTTAGTCTTCATTTCGCCGATATGCGCCGGCACCGGCAAATAACTCACGAGTACAAAAGCCACGTCAGCCGGACTCTGCAGCTTCATCATGCGGGCCGCCTCCAAAAACAGCAGGTTCTCATACTCGCCGACCGTACCGCCGATCTCGACAATGGTGATGTGCGCGTCGTGCCGCTTGGCCGCCTCGCGGATACGACGGATAATCTCCTCTGGAATATGCGGCACCACCTGCACGCACCGTCCTTTGTACTTCATTTGCCGTTCGTTCTCGATCACTTTCAGGTATACCCGTCCGGTCGTCATGTAATTATTGGAGTCCAAGTCCGTGTCCAGAAACCGTTCGTAGTTGCCCATGTCCTGGTCGGTTTCGTCGCCGTCGTTGGTCACGAACACCTCGCCATGCTCGATCGGATTCATCGTGCCGGCGTCGACATTCACGTAAGGATCAGCCTTGAGCGCGGTAACCCGCAGTCCCTTGGCCTTGTAGATGGCGCCGAGCGAGGCCGAGGTTACTCCCTTGCCGACGCCCGAGAGGACGCCGCCGACGACGAAAATGAACTTACGCTGAATCGAGGCGGGCATAGATGGAAAGCGCTATTTAATTATCGCCGTTTTGTTAAAGACACTTTTGAACTGATACTAAGTTATTAGCAATTCTATTCTCTAAGTCGAGCCGAAACATAGACTGATTTTTACGGCCCCAATGTCTGAGCCTGCAAGAGCGAGTTGACTTTGGATTAGACTTCGGAGACGATGACCGTAATTTCGGCCTCCAGTCCGTGGCCGAAGCGGATAGTTACCCGGTGCTCGCCCAGCGATTTGATCGGCTCGGACGAAGCAATCTGCCGCGGCGAAACCTGAATGCCGGCTTCGCGCTTGATAGCTTGGGCGATTTTGGCGCCGCTTAGGGCGGCATAAAGGGTACCTTCATGGTTGACCTTTTCTACCAGGTCAATTTCGACTCCATCAAGCCGGGCCGCGTCGCGCTGCAGATGCCGGAGTTCGGTCTCCATTCCCCGGCGCCGCCGATCCTCTTCGGCCTGGACATGGGCGACTGCCTGGTCCGTGGCCGCCGTCGCTAATTTACGGCTTAACAAAAAATTGCGGGCGAAACCGTCCGCCACTTCTTTCACTTCGCCTTTTTTCCCTGTCCCGGGCACGTCCTTGAGCAGGAGTACTTTCATACCTCGAAAGTATAACCAGGGGTTGAATTTTTGGCAAGGGACTGCTAGTATAGGGTCATCTAAAGAACTCATGGCGAGCCCCCCTTCGCCTCAAACAGAGACTGGTTTTCACGGCTCCAAAACTCGCTCTTGCAGGCTCAGACATTGGGGCCGTAAAAATCAGTCTATGTTTCGGCTCGACTTAGAGAATAGAATTGCTAATAACTTAGTATCAGCAGATGACGCGGGACATTATCCACGGAGTGATCAACACGCCCGAAGGCCAGGCCGTTATCATTGATACGCCGGGAATTTTCAAAGACCGAAAAAGTTCGTTGACCGCCAAGCTCATAAACAAGGCCAAGGAGGCCATCGCTGGCGTGGACGTGATAATTTATGTTGTCGACCCTACGCGGGAAATCGGCGCCGAGGAGCGCTACACATACGGGCTTATCCGGCACCTTGGCGTGCCAAAAATACTGGTCATCAATAAAAGCGATTTGCCGAAAAATGAACGGCCGTTCCAGGCGGATTACGAAGCCTGGAGCGATAACTTTGACGCGGTTTTTTCCCTGTCGGCTCTGCGCGCGAGCCACATCAAGCCGCTTATTGATAAGCTCATCTCTCTTATGGCAGAGGGCGAGCCGCTCTACCCGCCCGAACAGCTGACCAACGTGAACAACTACTTCTGGGTAGCGGAAATCATCCGGGAAAAAGTCTTCTCCGTCTTCGACAAAGAAGTCCCCTACTCGATGACCGTTGAGACCGACAATATAGAAGACAAGTCGGATGTGATCGTTATTTCCGCGCGCATCCTCACCGACGAAGCGCGCTACAAAAAAATTATCATCGGCGCCCGCGGCGCCAAAATAAAAGAGATCGGCCAACTGGCTCGACGCGAGTTGGAGCAGGCCCTGAACAAGAAGGTCTATCTGGAACTCGAGGTGGAGGTAGACAAGCACTGGGTGGAGCGGATGGAGTAGTCAAATTGACAAAGGCAGACGGAGACTTTACACTACCTATACCTAATGAACTCATGCGCGAGTTTCCCCCCTTTCGCCTCAAACAGAGACTGGTTTTCACGGCCCCAAAACTCGCTCTTGCAGGCTCAGACATTGGGGCCGTAAAAATCAGTCTCTGTTTCGGCTCGACTTAGAGAAGAGAATTGCTAATAACGCACTATCAGTTCAATTTTTAAAGGAGGGAAATATGAATGAAGATTTATTAATCCAGGAAGTGGTCAAGCTGCGGGAAAACGTAGACCAGATAAAAGAGAACATGCTAACCAAAACGGATAAGCCTGAAATCATGTCGGCCCTGGACGCGGTGATGAAGTCAAATCAAGATATTAAACAAGAATTGGTCTTTATCGGTTCGCATCTGGATCGACACGAAAAACGGCTGGACGACCACGAAGTCCCGATCGCCAAACTTCAACTGGACATCAATCCTGCGTGCTAATCCGCTCTGGCGTTGCCTTATGGAGTTACCAAACCCGAACAGCGGCAAACGGCTCGAGATCACGGTCGAAGGCGCCACTTATGCCCGCTATCCGGTAAAGACTCATGTCGTCAAAACCGGCGACGACCTGGCCGGAATTATAGAGCAGTACGCCGGCCCCCACCTCCGACCGGACGACCTGGTTTTTTTGAGTGAAAAAATCGTCGCCATATCCCAGGGGCGCTCTTACCCGATCAAGGACATCCACCCCACGAAACTGGCTACCTGGCTCTCGAAAAAAGTCCACCGCTCCCCTTACGGCATCGGCCTCGGCAGCCCCTGGACAATGCAGCTGGCCTTGAAGGAAGTCGGCCATTTGCGCATCTTCCTGGCTATCCTCGCCTACCTGCTTACGCGCCCTTTTGGCCTCCGCGGAGCTTTTTACGTCGTCGCCGGCCGCACCGTGGCCGCTATCGACGGCCCCTGCGACTATACGCTGCCGCCGTACAATGAATACGCCAAACTGGGCCCGGCCAAGCCCCACGAAGTCGCGCGCGCTCTCAAGGAAAAAACCGGCCACGAGGTGGTGATTATAGATGCCAACGACCTGGGCGTGAACATCCTGGGAAAATCCGACAAAAACCTCGCCGACCGGGTGCTGGCGGCAATATTCCGGGATAATCCGCTCGGACAGACCAGCGAACAGACGCCGGTTTGCATCGTCCGAAAGTTAGCCGGTTAATTTGTCTTATGGATGATCAGCTGGCGAAACAGATAGAGGATTTGGAACTTTCTCTGCTCCGGCCCGAGGTACGCCGCTCGGCGAAAAAAATAAAAGAATTGCTCGCCGATGACTTTGTCGAATTCGGAATGTTCGGAAAGCAATATACCAAGCTGGATTTTGTGGAAACGTTGCCGAATTCCGAGGAAGAAAAATTTGAAAAATACGACGCCTCCGACTTTGCCGCCCGCGAAATTGCGCCCGACACGGTACTTCTGACGTACGCGGCCACGATAGAATTTTTGAAAACAAACGAAAAAATTTTTACTCTCCGCAGCTCAATTTGGCAAAAAAGGTCCGGCAAGTGGCAGATGATTTTCCATCAAGGAACGGTGATCCTAAAAGGCCAGGGCCGTCTTTACGCCCAATAGGAATTCAATCTTTTCTTATGGTTACCAAACGTTTCCACACCATTTTCGACATGGAGTACTGCAATGAAAATATCAACAACCGCGCCAAAGTGCGGGAATTTGTCGAAAGGCTGGCCGCGGCCGTGGACATGAGCATCCTGGAAGGGCCGATCATCGCGGAGGGTATCGAGAAAAACCCCGGCCTGAGCGCACTCGTGATCGTGGACTTTTCCCACATCTCCATCCATACCTTTACCAAATACCAAGAAGCGCTGATAGACGTATTTTCCTGCAAGGAATACGACCGGGACAGCGTCCGGCACGTAGCCGAGGAATTTTTCTCTACCCCTCAGACCAGTATCCGGCAAAAAGAGGTTTGGTGGGGCTGACAAACCCATACCTATGCGCGCCAAAAATATCGTCGAGGTTACGGACTTTACTCCTGCCGAGTGGAAGCGGCTGATCGGCGAAACCGTTAAGTTCAAAAAAAACCGGCACCGCCAGCCAAAAGCGTTAAAAAATAAGCGCATCGGACTCATGTTCGACAGCAATTCGCTGCGCACCAAAATTTCTTTTGAAACTGCTTGTTATCTCCTGGGCGGCGACAGCTACTTCATAGACATCCACAATGTCACGCACGAAAAAGACGGCGTCAAGCGGGAGACATTCGAGGATATTATAGACACCCTCGATCGGATGGTTGACGCTTACGTAGTGCGCGATTATTCCCGACAGATGCTCGACGTCCTCAAACGAAAGACCAATCCGCCTTTCATCAATGGTTTTTGTGAGATCGGCCACCCCAGCCAGGCGCTGGCGGACATGGCGGTAATCAAGTGGAAGAAGGGCACGGTCCAAGGCTTGAACTATGCCGGCGTCTGCCCCGAAGCCGGCAGCGGCGTGCTGGAATCATTTATTTACGCCGTTCTTCTGTTGGGAGAACGGATAACCATTATTACTCCAAGCGGAAAATTGAAAGGTAAAAACAAAGATTTTGGCGCCACCGCCGCCCGGCTGTCCGAGAAGTACGGCGGATCGCTCCGGGTGACAAACGAAATCAAGGAAACGGTCATCGGGGCGGACGTGCTCTATGCGGACGAATGGTGGGAAAACACCAAAAATTTTCTCCGAAAAAAAATGGGGCGCTACCGCGTGGATGATCACTTTCTCGCCGGCAGTAAGCCAAATCTTTCGATCCTCCACTGCCTGCCGGCGCACCCGGGACGCGAGATCACCGAGGCGGTAATGCGCGGACCGCAATCACTTATCTTTGACGAGGCGGAATTCCGCGTCTACTCGGCCATGAGCCTGCTCTCTTACCTGGCCGCCGGCCGCTAAACCCAACCTTGAACCGACATAAAAAGAGCCGTTCGGCTCTTTTTATGTCCTTGTGTTCAAGAACTGCGGCGCCCCGGCCGCCGGCCGGACTTCTTCAAGATTGCCATCTCCACCGCCGACATACCCCAGCCATAGCCGTGATTCTGGTGATTATTGCCGGCGCGCGCCAGGGCTTGCTTTTCATTGAGGCAAGTAAGAACGCCGAACATAACCGGCACGCCAGTGTCCACGTTAAGCCGGGCGATGCCCTGCGTTACCGCCTCGGCAATGTACTCGAAATGCATTGTCTCGCCCTTGATCAAACACCCCAGACAAATCACGACGTCCACCCGACCGTGTTTGATAATGTGGTAAGCCGCGTAGGTCAATTCGTACGCGCCCGGCACCTCGACGACGGTGATATTTTGCTCTTTCACTCCGCAGCTGTAAAGCGCCTCGCGGCAGCGGGCCAAAAGCGACGCGGTTATCTCTCCGTTCCAGCGGCTGACCGCGATGCCAATTCTCAATTTTTTTCCGTCAAGCGAAGAAAAACTAACGCCCTTGGCCATAAAAATATCGTTATTAACAAAAAACGACCTGTTTATACCTTGGCGGCCAACCTCTCCGCGTACTTGGCAATCATGTCCGCTTCCAAATTTACCCGGTCGCCGGGAACCAGGCGCCCCAAGGTAGTGCGCTCGATCGTATCCTGAACTAACGCCACGGTGAACAAGTCATCCGCGACCCGGGCCACGGTAAGACTAACGCCGTCCACCGCCACCGAACCTTGCGCGACCAGGTAGCGATCCAACCCGGCCGGCGGCTTTATAGCCACCAGATAACCCAAAGAGGCATCCACGGATACGACCGTGCCTGTTCCGTCAACATGTCCGTAAACAAAATGCCCGCCCAGCCGCTGCCCGAGGCTGAGCGACCTTTCCAGGTTGACCGCGTCCCCGGTCGTTTTTTGCCCCAGTGTGGTTTTATTCAGCGTCTCTGGCATAACCTCAAACTCGATCTTGCCGTCCGGCAGCGACCGACGCACAGACAAACAAACCCCGGCGACGGCGATGCTTTCACCCGGCACTATGTCTCTTAGCCCGCCCGGGGCCTCCAGAGTCAAAAACCGGGGTGCGGCCGGGGGATGAAAAGCGCAAACGCGTCCAACCGCTTCGATAATTCCGGTAAACATAGGCTGATGCTACTTTCCGCGCTCGGCAAACAAATCCCGGATCAATACCAAATCGCTTTCGATTTTGTCGTGGAGCTCGCCGGGGGAATCATAGCTCTCGATTTCGCTGATTTTCTGAATCGGCTCCACCGCTACGCGGCTGCCGTAAAAATCCGCCCCGGAGTAGTTCATGAAGAACACTTCCACCTTCCACGGCTCGCTGTGAATTACCAGCGCTGCCTGGTAAGTAGCGCGATTAAGCGTCGCCCAGGCAGCGTAAACCCCGGGGGGCAGAGGCACCTCCGACCGGCGCACATTCAGATTGGCCGTGGGAAACCCGGTGAGCTTGGCGGCGCCGTCGCCGCGGATAACAATGCTCGTGATCATAACTTTTTTTGCAGAATTTCCATTGCCTTCTCCACTCCTTTATCCGTGTAATCTTCGCGGTCCGTGCCGGTTTCACCCGGCTTTTGTTCGAACATCTCGTCCACCGTAATGTCGGGATCGATCCCGATGCCGTCAATCTCGCGATTTTTGGGCGTAAGCCACTTGGCAATGGTCAGCTTCAACGCCGAACCGTCGGGCAGCGGCTCGAAGTCCTGGACCGAACCTTTGCCGAATGTTTTGGCGCCTACTATATCGGCCACGCCATGATCCTGCAGGGCGCCGGCCACAATCTCGGCTCCCGAGGCTGTGCCTTCGTCTACGAGCACGACCGTGGGCACCCCGGCAAACCGGTGCAGGCCGCTGGTTTTATACTCGTTAATTTCATTGTTAACGAATCGTTCACGCACGATAACCCCCTCCTCCACCCACTCGCTCGCCACCAAGATAGAACGGTCCAAAAAGCCGCCGGGGTTGCTCCGCAAATCCAGGATAATGCCGCGCGGTTTAAAGGCCGCGATTTCGCCCGCGATCTTATTAAACTCCTGGCTGGTGGTCTCGTTGAAGTAGCTGACGCGCAAATAGGCGATTCCATCGGCCTTTTTCTCCCATGTTACCGACGGTACGTTAATTTTTTCCCGGGTTATCTCCACCTCTCGCGTTTCGCTCTCGCCTCCCCGGAGGATCAGCAGCTTAACGGCCGTGCCCCTCGGGCCGCGAATTTTGCCGACAGCCTCGTCGAGAGACAAACCGAAAGTCTCTTGGCCGTTGATCGTGAAGATTTTATCCTTGGCCCTGAGGCCGGCTTTTTCCGCCGGCGAACCGGGCAGGGGCGCGATGACGATAAGTTGTTCTTCCTTGAGGCCGATCTCGGCTCCGATTCCTTCAAACTCTCCGGACAGGTCTTTGGCAAACTCCTCGGCCTTCTGCGGCGGAAAGTAGGCCGAATAGGGGTCATGAAGAGACCGGACCATGCCCTCGACTGAACCGTAAAACAAATCCACGTCTCCGACCGGTTGGTTGACGTATTTAGCCTTGATCTTGTCCCAGACTTCCCAGTATTGCGTGAAACTGACGGCAGACGATCGCGACTGGCCGTATAGATCGAGCACCTGGGTAATCTCCACATCCCGCGAATCGGCGAAAAGAGTCTCCCGCAAATTCACGCCAAATCCGGCCGCGGCGCCCAAAGCAAAAAATAATGCCGCGAGCGCGGGACGGCCCAGGGAGCGGTTCGCCGAACTGGAAGTCTCATGATGTTCAGACATAATAATTGTGGCCTATAATTTATTCACTGCGGGTAATTTGGGCGCCCAGTTTTTGGAGTGTTGACTCGAGATGGGGATAACCGCGGTCAATATGTTCCACGCTTTCCACGGTTGTCCTCCCGGCAGCCGCCAGGCCGGCGGCGACATAAGCCATGCCGGCTCTGAGATCCGGAGCCTGGAGCGGACGGCCCTCGAGCGGCGTCCGCCCGTTCACCACCACGCGGTGCGGGTCGGCTATGATAATGTTGGCGCCCATGCCGTTGAGGTAGTCCGCGAAAAACATGCGGCCGGGGTACATTTTCTCAAAAAACAGCGTTGCCCCTTTGGCCTGAGTGGCAAGCACGATCGCCAGACTCATCATATCGGTGGGAAAACAGGGCCACGGCTGCGAATAAATGCCCTTGGTGCGCGCCCACGCCTGGTTCTCCACCGTTAGCCGCTGCCGCTTGGGCACTACCAGATCGGCGCCGTCAGCCTGAGTGCGTATGCCCAGCTGGCGAAAAAAGTACAGAATGGATTTTAGATCCTCGTGCCTCACGTCTTTCACCGTCAGTTCGCCGCCGGTTACCGCCGACAGCACTATCATCGTTCCGACATAGACGTAATCCGGCGGCACCGGCACTGTCGCCCCTCGGAGTTCGGCCACGCCGCGTATCTCCAGCCGGTTGGTGCCGACGCCTTTTATATCGGCGCCCATGACCGAGAGCATCTCGCACAAAGCCTGGACATGCGGCTCGGAAGCCGCATTCGTTATGGTCGTGCGGCCGGGCGCCAATACGGCGGCGAGGAGTACGTTTTCAGTGGCCGTAACGCTAGGCTCGTACAAGAACACCTCGGCCCCGCGCAACTTTCCCGACAAAGAAAAAGACTCGAAAGACAGCCAGCGGAACTTGGCTCCCAGCTGGCGCAGCCCGTCGAAATGGGCGGTCATTTCCCGCGGTCCGATTTTGTCCCCGCCGGGTAAAAAACTAGTCACCTGTCCCTGGCGTGCGAGAAGCGGACCCAAAAACATATTCGACGCTCGCATTTTTTGCGCCGCCTCCCGCTCGATGCCAGCGGCGGAAACGGCGGGGGTGTGCACGGTCAACCGTCCTGTCTCGGGCCGATAGTCCACTTTGGCGCCCAGCTCTTTCATGATCCCCAGCATCACGGTTACATCGCTGATAGCCGGCACGTTTTCGAACGTAACCGGTTCGGCGGTCAGCAAAGTCGCCGGGATCATTTTCAGAATCGCGTTCTTGTTCCCGATAGGTTTGACAACGCCGCCCAACGGACGCCCGCCCTCAATGATGAACTTGGACATACCGGCATTGAATAATGGCTGAATATTCAGTATAATTATACTCAGTGCTTACGAAAAAAGCAACTCTTATCCCCCGGCAAGTTTTTTATGGCACTGCGCTTATTTCCGCGCCGGCAGCCGCACTCGAGGCCGCGGCGCGACGGCATTGATTTCCGCATTACCCGGCCTATCCGCATTTCCATAATGCTCGGTTTATTTTTAGTTTTTTTCACGTTTTCCCCAGCCGTTATTCTTTATACTGCCGGCTATCGCTTCAGCTGGCAGGACAAAGCTATTAAAAAAACCGGCGTCATCAGCCTCGACGCCGAACCAACTGACGCCGAGGTGCTAATAAACGGCATCGCCGTCAAAGGAAAAATGCCGCTGAGACTGGCCAACCGCGCCCCTGGATCTTACCGCCTGGTTATCCGTCGAGAGGGCTATATTCCCTGGAGCACGGACATAGTCGTCGCGAGCAACCAGACAACCTTTATCAAAGACGTACGCCTGTTTAAACAGTCCAAGCCAGAGCGTTTTTCCCTTCTTTCCGATCCGGTAGAGGCCGTATATGCCGCTCCCGACGCCGACTCGCTTCTGGCCCTAACCTACACGACAAGCACCTGGCGAATCATGCATGTCAAACCAAGCGCGCAAAAAACAACGTCCCTGGCGGAAGTCCCCCGCACGGCTCTGCCGCCGACCGTCTCGCTCTCGCCGGATCGCACCGCCGCTCTGATTATCTCCGGCGATGACGCCGGCCGGCCGGAACTTACCCTTATAGACATGGAAAGGCCGGAGACCAAAAAAACAGTGGCCTTTGGGGGAAACCAGTCGCCCCGGTACCAATGGTCGCAAACCGGGCCGGCAGGAAGGTTATTTATCGAGGCCAACGGCACGCTCGAAATAGTGAGTCCCGGAGAGCCGCAGAAAATAGTCGGATCAGTTTCCTCCCCTGTCTGGTTTGCCGAAAGCCAATCTAAAATCTGGACTCTTCAAGGCACCACCCTCACTAGCCTTGTGAACGGCCGGGACGAAGCGGCCTACACGATTGCCCGGCCGGCGGAAAGCATCATAGACGCCAATCAACACCGCATAATCCTCGGCTATTCCGATGGCCTGGAGGTAATGAAATTTAAAGACGGCCGCCAAGACCGCGTCGTGAGCATTTCCGGCGCCAAGCCGCATTTTCACCCGGAAACGCGGACCTGGTGGGTGTACTCGGACTGGGAAGTCTGGAGTGTCTATGACAACGGCGACGTCTCTCTTCTGCGACGAAACGGCGAACCCATATCCGTAGTTCGGGCTTTGGACCGCTTTGGGGTTATGCTCCTCGCCAACGACCAAAAAATAACCGGGTTCAACCCCGGGTACTATGTCAGCCAAGAGCTGGCGCGGACGCAAAGTATCGGCGCAATTGATGTTGACACCCGGCTGCGTCGCATATACTTCACCGATCAAACAGACGAAGCTGCCCGCCTTATGAGTCTGGAATATTAACGGCGAACCGCCGTTACAGCGACCGGGGCCGGCCTACACTTCGACAATCGTCTTGTCGCCCATTATCATTTGCCGTCCAGAGTCCAGCTCGGGTTTGCGCACCAGGCGGGCTTTTTTACCGATCAGGCTGTCCTTGAGATACATATCCGCGTCGATCTCGCAGTTATCGAGAATTATCGAGTGCTCGATTTTGGCCCGGCGAATCTCGGTACCGGCGCCGATCGTAACATGCGGACCGATGGCGCAATCTTCCAAAAGACAGTTCTCGGCGATAATGACCGGACCGCGGATAGTAACTCCCGGGCCGATCTGGGAACCGGTTCCGACCTGCACCTGGCCGCTAAGTTTGGCGTTCGGATGAATGTCTCCCCGGAGCGTGTACTCTGTTTCGGGACGATGCTCGAGGAGCAGCTGGTTCGCGACGAGTATATCCCGCGGCTGCCCGGTGTCTTTCCACCAGCCGGTGATTTCCCGGTGGCCGACGCGGTAGTTGTTTTTGATCAGATAACTGTGCACGTCCGAAATCTCGTACTCGCCGCGCGCGCTTTTCCGGATGTTATTAAAAGCCTCGAAAAAAACCCCGGGGCCATAGAGGATAATGCCGGTCTGGGCCAGATTATTCGGCGGATTCTGCGGCTTCTCTAAGATTTCCTGGATTTTCCCCTGGTCGTCGAAGAGCGGGATGCCGAAATGTTCCGGGTTGTCCACCCGCGAAAAAGCCAGCATGAGATCGTAGCGATTCCGATGGAACTCGTCAACCATGTCTTTGAGATTGCCCAGAAGAACGTTGTCGGAGAAATAAAACAAAAACGGGTCGCGGCCGATGAAACGCTCGGCCACTTTAGCGATATGCGCCACCCCCTGGGGTCCGCCCGTCTGTTCAAAAAAGGTGATCTTCACGCCCCAATGCCCCCCATCGCCGATATATTTCTGCAGTTCCGTTTCGCCCGGATTGGTGTTGATAAATATCTCCGTTACCCCGGCCTCGACCGCTTTTTCGATGGCGTGAAAAATCATCGGCTTGTTGGCCAGGGGCAGAAGGTGCTTGTTAATGGTTGTCGTGATCGGGTAGAGGCGCGTCGCCCGTCCCCCGCCGGTCAGAACCGCTTTGCGCAGTTTCATAGCGTTACCACCAAACGATTAATTTCACCAACCAAAAGTAGGCGGTCATGATCGGATTGCCGATATAGTTGACGACCGGATTGTCCGTGGTTTTATCCTGGAAATAGATGCCGGGCACCGCGAGCTTGAAAAGATCCCGGTCCTTGATTTTTCTCAAGGCCTGAATCCGGCGGCGCTTGCCGAGCCACAATTGCCAGTTGGCCCTCTCAAGCCAGTAGCGGTACACCTTCACGCGCTCGCCGAACCAACCGCCTTTGAGGGCAAAAAGAATGAGGCCCAACTCCAGCGCGAGCGCCATCGGAGCCAAAATGAGAAGCGTAGGCCAGCGGAAAAACATGAGCATGGTGCCGTAACGATTGCGCTCCATCCAATAAAATTTGGTGATGCTCCGGCTAAACTGATACTTGTGGTAAAAAATAGAGTCGCGCACCATGACGCTCCGGTAGCCTACCAGGCGCAAGCGAAACGACCACTCCAGATCTTCGTGATAGAGAAAAAAATCCTCGTCCCAGGCGCCGTACTGCCGGATTAATTCGCAGCGTACCATGAGGGCCGCGCCGCTGGCGTAGGCCACGTTCTTAACGGGTGGCAGCTCTAGGTCGGCCAGGCGTTGGCGGTATTCGTTGCAAAAACCAAAACCCAGGTACTGAAAAGCATTGCCGGTACTGTTCACGAGCTCGGTTTCCGGGTGCAGGAGCATGAGCGACTGGGCGGTGCCGATGGTTTTGTCCGCTTCCATGGCGGCAATCAAGGGCTCCAGGCAGTTGGCCGCCATGAAGCCGTCGTTGTTGTGAAAAAAAACGTAGTCAAAATCGCGCGCCAGCGCCCAGGCGACGCCGGCATTGTTGCCGCCGGCAAAACCCAGATTTTTCGTCTGGGGCAAAATCGTTACATGCGGAATCTCGGCGCCGGAGAGCGGCAGCACGGTCTCTTCGATGTACTTGACCGAGGGGCCGTACTCGGGATGCGGATTGTCAACGATGATAAACTCAACCCGGTCTTTAGGATAGGTCAACCGCTTGAGCGACGAAATGACGTCGTCGAGATACGGTTCGCAATGGAACGATAAGTAGACGATGGCGATTTTGGGTGTCCGCGCGACCATACGCTAGTAGCGATAGTACTTATGCTTGCCCCGCCACTTAAGGAGATACTTGCACCAGCTGGCCAGGTGGATGCGGGCGGTTTTATTCTTGATCAGGGCCTTGAGTATGCCCGGCACCCGGGACGACTCCCGGGCGTGCGCATGTCTGATAATGATATCATGCGCGTAATAAACCGGCCAGCCGTGTTCCCACATCGATCGGCACCAGTCGCAGTCTTCGAGATAAGCAAAATAACGCTCGTCAAACCAGCCGACCTGGCCCACGACTTCCTGCCGCACGATCATGGCCGCGCCCAGCACCCAGTCGACCGGGCGGGTTGTGTTATGGTCAAAATCTTTCATGAGCAGGCGGTTGGTGTATTTTCGCACCCAGCGATATTTTTGATCCCAATTAATTTGCTTCAGCGGCTTGATGAGGATCGAGGGCAGATCAAAACGGTAACACGAGTACTGCAGCGTCCCGTCCAGGTTGAGGAGCTTCGGTCCGACGCAACCGATTTCCGGGTGGTCGTCCATGAAGCGCACCAGGCGTTCGATCGTCCGGGAGTTCTCGGGAATTATCGTGTCGCGGTTGAGAGCGAAGTAATACCGCGCCGGCGCGGCCTGAAAGCCGAGCGTGTTGCCGCGGCCGAAACCGACGTTGCCGCCGCAATCGAGGTACAAGACGTCCGGGAAACTGCCTTCGAGCGCTTCTTTGACGCCGTCCCGGTTGTTCGAGTTATCCGCCACCACTATTTTAACCTGGTAGGGACAAACGCGGGTATCGTCAACAATCGACCGGATCGCCCGGAGGATGTCGTCTTTCATGTTTAGGTTGACGAAGACGATGGTGATGTCGGTCATACGGTCCACCAAGAACGCAATTCTCTCCACGAGCAAACCCGCCGGTCGCGGATAAATTTCCGGCGCGCGGCGAGCTTTTTTCTCCCCCGCCAAATTTCTCTTAGCCCCGAGAGCACGGGGCGGTCAAACAGCAAAAACCAGGCAAATTTCTTCAATTCATACCATAGTATCCAGGGAAAATCAAGGCCGAGGTTCTGCCAGTATTCATTTTTATGAAGCGTCAAAAGATGGTTCTTGTAGCTGTGATAGCGCACCCACGGCGACTGCGCTCCCTTATTTTGGGCGGCGGCCCGATCCGTGTACTCCCGCGCTCCGGCCGCGCTCCGATCGTGGTAGGCCGGCGTGTTGAGGAGAACAAAGGCGGAAAAACCGGCGGCGCGCAGACGAAAGGCCAGATCGACGTCTTCTTTGTAGGAGTGATAGCCCGCGTCCAAAAATTCTTCCGCGGCAAAGGCGACCTTTTCGACCGCCGCCCGGCGGTACATCGGCAGCGCGCCGGAAACGCCGAACACTGGCCGGCTATTCTCCGTGAACAAATTTTTTACTCGAATATTGTCGCCCCTCCACTCCTCCGCCGCCAGCCACTCCACCACGCGCCGGTTCCGAAAAACTTTTAGGCCAAGGGAATCAATCCGATCGGTAAAATGACCGCCCGCAAAATCCCACTTCATGAGGCGCGGCGTGACGGCCGCGGCCTCTGGGTGCGCGTCCAAAAAAGTGGCCATCCGGCCCAAGCACTCCGGCGCCAAAAACATGTCCTGGTTGAGAAGCAAAAAGTATTCCTCCCGCGTGGCGGCGTAGACCGCGTTGTGTCCGCCGGCAAACCCCAAGTTCGTCCCGTGCGCCCGAAGTTCGTACGGCGCCGGGAAGCCGGGCAACTCCGCCTCGATCGCCCTAACGGTGCCGTCGGCGCTGGCATTATCCCAGATGTAGAGCTTCCAGTCCCGGTACGTCTGCGCGCGCAGGGACTGAAAAAGCAGCGGAATATACTTGGACCCGTTCCAGGTAACAAGATGGACGGATAATTTTTTTTGCCCGCCTTCTTCCATATCATCCTTTTAACTTATCGTGCCCCCAGGCCAGGGCGATCCCCACCGGCCGGCTCGCGGCCAGAATCGCCCACTTCCATCTCGGTTCCCACTTTTTAAAATACCGGAGCATGCTCCTGGTAAACTGTTTCTGTTTCCAGAGCGTATCCTGCTTCTTGAAACTCTGGCCGACGTAATCGACGCAGGTGATTATCGGCGTATGGACCACTCTGTACCCCAGCCGCCGGGCCTCGCGGCAGATGTCAACGTCTTCAAACCAAATGTAATAGCGAGGGTCGAAAGCCCAGCCAAGCTTGTCCGTGAGCGCGCGGCGCATAAGAAGAAATGATCCCCGGACGGAATCCACTTCCTGTTCCCGATCGGCGTTAAAATCTTTTAGAAGATAGCGGTTAAGCACTCCCGGCCAAAAATGCGGCCACTTAAGGACAATCGCCAGCTGGTCCGGCCAGTCCGGAAAACGACGCGGTTTGGCATCCTCATTAAGGCGGCCGTGTTCGTCCACCAGTTTGCAGCTGGCAATGCCGACCTCCGGCCGCGCCTTCATCCAGGAGAGCATTCGAAAAATGCTCCCGGCCTCGACCCGCATGTCCGGGTTCAAAAAAAGCAAAAAATCTCCCCTGGCGATGGCCGCGCCCTGGTTATTGGCCGCGGCAAATCCCTTGTTTTCGGCGTTGGCGATCAGGCGTACCCCGGGAAAATGTTCCCGGACGAGGGCCACCGTATTATCCTTCGAATCGTTATCCACGACGATCTGTTCAAACGCGATCCCCTGGCAGCCAGCCACCACCGAGCGAAGCTGCTCGAGAATCAGCTCCGAAGAATTCCAGGTAACGGTGACGACGGTCAAATCCATACCCCTCTAGGGTAGCTTAACGTCGAGCAAAAAACAACCCCCGGCCGGGCAATCGGCTTGACGCCGCATTTACCAAAAACCGGCCTGTCAAGCCGATCCGGGGCACTAAGTATGACTAATAAAAGGAGATGGGTTTCGGGGGCAGCGGATACTAAAACAGGGAAAGATCACCGAGTTCCAGAACGCGCACGACCTCGCGGCGCTCGCGCACCAGAAAGGCGTCGTAGTTCCGGTAGCGATTTCGATCTTTGAGGAAGAGAGTGGCCGGCCACCATTTGTCCGTGTCGATCAGGAACGAACCATCCGACTGAAGGCCGATCCAGACGCCGGTCTCGCGGGCATGAGTAAGCGAGAAACGCGGCCCGTCCTGGCAGACGATGCCCGCTATTCTCTGGTCGGGAACCACCGGCTTTCCCTGGGCGTCCACATAGGTGAAGCCCGACGGAACCGGCAGGGCCAAGTCTGGTTCGGCCACGACGATTGGTTCGCCGTCTCTGCCCGGCACGACCATGAAATAGCGGCGCCCCTCATGGGGTCCGGGATTGCTTATCACGTACCTGCCGGTACGCGAATGAACACTGATCACCCACTGTCTGTGTCTTATCCGCATGCCCCCGCTCCTTGTTGGAGGATATAATTAATATAAAAAAATACGCCCGCCAAGTCAACGGGTGGCGTAATTGTCTTCCCGACTGGCACCCCCGCGGTTTATCGGGACAGATACTCCTCGAGCGCCTCTTCCCACGATCGCTGCGGCGGACGTTTGGTGTTTTTCAACTCGGAAAACATCGGCCGCCGAGCCGGACGCGGAAAAGCATCGCCCGACACGGGGTTGAGTTCGATCGAAATTCCGGCCAATGAGAAAATTTTTTTTGCCCACTCATACCAAGTGGCCGTCCCGCTGTTGGCGCCGTGATAAATTCCGTAGGGAAGAGCGGCCGATACGAGTTCAAGCGTAAAGCGGGCCAAATCCGGCGCGTAGGTCGGCGCGCTTACCTCTTCGTCAACAATATCAAGCTTGGTCTTGCCCCCCTCGCGCGCCAGCCAGAGCATGGTGTCCACGAAACTTTTCTTGGCGCCCTCGCTCGCCGCCGACGGGCCAAACAATTTGGACAATCTGATCAAAAAATAGGCGTCGGTGTTGTTCTTAAGCTCCGTTTCCCCGGCCAACTTTGTTTCGCCGTATTTGTTTATCGGCCGGAGGGGAGCGTCTTCCCCGTAACCCGCGGCGCTGTCGCCGGCAAAGACGTAATCCGACGAATAATGCACCAAGGGAATGCCGCGTTCCTGGAGCAGAGCCGCGTTTGTCAGCTGGCCGCGATCGGCAAAATCTATCCGGTCGCGGTCCAAACCGCGCACTTCGTACCCGGCAGTACCAAAAATACGCGCCAACTCCTGACCAAGCATGCCTTTGGCGCCGATAACAACAACGCGCTTCATACCAACCGTACAGGCTTGAAGTTTTCGTCGCGCGCCTTTAGATATTCGTCGTAATTCTCCTGATAATCGCCCCGGTCCGGACTATAGTTGGTGGAAGAGAGGGCGATGATGAGGCAGTCCGGCGAAGCGTCCTTAAAGCCGTGCCAGACGTAATTGGGCACATAGATCGCCTCGGACGGACCCTGAAGCGGAATTTCCTCCTTGCCCTGTCCGCGGTCAATGACCGCGACCGAGGAACCCTTGGCTTGAATAAAAAATTCCTCCTCGACAAAGTGGCAGTGTTCGCCGGTCTTGGTCCCCGGGGTCAGATTATCCAGGTAGTAAATCCGTCTCACCGCAAACGGCACCTGATCCTGGAGCTCGACTGGAGTCAAGTTGAAACCGCGGTTAGTAAAAGTCTTGAGGACGACCCTGGCAAACTGTTTGGTCATAGAAATAAGAATTCAATTGACATCGGGAAACAGGCCCAAAACGGCTAACCGCGGGCCGCGGCGGCCATTTGGGTATCCGAGCGGTTAAGCGACTCCTGAAATTTATTCATCTCGTCGCGTTTTTTCTGCCACAGATGCTCCGCCCATTGGCTGTTATTCTTGTACCACTCGATGGTCTCGGTGAGTCCTCGCTTAAACTCTTCGCGCGCGTATTCCGGCGTCCAGCCCAGCGCCCGAATTTTGCCCGCGTCTACGGAGTAGCGCCGGTCATGCCCCGGACGATCGGTAACGTACTCGATGCGATCTTCGCCCAAACCCATAATTTCCAAGATCATCTTCGTGAGCTCCAGGTTGCTGCGCTCGTTGTCCGCTCCGATATTGTACACTTCTCCCGGCGCGCCATCCCGGAGCAAAAGAGCGAGCGCCCGCGCGTGGTCTTTCACGTGTATCCAGTCGCGCACGTTTAGGCCGTCGCCGTAAACCGGCACCTTCTCTCCCTTGAGAAGCTTGAAGATAAAAAACGGGATCACTTTTTCCGGAAACTGGTACGGACCGTAGTTATTGGAGCAGTGCGTTACGATTACCGGAACTTTGTGCGTAACAAAATAGGCGTTGCACATCAGGTCTCCGCCGGCCTTGGCCGCGGCATAGGGCATATTCGGCCAAATGGGAGTGGACTCGGTGAACCGGCGCTCGTCATCAAGCGCCAAGGAACCGTACACCTCGTCGGTGGAGACGTTGACGAATTTCTCCACCCGGTTAACGCGCGCCGCGTCGAGAATCATCTGTACACCCAGAGTGTTGGTCAGGACAAAGTCCCGGCAGCCGCCGTGAATGGAACGATCCACATGGGTCTCGGCCGCAAAATTGATGATGTGCGTGATCTCTTTCTCCGCCACCACCCGGTTTAGGGAGTCTAAATCTGTAATATCCCCCTCCACAAAAGCATAGCGCGGATCGTTTTCGACCGACCGGTGGTTTTCCAGATTGCCGGCGTAGGTCAATTTGTCGAAATTCACGATCCGGTAATCCGGGTATTGTTCGAGCATGTAATGGATAAAGTTGCTCCCGATAAACCCGGCCCCGCCGCACACCAGTAAATTCATATTTATCCAGGTTAATTACTATTGAACTGATAGTAAGTTATCAGCAATTATCTTCTAAGTCGAGCCGAAACATAGACTGGTTTTCACGGCACCAAAACTCGCTCTTACAGGCTCAGACATTGGTGCCGTGAAAATCAGTCTATGTTTCGGCGAAAGGAGAGAAACTCGCTGTGAGTTCATTATTAGATATCGAACGTCCTAAAACATCTAGCAAACGCCGGGCTGCATTTTTAGCGCCGAGGACGAGCACGGTAGCAACAGAAAAAACTACTCCCCGCTCGCCTGCCCGTTCAAAACGACGTGTTCAAAACTGTCGGCCGAACGCAGCGGCAGATTGCTGAAATAGACGACGACCGCTTTGTCGCTGTCGCTTTCATTGCGCGTGGCAAACGACACCCAGGGCGGTACGTGAAGTACCTTCGTTCCGGGCTTGAGCGTCATCTCGCGGCGTTCCTTGGTGCGCACATGTTCGAACACGGCGTAAACCCGGCCGGCAGTAACAAAAAACATGATCTTGGTCTTTTTATGGTAATAATTTCCCGTTACTACCCCAGGATCAATCGTCAGCCTCGACATGTAAACTTCGCCGATTCGGACGGTTTGCAAAGTGCGGCCCCGCTTGCTGGTATCAACGGCGAATTCGAATACCTGGATAAAAGGAGAAGAATTTTTCCGGGAGGAAACGCGGGGCATATTCGCTAGGTTATTTCGGCCCCCTGGCCGAGGAAATAGTGCCGGACAAGACTCCAGGCCGCCATGGTTTCGCCGTCCCAAATATCGCCGTGCAGAATCATCTCTTCGATTTCGTCCGGATAGCGATAAATAACTTCGATCTGTTCGGTCTCGTCGGGCTCGGGCTGGTCCTGCTCGACCACGTACGCGAGATACACCTGAGCGCGGTCGCGGATAAAGCCGTTGGCCGGCTCGAAGGCGCCGACATTGACAAAATCATGGGCCCGGCAGCCGGTTTCTTGCGCCAGTTCTTCCTTGGCTGCCAGGAGAACATCCTGGCCGGTCTTGATACCGCCGCCGGGAAATTCAATGCTTACCCGGTCTAACAAATAGCGGTATTGCATCACGAGGACGATCTGGCCATTATCCAAAACCGGAACCAGGAGCACCATGCCGTTGGTCTCGCCGTAATAATAATGGCCGACAGCGCCGTCCTGCCGCGCGAAAGTATCATGCTTGCAGCGCCACCAGGGATTGTCATGCACTACTTCTTCGGACAATTTTTTCAGGCGTTGCATAAGCTAGGCAAACAATTTCGCCACTTCTTCCACCGGCAGGTGGGAAGGCGCCTCGATAATCGAGTGCATGCTGCCGCCGCCGTCCGCGCGGAAACGCGGAATAATGTGCATGTGCAAATGCGCCACGGCCTGCCCGGCCGCCTCGCCATGGTTCAATCCGACGTTAAAACCGTCCGGATGGATTATCTGGTCTACCCTCTCGAGAGCGCGTTTAACGGCGAGCGACCAGGCCGCGGCTTCGCTGTCTGGCAGATCCAAAAGAGTGCCGGCATGGACCTTGGGGATAATCACGGTGTGCCCCTGGGCCAGGGGCTGAATGTCCAGAAAAGCCAGGGCATGGCTGTCCTCATAGACGGTGTAATTGGGGATTTCCTTGGCGACTATTCTACAAAAGATACAGGTCATACGATAAAATTAGCCCAAACACCTGCCTCTACTTTATCTCAAACAGCGCTCCATTTCAAGACTCCTCCGGTTCGATCCGGCGCAGTTCCAGGCTATCCCAGCCGGCTACAGGCGCGGACAATCGCAGGCCATAGCCGGAGAACGCCGAACGCAGCCGGGTTTCGGCCTCGGCAGTAACCGCCAAATCATACCAGTACAGCGGCTCTCCGGAGAGGACAAGGGCTTGAAGCGCTCCGAGCTCTTCGTCCGTTTTCCAATCGGGAATAACCTTGCGGACCGGGAAAAGATACTTGTCCGCGTAATGGGTAACCAGGACGGCGTCTGGTTCGGTGCTCTCGATAATGCGCCCGCGCCAGTCGTAGTACGTCTCCACATTCCCCCGGACCATGATCAAGCCTTCAAACGAAACAAACACGCTCTTCGCGCTGGTTAACAAAAGGGCGGCCGCAATAAGCGCGGCGGCCAGCTTGCCGACCGTGGCCAGGCGCCTTAGTCCGTCGATAACTAGCGCCCCAAAAGGCAAAGCAAGCACATAAAGCGGCAAAAAGTAACGCGTCTGGGAGCTGCCGACAGAGGCCAACCCGGCCAGGTTGTCGCTAAAAGACCAGGAGCCGTAAAAAGCCAGGAGGTAGACGCCAAGCAAGGCAAAACCGAGCGTGTAAAAGCGGACGCGGAGCTGTCTGACATCGCGGCAAATTAGAGCGGAAAAATCCTGACGGCTGCCGGATAGCGGCAGTTTGGCCATAACACCCAGGGGGGAGAGCATCAAACCCACAAGCGCTACCATAAACCAGGCCGGAAAAAGCCTGAAGACGTACTGGTAAGCGGTTTTCAGCATAGCGGCCGGATGCCATCCGAACGGCAAAAAAATCGCTTGAGCAAAGGAAAGACCCTGCGGACCGGAAAATACCAATCCAGCCGCTCCGCTAGCGGCCGGCCTGGCATAGCCGGTGCCGAAAGGATGCCCGTAATAGGCCGTTTGCGTCATAAAAAACACGGCGCCGAGGAAACAAAGCGCCAACGCGGCCGCGGCTATATTCCCCGGCTTTAAAAACTTGCGGCTAAGAACCGTTGCCACTAGCGCGCCGACCGTGAGCCATACTGCTTCGGCCGGACGCACGTATACGCACAGACCATAGGCCAACCCGGCCAGGGCCGCGACTGGCCATTGCCGCTCCTCCTGGCGTTTGTCCCACAGCCGGGTAAGCAGGTAAATGAATGCCACCACGCAAGTAACGAACAGGGTATTGTGTTGCAGCGGCCGGCTGGCGTAATACCACCAGGGAGGCAGGATATAAGCTAGAAGGGCGCTTATGAAAGCCAGACGGTCATTGAATATCCGCCGGAGGGCGCCAAACAGGAACCACGGCATAATAACCGCCGCGAGCGGAGTCAGGCTCACGACGGCCAGATTGAAGGCTGCCGGACCAAAGAGCGCCACGGCGGCGCGGGCCGCGAGACCAAAAAGCAGTATCATTCCCGGAAAACCGATCGGCACCACCCGGCCGTCGACTACGGTGGTACTGCGCGGATGTACCTGGCTCCGGCTCACCTGGGCGAGCGGCTCAGGATAGCCGAACTCCCCTTCAAGCGCGAAACGACGGATAAAAAAATAGTTGACGGATTCGTCTGGCTGGTTGAAAATCAGGTGCTGGGGTTGGTTTTGACCCCGCCCGGCGACTCCGCCAGGCACGCCAAAATAAAGGTAGAGATAGACAAAAAAGAATAAGCCGGAAGCTAACACCAGCCAGCGGGCATGACGGCCAGAACTCTGTCCAAATAAATTATTTTTTTTTCTAAATTTCATAAAAGGCGCAAATTGGTCTATGAGGGCTCAAAGTGACATAACGGACCGCGCATCGCCGGCGTAGAAAGAGCCATCAGGGGAGCCTAACCGCGGATATCCCTCTCCAAGGTTAACCCATTTTATGTCAAGCTCCCGCCTTATTGCTGTATTGAAAATACCCCTGGCCTTAGGTAAAATAGCAGTCATAAGTATAGCCGAACTTGGGCTTGGAGGAAAGCATTATGCAGGTACCCTATAGACTGGTCGTTTCCGCAGCCGTTATCGGCGCGCTTATTTTGAGCCTTAATCTTTGGTGGATTCACAGTCCATGGCTGGGAGTACCGGCTTTTTTTTTCTATTTCGGTGCCCTGGCACTCGTCGTCTCTCGCAGCCGCGAAAACCGCTCCCAAGCTCCGGTCGGCTTGTACTGGGCAGGACTGACCCTCCTGTTCGGCATTTCTCTCCTGGGGACGATTATCTATTATCCTTATGCGCTGACAAACGCCGCGGTTGAGATTATTCTTCTGGCACCACTTTTTTTTGTCTATCTTTCTTACCGAACACCATTCGTGTTCAATAATAAACCTGCCCCTAGGCAACGCCGCGCCATGATCGGATGCTCTCTGCTCGCACTTTTGTGCTTAGCTGCCGATGGATTACTGTTGGCTCTTGTCTATATCAACCGGACGAACGATGTCCTGCGCTCGCCCTGGCAGGTGCTCGGGCCGGAATTTTTCCTGCTCTACTTAACTGCCACGGCACTCGTTATTTGGCGCACGGTCCGCCGAGAACGCCTCTCCCCGCTCGATTACGCTCTCATTTCCGTCCATCTATTCGCCACCTACAGCGTGGCCGGACTTATTTATCCTCTGGGCTACGGATTCGACGGCTTTGTCCACCGGGCGACCGAAAGCTGGATCTACGAACACGGATTCATCACACCCAAACAGCCGGTATACATCGGGCAATACAGTCTCGTCGTGTGGCTGGCCCGGCTCACCGCGCTGCCGGTCTGGCATCTGGATGTCTGGCTCGTGCCGGTTCTGGCGGCCATCTCCCTGCCTCCTTTGTTTGTAGCGCTTGGACACCGGCTCTGGAATATCAGCGCCGCTCTCGCCGTGCAAGGCGTCTGGCTCGTACCCTGGCTGTTCTTCGTCTCCTTTCATCTCACTACCCCCTACAACTTGGTTCTGCTGTTAACCATTATTACTGCCGGCGCCCTGGCCCTAACGCTCACAGACTCGCTACCCTGGTCCGTTCCTTGGCTTCTGTGCGCGGCTGCCCTGGGCACGCACGCTCTCCTCGGCGCCCCCCTAGCGCTTCTGGTGGGCGGAGCCTGGGTAGTGTCCAAAATTAATCGCGTAAACCTCCGCGCCGGCGTCCTGACCGCGTACGTAATTATTAGCGCGCTTAGCGTGCCGGCGCTATTTTTGGTTTATTTAAAAATGGGCGGGCACGATTGGCCCGCGCTTGTGAACCCGCTCGCCAAGATCCCGCATTTTTTCGCCCTTTTCGAGCGCCCGTACTGGTTTTCGGAACAGGCTCCGTCCCTATTTGAATTTTTGTACCGCTATGACCGGCTCATCGGTCCTTTGGCCTTTATCCTGGGGTTATCAGGCTTTATCCTGGACCGGAATAAAAAAAGTGTCCAGTATATATTTCCTTTGACCGCCCTCTCGTTTGTCCTCGGCAGCTGGCTGCTGCGCAGCTGGCTTGTTTTCCCCGGCGTGGGCCGCCTGGAGCAGGGTGACTACCCGCTCAGGCTCGTCAAGACCAGCCTGCTTTTTTTGCTCCCCTGGTCCGGGTACGCTCTCTATCTCCTGGCTGCCTGGATTGGCGCCCAGGCGGCCAAACTGCCGGCAATTATTCGCCGGCTGCTGCCAGCCAGCGCGATTCTCTGCTCTGGCGTACTGCTCATGATTTCGTTCTATCTCTCCTATCCGCAGGAAAACCCCAAAGTTCATTTTCCCGGCTTCAATGTTACCGCAACTGACCTGGCCGCGGCCGAGTGGATACACCAAGACAATGCCGCGTACTCGTATGTGGTCCTTAGCAATCCCCTTGTTGGCGCGGCCGCCCTCACCAAATACAGCTTTGCCAAATATTTTGCTACCCCTGCCGGGCAAATTTCTTACTATTCGGTGCCGAGCGGCGGACCGCTCTACGGACTGTACGAAGAAATGTGGCTGAGCGGACAAAAACGCGAGACGATGGAAAAGGCGATGAATCTGGCGGGTGTCAACAAAGCCTATTTCGTCATCCCGAGCTACTGGAAAAATTTCAACCAGATCGTGGCCGGGGCCAAGGCCAGCGCGGACCGGTCGCACGAGATAGACGGCGGCAAAATATGGATTTTTGTCTATACCAGGCCGGGGCGCTAGCGTGTCGTGGTTTTTGGCAGCGCATTGACAGGCTTCAGCCAGGGCGCGTTCCAATCGGAAAGAGTAAAAATTTTTTGAGCGAGGACGAGTGCGAGAGCGCAGCGGGTCTTACTCCGCAGCCAAAAAATTTTTACTCTTTCCGATTGGAACGCGCTCGTCAAAACATTAATTCCAGTTTAATTAAACCCAATAAATATATGACAGGGGTATCGCGCATAACTCTAAATACCGGCGCCTCCATGCCGTCTTTGGGACTGGGCACCTACAAATCGCCGCCGGAAAAAGTCGGAGCGGCCGTGGCCTACGCGGTCGGAGAATGCGGCTACCGGCACGTGGATTGCGCCGCCGTGTACGAAAACGAAAAAGAAATCGGCGCCGCTCTGGCGGCGGTATTCTCTGCCCAAAAAGCCGCCCGAGAAGAAGTTTTTATCACGGGCAAACTCTGGAATAACGCCCACGCCGCGGCCGATGTCGCGGCCGCCTGCCGGCAGACTCTAAGCGACCTGCGGCTGGATTACCTTGATCTTTATTTAATGCACTGGGGAGTGGCTTTCCCGCGCGAAGCGCCGGTGTCGGGCGGAGAACCGCTTCGGGACGAAAACGGCGTGCTTATAACCTCTCCCGTGCCGGTCCGCGAAACCTGGGAGGCCATGGAAGAGCTTGTCCGCTCGGGGCTGGTCCGGGCGATAGGCGTCTCGAACTTCACCGCCCCCATGCTCCTCGACCTGTTGTCGTACGCCCAGGTGCCGCCGGCCATGAACCAAATCGAGCTGCACCCGTACAACCAGCAAACCCGGCTGCTGGAATTCTGCCACTATAATAAGATCGCCGTTACCGCCTACTCCCCGCTCGGCCGCGCCGGCGTGGTCAAAGAGAGCGGCGAGGGCCCGGTCTTAACCGAAGATGCCGCTGTGTGCGCCATTGCCAAGAGCCATGGCAAATCGCCGGCCCAAGTGCTTATCCGCTGGGGCCTGGAGCGCGGTACCGTCGTCATACCCAAAAGCGCCACCCCGGAAAATATCCTCGCCAATAGCGCCGTCTTCGATTTTTGCCTTTCGAAAGAAGAGATGGACGAACTGGCAAAACTGGAGCGGGCGCACCGCTACCTTGATCCGTACGAACGGTGGCGCGTGCCGTATTTCGGGTAGGAGGCGCTGCCAAAAACAGATTACGTAACTTCCACCTCATCCTCGCTCCCGGTGGCCGGGCAGTTCACCTCAAACAGCTTCATTTTCCCGGTATAGGCGTACTCCGCCATCGGCTCAATAACGACTACGTCATTTGGCCTTACGGCGTGCTCTTCGCCGTTTAAATGGAAGATGCCCTCACCCTCAATGACAAAATAAAGCCGGCGGCTGTTTTTTACGTAAACTTTTTCATGGCCGGCAAAACAGTCAACATAGACGGTGTTAAGTCCGGGATGCTCCTCCTTGCTGTTATAAACATAAGCCGTAAAACCTGGCCGCGAAACTTTTTGAGCGTTTTGAAGGCTGAACAACATATTTGTTTGCTTAAAAATTAGGAAAATACAGGGCGCCGGACAAGAGCCTCGGCTTATTTATTAGTCTCGGTTTTGTTGAAAATCGCCAGGGATAAAAAATCGTAAAATTTTCCTTTATAGAAAACCTCTTCTTTCATCTCCCCTTCGGTTACAAATCCCAAAGCTCGGTACAGCTTAACTGCCGGAATGTTGTCTTTGATCACCCCCAGATTTATTTTATGAAGCTTTAGTCTTTTGAATCCATAATCAATGATCCATTCCATGACGATTTTTCCCACCCCACGACCGCGGTAGTCGTCCTCGCCAATAGCGATAAACAAATCCGCGTTTTTGTTGGCCCGGCTTATATTCGACAGACCAACAAAGCCTACCGGTTTGGAATCATCACAAATAGTGAAAAATTTTTTGTTCTTAGCTTTCTGGTAGTCGCCAAACCACTCTCTTTCTTTCCTCAAACTGGTCTTTTGTCCCATTCTATCGCCGATAAATCGGCTGACATTAGGATTGTTAAGCCATTTGACGCGGTACGCGATATCTCTGGGCAGGTGCGCTCTAATTTTTATCATAAACAAACTTTACGGACATAAACGTCCGGGATCCGCATAACGGGCGACTTCTTCCTCTAATATATTCTGCAACTCTGTTACCGCTTGAGGAATTTTGTCCAACTCTTTGTAGTGTTTTTTCACCACCGTGGCTGACTTTAATAGTTCTCTGTTTAGTTCTTCCGGCATAGGAATTTCCCACACTGTTTCCCACACCTCATCTTGCACCAGTCTTTTCTGTCCCCATCCACCCAGCGCACGTGTTCGGACTGGACAAACATGCCCTCTTTTATGAGAATCGTATCCCATTGAGAAGTTATTTCCTGACTGGCGGGCATGATCTTTTTTTCAACTAATGCTTGTTTAATTATCCGGCAGCCTTTTGATGAATTATCGAAAGAAATCGCCTCCGTGACGGAGAGGGGCAAGGATATGAAGTAGCTGGCGTAGTCGCCCTCTGTCTCTCTTTGGCCTATGTCAATATACAATTTCATAATTCCACTTCAAAGTCCTGCGGTTTATTTCATTGGACATCTTAATATGGGCGCGATAAACCAAAATCACCCTCACCCCCGGTACAACTCCGTCAGCCGCTCGATGTACTCCCGCTGCGAAAGTCCGGCCAAGGATTCTTTTGTTTTGGCGCTCATGGCGCGCACTTCGCCCCTGTGTTCCGCGCACCAGCGCATCTTGGCGGCCAGTGCGCCCGCCTCGCCGGCGGCAAACGTCAGCCCGTTCTCCCCTTCTACTATCAGCTCGGCTATCCCTTCGATGTTGCTGGCCAAGACCGGCACGCCGAAGGCAAAGCTCTCAAAAATGACCGTCGGAGAATTTTCGTAGCACAAAGACGGCACCACGGCCATGTCCATGCGGCGAAAAATCTCCGGCAGGCGCTCTTTGTCCACCCGGCCATGAAACTCGATGCCGGCAATGCCGTCCGCCCGGCTCCGCACGGCCTCGAGATAGGAGCCGTCGCCGACGATGTGGAGCTCGGTATCCGCCCGATCCTTCCGAAGCTCTTTGAAAGCCTGGCAAAGAATATGCACGCCTTTGTGCCGCTCGATCTGGCCGACATAGACAAAACGGAAAGTGCCGTCGGCTGCCTGGCCCAAAGGAGCGCTGTCCAGGTCAAAAGTTACGGGGTTGCGCAGCACGACGCAATGGGAGACCAAAAAAAACCGCCGCGCCCGGTAAAAATCCAAAAGAAACTGCGAGGGCGAAATGACGACCGTCGGCGACCCGATAAGAGCGCGCATGAGCGCGCTGTAGAGGCGGATAGGCAGCCCAGTGTAGCGCCGCGAATGTTCCTCTTGCTTGAGGATAATCGCGCTCGGCTCCACCAGCTGGACATCGTGCACCGTGTGCACGTGACGGATGCCGAGCCGGCGGATAACGGCCGGGATAAGGAAACTCAGCCCCATGAGATTGTGCGTGTGCACCACGTCGGGCCGCTCGACGCGCACGATGGCGCGCACGCGCCAGGCCACGGCCAGGTTGAAGATATCAAGCGCGTGCCAGACGAGCCGGGAGAGCCAGGTATACCTGTGCGCTTCGGTATAAAAAAACAAGTTCGGCGGGCGCAGACGGTAAACGGCAAGCGACCCCCGGCGTTCGATGGCGTCCGGCTCCGGCGTGCTCGTAATCAAAACCACTTCATGCCCGCTCTCCAAGAGGCCGTCAACCGTGCGCACTACCACCTGCTCGGCTCCGCCGCGCGCGAACGGCGGATAAATATTGTTCACGATGCAGACTTTCATACAGAACACGCAAACCAAAACGGCGCTAACGGACCGCCCGGCGCGCCGTTACGTTCCAGTGCCAGCCCAAATGCTTGACGCCGGGAAGGCGAAACAGCGCTTCATCGCACTTGACCAAAAATTTTTCGAGTCTATCCGGCAGGACCAGGCGCCGGGGCAAACGGCAGGCGCGATAGAGGAACTCGGCCAGGTAGTGCCACAGCCCGCACAGCAGCCAGGCCGGACGGATTTCCACCTCCTGCCACTGTCCGGTTCTAAACAGCAGCGCCAGGCCGCGATAGGAAAAACCCTCCATTTCCGCGTCCGCGTGCGAACCTTCCCCCGGATCCATGTGCGTCAGGCGGCATAACAGCCGACGCAAAAGTTTGATCGGCCGAAAATAAAAGGCATTCGGCTCCAGGCCGATAACCAATAGTCCGCCCGGCCTAAGCACGCGCGCGCACTCTGCCAGTCCCTGTCCCGGATACGGCAAATGGTGCCAGGTAGCTACCATGTAAACGCCGCCGAAAGAGGCGTCGGCAAACGGCAGGCGGCTGCCGTCTGCGGCTACATAGCCGGCAGCCAGGGAGCCAAGCCGGCGTTCGAGCCTGGCCAGCGTTTCGGGGGAAACATCGGACAAAACCACCGAATAGCCGGAGACCAGTTCGGCCGCGTCATAGCCAGAACCGGCTCCGATTTCGAGCAGATTCTCGCCCGGCGGGAGAGCGCGCAACTTTTTCCAGAGCGCCTCGTGGTAGTGCCGGTTACGGGGGCGGCCAAGCTGGTGCACCTCAGCCTGGTCGGCGTCTTCGTGGTCATGGTGCGCGGCCTCGTCCCGGGACAAATCGTGCATCCGCGTCGGCCAGGCCAAGAGCACCGCGCCTCGCCGCTCGTATATCCGGCCGCAGCCCGAACAGCGGCCATCCCCCTCAGACAAAGAGAGGCGGCGACGGCAGTCCACGCATTGGTAAGCCATAAAGGTCATATGCCCTACAGTATAGGCACTTTAGGGCCGATTAGCAACCAGCGCACACTCTATCAACAGCTTCTCAACAGTCGGGGCGCCCATGACCATTGCCCAGCCAGGGCTCATGCGTTATCATACCGGAACAATCCGGCCATGAGTCCGGCCAAACCCGCCCCAGCGTATGCCCGATATCACCGAACTGGAAAAAATCCCCCCTCACAACCTGGAGGCGGAAATGTCGCTTTTGGGCGCCATTCTTATCGACCGGGAGGCAATGCTAAAAATTGCCGACGCCATCGAGCCGGAAGATTTTTACAAACCGGCCCATGTCGAGATTTTCACCGCCATTCTCGAACTCTACGGTAAAAATGAACCGCTCGACGTGCTCACCATCGCGAACCGGCTCGAAGAAAAAGGTTTACTGGAAAAAATCGGGGGCAGAAGTTACCTGGTCGGCCTGTCGAACACGGTGCCGACCACGTCCCACATCAAATATTACGCGGATATTGTCGCGCGCAAAGCCACGCTGCGCAAACTCCTCGCGGCGGCCCATGAAATCAGCCGCCTGGGCTACCAGGAGGACACCGACGAAGTGGAAGTGCTCCTCGACCAGGCGCAGCAGCAGGTCTTCGCCGTCAGCCAAAAACACATCAAGCAGGTCTTTACGCCCATCCGCGGCATTTTGAGCGAGGCTTTCGACCGTATCGACGAGCTGCACCGCGAAAAAGGCAAGCTGCGCGGCGTACCCACCGGATTCAAGGCGCTCGACAACGTGCTGGCCGGGCTGCAAAACTCGGACCTCATCATTCTGGCGGCCAGGCCGTCGGTCGGCAAAACTTCGTTCGCGCTGGATATCGCCCGCCACGTGGCGGTGCAAGAAAAAAAGCCGGTCGGAATTTTCTCCCTGGAAATGAGCAAAGAACAGTTCGTGGACCGCCTACTGTGCGCCGAGGCCGGGGTGGACCTGTGGAAAATGAGAACCGGCAACCTGTCGGACCGGCCGGACAGCGACGATTTTCCGCGCATCGGCCACGCCATGGGCGTACTCTCGGAAGCTCCCATATATATCGACGACTTTCCGGGCAACAATGTCGTCCAGATCCGCACCAAAGCGCGCCGGCTCAAGTCCGAACACGGCCTCGGCTTGGTAATTATCGACTACCTCCAGCTGATGGATTCGCACTCGAAAAGGAACGCGGATAACCGCGTCCAGGAAGTGGCCGAAATCAGCCGCAATCTCAAGGGAATAGCGCGCGAACTCAACGTTCCGGTCCTGGCCCTGTCTCAGCTTTCGCGCGCGGTCGAGCAGACCAAGCCGGCGATTCCGAAGTTGGCGCATTTGCGCGAATCTGGTAGTATTGAGCAGGATGCCGACGTAGTCCTGTTTATCTACCGCAAGGCGGCTGACCGCAATTACCGCCTGGAGGACATCCCGCCGGACGAACGGCACATTGCCGAGATCCATGTGGCCAAACACAGAAACGGCCCCATCGGTCAAGCCAAAGTCTTCTTTGACGAAGCGCGCGCCAGCTTTAAAAATCTCGATACCCAGTTCGCCGCCCCGGTTTCGGCCCCGGCCGCCGGACCCCGGGTGCCGTCGTTCTAATTAAATATCGCTATGTTCAACAAATTAAAACAATTCAAGGATCTGCGCGACCAGGCCAAAGAGCTGCAAAGCAAACTGGCCGAAGAAACCGTCACGGTCAAGACTGCGGGCGACAAAGTTATTTTAACTTTGGACGGCAATCTTACCCTCACTGCCCTGGCCATTGACGACGACCTGTTGTCCCCGGACAAAAAAACCAAACTCCAAGAGGCCATAAAAGAAGCCCATGCCGACGCGCTCAAAAAGATCCAGCGTATCATGGCCATGAAAATGAAAGAAATGGGCGGCCTGCCCAATATTCCGGGGCTGAGCTAAGCCAGCCGGAAGGCCAGCCACCGCCTGGCGCTGACGCCCGGATTGGCGCCGCGGCCTTTTTCCTTATGTACCCCAAACCGATTGAAAATCTTATCCGCTCTCTTACCCGCCTGCCGTCGGTCGGCCGCCGCACGGCCGAACGGTACGTGTTCCACCTTTTAAAATCCGGCAAAAAAGAAGTGGCGGAATTGACGCTGGCTTTGAAACAGCTCGCGGAAACCATGAAAAGCTGCGCCGTCTGCCGCGACTTCTCCGACGTCTCGCCCTGTCGGGTCTGCGCCGACCGGTCGCGCGATCACGCGACCATCGCGGTGGTGGCCGAGTCGCAAGACGTCCAGGCGCTGGAGCGCACCGGGGCGTACGCGGGAGTCTACCATGTGCTGCGCGGAGTCATTGACCCCGAGGAAATTGAGCGTCTTGACCAGCTAAAGGTAGCCGACCTGCTTGACCGCGCGCGCGACCAGAATACGCGCGAAATCATTCTCGCCCTCAATCCAGACATCAAGGGCGAAACGACCATGATGTATCTCGAGGCAGAGCTAAAAGAGCTCAGGCCGGATCTCACCGTTACGCGCCTGGCCCGCGGCCTGCCCATGGGCAGCGATCTCGAGTACGCCGACGAAATCACTCTCGGCAGCGCTCTCAGACACCGCCTAAAACAATAAATCCGCCCTCCGGGCGGATTTATTGTTTTAGGCTTGTTATTTGACAGCGCCAAGCTTGACTTTTGTAAAATGCTGGCGATGGCCGCGCGCCCGCTTATAGCGGACCTTGCGCTTATACTTGACCACGCGAATCTTGGTCCCGCGGCCCTGCTCTTCGACCGTGGCTGTAATGCTGACGCCCTCGAGGTAGGGCTTGCCGACCTGAACTTTGGTTCCGTCGTCTTCGGCCGTAAGAAGAACCTTGTCGAAAACAATCTCGCTGCCGACCTCGGCCGGAAGCTTTTCGACCTTAAGGAGAGCGCCGCTCGTAACGAGATACTGCTTGCCTCCGGTTTCGATAACTGCGAACATACCTGATTAAAACAGAAGATAAGTAAGGGGGAAACGAGGCTAGTATATACAAAAGCCCCCGGAAAGTCAAGGGGCGCGGCCGTCAACATCGACCGCCGACATTTCGGGCTAGATCAAGCCGACGAGGGGCTTGATCCGGGCGATATCCCGGTCGTGAGCCTCGACCTTGTCCCACGTCTCTTTAAGCCGGTGATTCATGAAAGTCAGTTCGGTGTCCATTTTCGTGGTAATTTTGACAAGATAATCGAGCGTGCCGGTGATCGGGTCCATCCAGCCGCGGAGTTCATCTTTGGTTACCATTACCTCCTTGATGTACCTTACGTCTTCCTCGAGTGTTAGTACCTTTTTAATAAACAATTCTTCATTCATATAGCCTCCTTTAATAATTAGACCGGTAATATACAACCGGCACTAAAGCGCGTCAATCGGCCTTAAGTGTGGATATCCGGTCCCCCAGTTTAACGCCGTGTCTTTCCGCCCACCCGGCCGGCACCTCCAGCGCCAGATCAGCTTCGGTGCGCGGGTAATACCGCGTCAGCTGTTCTTCGGGCCGGTTTTCCGGCTGCACGTTCGGGGCGATGTCCACCACCGCGCCGCCGCGGAACCAAATGATATCGATCGGAAAACGCATGTCCCGCATTACAAACGCGTAACGGCTGGGAATGCCGAAAGGAAACAGTAAGCCGTCATAGGGCGCGAGCGCCTCGCGGCCGCCCAGGCCGCGATGCTGGTGATAGAATGTTTTGGCCACCTGGACCCTAAGTTCGCGGCCGGAGAGCACGACAGACGCTTCCGGCCAGTGCCATTTCCACAGCTGCAGAATCGCCGCGGCCGCAAAGAGAATTCCGACGGTGATTTTAACCCGTTTTTTCCCGGACGGAGTTAGCGGTTTCATACGTGGTGCGTGCTTTCTGCGGCCCCCGTTCCGCCCGGGCAAACCAGGCGGCGGCAAGCAGCATTACCAATAATAGTATGCCAAAGGCGATTAACTTGTACGTCGTCTGCAGGACGAGCGCCGACAGACCAAAAATAAGGGAAAGGCTGTACAGCAGAATCACGGCCTGGCGTTGCGACAGGCCGGAGCGCAAAAGTTTGAAGTGCAAATGTTCATTATCCCCGGCAAATACCGAAGTTTTCTTCTGCGCCCGGCGCGCAATTACGCGCACGACATCAAGCGCCGGCAGGCCCATAACCAAAAGCGTCGTCGCGATCTTGCCGCCCGATATAATGGCCAGCGTGCCGAGGACGAAACCCGTGAATAGACTTCCGCCCTCGCCCAGAAATATTTTCGCCGGATGCCAGTTCCAGACCAGAAAACCCAAGCACGCGCCGGCGAAGATAAGCGCCACCAGCGCTACCTCCGGCTGCAGCCAGCGCGGATCGCGGCTGAGAAAAAAAATAATGAGAGCGCCGATAGCGACCACGCCTGTTACCAGGCCGTCCAAACCGTCGAGGAACTTGGTCGTAAACATCATGCCCATGAGCCAGAAAAAAACGATAAAATCGGCCAAGAGAATAATGTTCCCCAGCCCATACACCGGTATTTTGTAGGCCGACAAGTCGATGACTCCGCCCCAGGGGTTCGAGATGGCATGCGGGCCGACGCCTAAAGCCAGAATCGAGAGGGCGGCGAAAACCGGGAACAAAATCTGATGCCGCGCCCGGAGCGTGTACTTGTCATCCAAAAACCCGCCTGCCATAAGAATAGTCGAACCGATAAACAGACCGAGCAAATGCTTGGGAGCGACATCAACGCCAAAATAGTTGTCTCCGGCATAAGCCAGGCCGACCACTGAAAAAAAACTCAGCCAAATCGCCCACCCGCCGCCGAGCGGCGTCGGCTTGGCATGGATTTTTCGCTTGTCGGCCTTGGGGCGGTCTACCACTCCGAGCCGGCGCATAACCAAAAAAACCAGCGGCGTAGCCAGGACTGAAAGCAGGAAGGCAAGGGTAAAATATCCCAAAGACATATAAGAGGGGCCTATAGCCGGCTCAATTATACCAACGGCGGCTGAGCCAGGCAATACGGCCGTCCGACCCCTGCGTCCTGGCTTGCGGCCGACTCGATGAGTGCGGCGCGGCGGCCGTCTGGGGTAGGTAAACCCACCAGAAATTCTCGCCACCGGCCTGCGTCGAAAGCTGCCGCTCGTACAGGCTGCACGCCGTGGCGGGGTGTGTCCTCGCTGTCCCCGAGTGCGATCTGCAGGCGTTCGACGCCTGCTTCGACCCGCCACCAGGCGCCTCCCAAACGGCGGCTCCCTGAATTCGCCGCCAAACGATCCCCGGCCGCCCGACCCACACCCAGGTTCTAAAAGTTTGGAACATGGGTAAGGAGTAAACGGGTGGCTGGGGGTGGCAAAAAAGCACGCCACAAAAGGTGTGCTTTTTAGTACAAACCTTTATTAAGCCAAAATTGCATCGCTAAAACCTGTCAATATTGACAAAAAGTATCATTTGTACTATGATGCTTTGTCAAAATAAGATAAATAAATTGGGCCCGCCATGTCTGTATTTATTCATGAATAAATA
>Ga0076004_111_pt1 | contig 81101 bp, 77 predicted proteins | sample RifGroA2_FD_68067 | JGI IMG/M metagenome (GOLD analysis project Ga0076004, IMG submission 68067) | Parcubacteria (Magasanikbacteria) bacterium GW2011_GWA2_56_11
GTCCGGCCGATCGGAGGGGTTGACCGCGGCCAGATCGGCATTCCCACCCCCACCCTCGACCGCTACAGCCTCGACTTAACCCGGGCCGCTCAAAAACATCAGCTGGCGGAAATGATCGGCAAGGGCAAAGCCGTAACTCAATTAGTCAAAATTCTCTCGCGGAAAAATAAACACAATGCCTTAATCATCGGCGAGCCGGGCAGCGGCAAAACGACGTTAGTCAAGGCTTTAGCCCAGGAAATTATCCGCGGCGTAGGCACTTCCAGTTTGCGGTTTAAACGCCTGGTGTCTTTAGATATTAACCGCTTGGCCGCCGGCGCCAAACGCTATGGCTGTCCAATCGGTGTAAAAAGGACTCGCGCCAAAGGCGCCAGTCTGCGCGTCTTGGTGGCTCCTGAGGAATGCGAAGGCCGCCTCAGTGTCGACAGAGGCATGGACGGCGGGCGCGCTGCTTGCGCCGTCGCCCGAAGAGCCAGATTCGTTGGCGCGGATTGGCGGCGCGGCCGGCGTGTCGTCGGCAACGAGCGCGAAAATAGTCAGCGGCACCGTCGGGTAATAATAATCTTCGGCAATGCCGATATTGTAAGTACCGGTGGCTGTGAGGGTAAACAGGCTTTGACCGGCGCTGTTTACCGATGAGGATGCTATCAAGAGCGGCGACCAGGGATTGGCCGGATCGGGTTGCGTCGCTCCCAGGGTTACCCCGGCGAGGGGCGCGTAGGTGTTGGAACGGTAGTCGTAGCTCTCGGCCGTCGCTGTAACGCTTTCGCCCAGAGCGGCCGTACTTGTGGAAAGGATCACGCGGCGAGGTACTCCGAAGTAAAAAAAGACTTCGTCATTCTCTGCGAGGCGGTACTGGTCAACGCCGACGTACGGATAGGAGTCATTGACGACATATTGCCAGTTGGAGCAGGCGCTGCCCGATGAGAGAGCCAGACATTCAACCATGAAAGAGCCGAACTGCTCGTAATAAACAAGCTTTTCGAGGCTGAAATCGTCCGAGACGGCATCGGCCGCGCTCAGAATTCCGAGCACGCTTTCGGCGGCGACCGGCCGCTGTGTGCCGCCGGCGTCCGTGATGGTAGCGGTGGCGACAGAGCGGGGGACAGGGCCGGCAAATACCACCTGGTCTTGGTAGCGGATATGGAGAGTAACGGTTGAGCTGGCCGAAGTGTCCGCTGTCGAGAGTGGCTCTTTGGCTACGGCTTCGGTTGAGCTGGCCATGGTTTCAGCCGGCGGTATTTTTTCTTCTTCCATGGCCGCGGTGGAAGAAGCAGTCTCCTCGGTCACTGTCGGGGTGCTCACCGCCTCCGCGTTAGTTTGGCCCGGTTCGTCCGGTACAATGTCGTTCTGGACGGCCGTTTCGGCGCTGGGGGATTCGGTCGGAGTTTCTTCGGCCAGGACGGCTGCCGGCAGCAGAGCAATGGCGAGGAGCAGGGCGGCTACGAATCGGTTGTGATAGGCTTTAGTCTTCGTTTTCATATTTCCAGGTTATTCTATCTCCGGGTTTAAGTTGCAGCTGGGAAATGCCGACTGTGGCCTTGGCACCATTGATATAGTAGATCCAATAGCGCCCGCCCGCATTATCGTTTTTTAATCCCTCGATTGACTCAACAAAGTAGCCGAGTCCGCCGAATTGGCGTTCGGTAAAGGATATTTGTCCCTGCTCCCGCAAACGCGCCATGAAATCGTAGACAGTGCTATTGGCCGCTATTGGCGCCGTCAACGCCCGGCCGTTTATCTCGATGGTCGCGGACCTTACTTCGGCGGCTGCCTGGTCGGGGAGTTTGGCAGTCGTGGTGGCGGCGGGCAGGGGTTCAACCGGTTTTGCGCCGGACTTGGTATCCCCCCGGGCCGGTTCCACAATGTCGGGCAGAGCTTCCGCGCTTGGCGGCGTGGTTTTGGGCGGCCGAGTCTGGGCCGGTGCCGTTTCCGGCGGGCGCGGCCGGAAAGTCACATAACCGGAAACAACGGCGAGGATGACGAGAAACACCCAGACAATGAGATGCGGCCGGTGCTGTTTGTGGAAGGGGACTTTTTCCATAGAATAAAAAACTTTCCCTAGTCAAGGAAAGCGAATGGAGAATAAGCCTAAGGCTCCAGACCTGGTTCCTGCTCGGGAAAGAGTATATAACGAAGACCGGACTCGTCCCGTCTGGCACCCGATGGTGCTCTCTGGGCATTACCGTTGCGGCACAGTAGAGGAATTGCCGCCCGACGCGGACCGCGCGCGAGCTACCTCATTTCCAGCGATATATACGTAAATTGTGAACTGACAGTGAGTTACTAACAATTCTGTCCTAAGTTGAGCCGAAACATAGACTGATTTTTACGGCACCAATGTCTGAGCCTGTAAGAGCGAGTTTTGGTGCCGTAAAAATCAGTCTATGTTTGAGGCGAAAAGGGGGAAACTCGCTATGAGTTCTGTCTGCGCCCACTATACCAACGGTTGAGCCGTCTTGTCAAATCCTTGATTTTTTAGCTTAGTTAATGTATTTTGCTGTTGTATGTGGACAAGTATTTTGGGACAAAAAAACCGGCCGTTTCTGGCTCTCTCGCCGATGGCTGACATGACCGATTCGCCTTTTTGCCAGATAGTGAGAAAAATTGGCGGCGCCGACGTGGTTTTTCGGGAAATGGTGTCGAGCGAGGCCATTGTGCGCGAAAATGTCAAAACTTTGGGAATGACAGATTTTGCCGCTGCCGAGCGGCCTATAGTACAGCAGATATTCGGCTCCGACCCCGCCACCATGGCCCGGGCCGCGGCGCTTATCATGGAACACGCCGCTCCGGAAGGAATTGACATCAACATGGGGTGTCCGGTTTATAAGATTACCAGCCATTTCAACGGCTGCGCTCTTATGAAGGAGCCGGACCGGGCGGCGGCGATAATTCGCGCGGTAAAGCACGCTGTCGGCCCCACGCCGTTGTCGGTAAAGATACGTCTGGGCTGGAGCGATCCGGACGAATTTAAAAAATTTATTCCCGTGATTGAAGCGGCCGGCGCGGATTTAATTGCGGTCCACGGCCGGACTAAGGCACAAGGGTACGGCGGGGCCAGCGACTGGCGGCGCATCGGCGAGGCCAAGGCTGTGGCGCGCGTGCCGGTGCTCGCGAACGGCGATATTCACCGGCCCGAACAAGTGGCGGCCGCTTTGGAGGCGACTGGCGCCGACGGCGTTTTGATCGCGCGCGGCGCTCTCGGCAACCCGTGGTTTTTTTGGGCAGTGGCGCATCCGGGAGCCAGGATTTCGCTGGGGGAGCGCGCGTCTGTAGTGCTCGAACACTCCCGGCTGCATATGGCGCGCTATGGCGAGCGTGGCCTCGTAACCTTTCGCAAGCATCTGGCGTGGTACTTCAAGGCCAGCCGCGTCGGAGAGGATGTGCCCGGCTTAAAGCAAATCCGCGCCGAGCTGGTGCGGGTGAGCACTTACGACGGTCTGGCGGAAATTTTGCGTCCGTTTAGCGCCAGACCCCCTCAGCCGGATAGTTAGTGCGCTCTCCAAGGCCGTCTTCAGGTTCCTGGATATCGAGCTCGATCGGCTTGTTTTTCTCCGCCGGCGTGTCTGCCGACTGCCGTTTTTGGTACTCGCCGAGCGGTGTTTTTTCCCAAGCATCCGGTTTTTTGGTTTCCATAGTTAGGAGGTGGCTGGCGGTCGCCGTGAAAATTTAAGTTTGTACATAACAGTAAAGAATTCCCAAATGTCTTTTTTGCTCAGCTTGGACCGCCCGCGGCGCCGGTCATTGAACACCACCGGCACTTCGATGATGCTGAAGCCGGCCTGCTCGGCCCGGTAGAGCAGCTCTTCCTGGAAAGCGTAGCCGTTGCTTTTGACGGTATCCAGGGCGATAGACTTGAGAGCCTGGCTCCGGAAACAGCGGAAACCGGCGGTAACGTCGCGCACCCGGAGTCCTAAGAGCAGACGGGAAAAGAACATGGCGCCGGCGCTGGAGAGCCGTCGCCACAGGCTCCAGCCGACGATTTTACCGCCCAGAATTTTGCGCGAGCCAATGGCTAAATCGTGGTCGGCCGCGGCCGAGAGGAGACGGGGCAAATCGGCCGGATCATGGGAAAAATCCGCGTCCATTTCAAAAATATAATCGGCGCCGAGGGCCAGGGCTTTCTTAAAGCCCGCAATATAGGCCGAGCCGAGGCCGAGTTTGCGCAGCCGCTTGACCAGGTGCACCGGATAGTCGGCGCGCATGCCCTCTACCACTTCGGCCGTTTTGTCCGGCGAGTTGTCGTCGACCACGACTATCTCGAGCTCGGGGATGCGGAGCGCGAAGATTTGGGACACCAGGGTGGCGATGTTGTCGCGTTCGTTATAGGTAGGGATGACGATAATCGGCTTCATAGCGCCAGGCTTGACCGCCTTTCGGCCAGGATAACGGTATTGGCCAAAAGCCGGGCGACTGTAATCGGGCCGATGCCGCCCGGGGTCGGCGTTACATAGGCAGCTTTGAGGCGCACCTCGTTTACGTTGACGTCGCCAAACATTTTTTTCCCCACATAGTCAACCCCGGCGTCAATAACCACGGCGGACGGACTCACCATGTCGCCGCGGATCAGGTCTTTTTGGCCCACGCCGCTCACGATGACGTCGGCGTGGAGGCATTTTTGCCGGATGTCCCGGCTGGCGCTGTTGACGGTGGTAACGCTGGCGCGCGCGTTCATCATCATGATCGCGAGCGGCCTGCCGACCAAGGCGCCGGTGCCGACGATGGTAACATTTTTCCCTGCTAGGCTAAGGCCCAGGTTTTCGAGTATAGACATAACCGCTCCCGGCGTGGGGGGAACAATAATTTGGTCGTTCATGACCAGCTTGCCCAGATTGGCATGGGTGAGACAGTCCACGTCTACCTCCGGCAGAACCGCGTTCAATACTTCGGCCGTATAGAGCGGTTCTGGCAAGGGTAGCTGGACGACAAGGCCAGAGAGGGCCGGATCGGACTGAATTTCGTTTATGCGCTCGATGATCGCGGCGCGCCGGGTGTCTGCCGGCAGAGGGTGCAAAGCAAAATCTATCCCGATTTTTTTGGCCGCCAGGCCTTTGTGTTTGACATAAGCGGCCGATGGGGCTGATTCACCGACCAAAATAACCGCCAGCTTGGGCACCAGGCCGCGGACTTTGAGAGCGGCTACTTTCTGCGCCGTCTCGGCGTGGATTTTTTCGGCGATTGCCCGGCCATTGATGAGGTTTGACATGCCGCTATAATAGCAAGCCAGGGTCCAAAATTCAAGTACTTGCGGAGAGCGAAAAAAGTGTTAATATACCTGCATGCGGACGCTTAACCGAAAAGCGGAGAAAAACCGCCCAGTCAAGCCTGACGCTATCCTGACCGAGAGCAAGTTTTTGGAACTTAAGCGCCAGCTCGAGAAACTCAAAAACGCGAGCCGGCCGCAGGCAGCGTCCGAAGTCCGGCGGCTGGCTGAAATGGGGGATTTTTCGGAAAATTATGCCTACCAGATCGCCAAGGGACGGCTGCGGGGCATAAACAACACCATTCTCAGGCTGGAACACGAGCTCCAACAGGCGACTATTATCGCGCCGCCGGCACAGACTGATACGGTGCAAGTGGGCCACGCCGTTACTGTCGAATGCGGCGGACAAATGAAAATTTATCGAATACTGGGGTCAGCGGAGATTGACCTCGAAAAGGGGATTATTTCGCGCCACTCTCCGCTTGGGTCCGCCCTTTTGGGGCATAGAGTCGGAGAAACAATCAAGCTTAAGCTCGGGGAGAGGGAAGTTGAATACCGGGTAAAGAAAATTGAATCCTAGCCAGGTCTTATCGCAGGCGGGCAGAAATTTTCGAGCGGGTCGTTGTTAGTTGGAACTTGGCGTATAACTGTCCGAAACGACCGCCCCGTCTTTCATGGCTATTATCCGGCTGGTTTGTTCCGCGTATTCCTGTTCGTGGGTAACCATAATAATCGTTTGGCCGGAACGGTGCAGTTCGGCGAATGTCTCGATCACGTGCCGTGCGTTTTGGGAGTCCAGGTTGGCCGTCGGCTCGTCGGCAAACAAGATGCGCGGATTGTGGGCGATAGCCCGCGCGATGGAAACGCGCTGTTGCTGGCCGCCCGACAGCTGGCTTGGCCGGTTATTTTTTTTGCCCTCGAGTCCCACTCTGGCCAGCGATTGCAGCGCCTGCCGCCGGGCGCTGCCGAGCCCCATGCCCTGCATAAGCATAGGCAGGGCGACATTGTCTATGGTGGAGAGCTCGGGCAAAAGGGCGTAGTCCTGAAACACGTACCCGAAATCTCGCAGGCGGATTTGGGTTTTTTCCGCCTCGTTGAGCTCGGAAGTATTGTGGCCGTTTACGATCACTTCTCCGGCTGTCGGCCGATCCAAAAGAGAGAGCTGGTAAAGCAGCGTGGATTTGCCGGCCCCCGACGGGCCGACTACGGCCACGAATTCTCTGTCTTTGATTTCTATATTCAGGCTTTTGAGGGCCACGACCTGGAGTTCGCCTTGGCCGTATTTTTTTTCCAGTCCTTTGGCCTGTATCATACTTTGATCAATTAACTCTCCACCGCCGGCCTTGATGTTTGGCACGCCGCTATGTCCGCCTCGGCGTAATTAAAAGGTGTCTGCCCGGCAGCTAGCGCCCGAGGATCGCGTCCAAGGTATTGCGGCGGACAATCAGCTTGGCCGGAATGTAGCCGGCAAACAATGTAACCACCACCAGGATAATCACACGGACCGCGGCCCCGTCGGGCGTGGCTACCAAAATGCCGTCGGAAAAGGGGAAATTTATCGGATGGGCGTTGAAATAAGGTTTTAAGACGCCAAATGTCAGGATTAGTCCCAGAAATGATCCGGACAAACCGTAAAACAGCGCCTGCAGCACATAAGAAAACTGGATGGCTTGCGGGCTGATGCCGATACCTTTCATGATGCCGATAAATTTCCGTTTGGTAACGGCGTTGATGAAGATGACTATGAAAATGGTAATAGAGGCCACGACAAGCGCGATGGAGGAGAGGGCGTTGCCCAGAATGCCCATGGTAGTTTCAATATCGCGCAAAAAGGACGGTATGGCCTGGTCGGTGGTCTGGATCAGCGCGGCGTGCGAGCCCATAAATTCTTTGAGCTCGGAAACTAGGGCCGGCGCCCGGGCGTAGTCGCTTCTCACGGCTATCTCCTGGAATTGCTCCTGGTTGATCGGAAGCATCCGTTTGAGCTCCTTGTCGGTGATAAAAATCCGGGCCGACACCTCGTCTATTTTGCTTTTCAGAACGCCCTTGACCGTAAAATCTTTTCGGACCACGGCCCCGTCCGTGAGCGTGATCGTCAGCCGCACCCGGCTGCCGACGTCGACGTCTTTCAACAAATCCAGTCCTGGTATGTTGGCGTCGGCGAAAGACGAGTACTTCTTGAGCAGGTTGGCGCCGATGAGAATGTAGCCTTCCTGGTCGGGGCGCAGGTTTTCGCCGTAGGCCACGAAACGGGAGAAGCGGGTCAGCGCTTCTTCGCGTCCCGGGTCTATGCCTACCAGCCGGGCGCCGATGCGGTTGGGGCGCTCGTTTTTTTCCGGCAGGTCGCTGAGAGTCCCCAAAATTTGCGCGCTGGTGGAGTGCCGGGGAGAGACGGTAGATACCCCGGGATGGTTTTCCAGGTATGAGATCAGGGGCGCCGAGTTTTCGACGTAGCTGCGTCCGGGGGCCGGGGTGATGATGACTTCTCCGGAATAGCCTTCGCGGAATTGCTGGAAAGACCCGGCGATGAGGCCCACCAGAAGCCCGGAAACCACGACCAGGTTGAGAAAGGTGAGGACCATGATGAAAATAATGAGGCTGGTGGTGCCTTTGCCGGCGTGCCTGATTTGCCGATAGGCCAAAAACCAGCCGACCCGCAGGGCATTTTTGTACTCTTTGATTTTTTCACTGGCGGACATGGTATGTTTTGTCAGGATAAGCTTAGCGCGCCGTGCCAATCGTATTCGGTCATTAACTATGAACTGATAGTGAGTTATTAGCAATTCTCTTCTCTAAGTTGAGCCGAAACATAGACTGATTTTCGCGGCACCAATGTCTGAGCCTGTAAGAGCGAGTTTTGGGGCCGCGAAAATCAGTCTATGTTGAGGCGAAAGGGGGGAGACTCGCTGTGGGTTCTTTGGCTTACATGTTACTGGTTTAGACGCGACTGGTCAACCAGTCTTTGCCGCCTGCCACGTAGCCGGCGATGCCCGCAATTGTACACGCCGGGATTTGGTGCCGGCGGGCGAAGTCCTTGAGTGCCGCCCCCCGTAACATGACTCCGTCAGAGCCCATTATTTCGCAAATTACTGCCGCTTCGGGCAGTCCGGCGAGTCTGGTTAGGGCAACTCCGGCCTCGGTATGGCCGAGCCGGTCGGCGAGTCCGCCCGGACGGGTGCGCAAAGGAAAGACGTGCCCGGGCCGGGTAAAATCTTCTGGCCGGGAGACGGGATCGATGAGCGCCTGGATCGTTCGCGTCCGGTCAAAGGCGGAGATACCGGTGGTCGTGGCGCGATGGTCCACCGACAGCATCCAGGCGGTGCCGAACGGATCGTCCGGCGCTGCGGTCATCGGAGGAATTTCCAGGGCGTCGAGATAACGGCCTTCCAGGGCGACGCAAACCAGGCCGCCGCCGGAATGCGCCAGGAAACTTACCGCCGCCGGCGTAACGCGGGATGCGGCGACCACCAGATCGGCTTCGGATTCGCGTTTGGGATCATCGTCAAAAACTATTACCATCCGGCCGGAGGCTATCGCCGAGATGATGTCGGGAATGGGAGTATAGCTCATTTGTTTGAAATACAACTGGGTGCGGCCGGAGGCGGCGCGCTTGTGTATTTTGGCTTAGTTGGCATAATTTAGGTTATCGCTAATCTTGATTTAAATCAAGTTGAAACTTGGATTCGATAAACTAAGCGTTTGGCTTGCTTCGTCCTTGTTGGTTCGGGACTAATGAGGTATCTTGGATCATCCGCCGCCTGCTTTTTTGAGTTGAATCTTACCGTCTTGGATATAAAAATAATGGCTAATTTTAGCCATTATTTTCGAGCTCGCATACAGGGACAGCTTCCGAATGTTTATTCAATATAATCTACTGTAATCTATATAGGTTTTTTAACAATTTTTTCTGCTTGTTGGATAGCGCTCACAACCAATTCAGATGTTGTCCCTCCAAGATGGTAATCGGCATTCTTTAACACATCGTTAGTCATAACTAATAAATACATCAATGATAATCGATAAGTCTGCGCTTCGTTTTGTTTAGTCATACTTATAGCCAATAATTTACCATGTGACTCTTCCGCTAATCCTTTATAATGAAAATACCATTGTTCTCCTCCGTTAATCTTAGAATTTTTACAAAGAGACCACATCGTTGGAAAAGGGTCTAATTCTTTTTCTTTAATAGTATTTATGTCTGGAAATTTACCTTGAGAAAATTTATCATAATATTTTTTAAATTCCAAAGTAGCTAATTTTTCATTATTAGCTTTTTCATTATCGTAGTGTCGTTTACATATTCTTAAGCATTCTTTTGTGGCTATTTCTTCCTGCACATCATTTTTTTGCCGAGTAAAGTACTCTAATCTGAACGTATTCTCCATGACTGTTCTTGCTGGGTAAAATGCAAATCTACGATTTTTTCCTTTTCCCAAAGAAACCGCAAAATCAACATTTTCCCAAATACTCTTTATCGTTTCATATAGATACATGTGTTTTAAAGTATCAGGGTTCTCTTTTTTGATATATTGATCAATTAGTTTAAGTTGTTCATATGCAACAGCTCTTGTAATTTTGAACGCTTTTTCAACCCGTGTCTTCCGTTGCTGTTCTGTAAGTTTACTTATCCAAAAATCTGAAAATTCATTTTGAGATAGTTGTATCATATTTTAATGATCTATATTGTTAACTTTGCTACCAAAAGTGTTACTATGTTATTCATCGATTCTATAACTAACCCTATTGTCTTTTCGTCTCTTAACACAAAACCTTTGTGTGCGTAGTTACACCGTTTTTCATACAAACGATTGAACCAAGGAAGTAAATCTGGTTTAATAGCATTAATACCTCCTATTATATATTTTTTATTATCCGATCTGATATCCTTATCTGGAACGAATAAATGTTCTAAACAACAATATAATAATAAAATTTTAGCACCTAAATCTGGTATTTGTGAGGCCGAACTTAAAATATCTATAGTAGGTGCAACATCGTTCATGTTGTTATGTTTCCAAGGGTTTTTTAAACTTTCAAATATTTTTTTATTATCAAGCATAAATTTTTCTATTCCGCCAAACGTCCTATTATCAAGCCACATTTTAGAAAGTCCTCGATACCCAAAAGAAAGAAAAAGACATCCATCAGGTATTTTAACCCACGATTCTTTCGAGTCTTCTTCCCAACAGTAGCAACCCTGTGAATTTTCACCCAAAAACACAGAGCTTGTTGGTGCCGTAAGCGGTACTTCATTTTGTCCAAAATCCATTTGACAATGATATACAAAGCTGGCAATTCTCAGCATGTTCAAGAATATTCTCATGTGTGATGCAGAATACCAATAGCAATATGTTTCTGATCCAAAACTACTAAAACCAAAGGATGGGGAACAAAAAAATCTTTTTGCATCACTTTGTTCATATTTTTTAAGCCCAGGTTGCAGTTGTTTGTATTTTTTCAATAGTTCGTCGTTATCAAAAAACGGTACAAGTGGTATATCCATTTTTTTAAATAATCCATCAAAAAATTCCTGTGGACCAACATCAGTAGAAGGATTAATAACAGGAGTGCTAAAATGACTAATTTCTGTTATTAATACTCTCTGCTTAATAGTTTGTTCTGCTAAATCAAAATATTTATTTATCACAGATTCAATCACATCTGTTTTTGACGCCCATCTAAAAATAAAAGAAATCTCGTGAGCACTAGAATGTCCTCCGACACGCTGATAATATTCATCTTCTGAATTGACAGCAAAAAACAACTTACATTTAAATAAGCCCCGTACGACATCCATTGGTAATATTTTTAACTTCTTTTCTTCAAAAAAGTTCACATTCTTTAAAAAGCACACTTATAAGATGTCTTGGCTGATAGTATTTTTCTTGTCTATACTGATCTTTTAAGGGCATCTGCATAGCCAAAGCCACCTCTTTGTCAGCTTCACTTTCTAATTTGGAATATACTTGATCACCAATTATTTCTTTTATTTTATTTAAAAAATTCATAGTTTTTATTTATCCATTTTCTCCCTATAATCAATTTTAGATAAAACATCAAAAGCCTCAACCAAATCATCAGCACACTTCTGCGCATCCTCAAAACTTAATTTAACGCCGGTTTTCTTTTCATATATATCCTGAAATTCTAGGACGAGTTCGTCGGAAGGAGGCATATTATTGAAGTTAATGACTAATCCCAGTTTACTCTAAAGCCAGATCTAGTTCAATAAGTTCGAATCCTACTGAGAGTGGTGGTTAGTGCATTGCATTTTTAGCCAAAAATTTATAGTGTAAAAACCACTTCCGAACCGATTGTTTCTTCTCTCAACTAAAAAGAAAAACAGACTATTTTTAGTCTGTTTTCTAAATCGAGCTCGGGGCCAGGGATTCGAACCCCGATAGGCAGAGCCAGAATCTGCAGTCCTACCATTAGACGAGCCCCGATTGTATCCGCCGCAGTCCGCCCGTTTGTACAGCGCTTAACATTATTTTTATTTTGGTGATAAGCGCTTTGCCTGCCTGCGTCCATACGGACTTAGGCGGCAGGCGGGGGTGGATTGCTTTGTCTTTGTGACCTCACCGTAAATTTTACGCCGCTACTGGTTGATAATATAGCTTTCCTCGAAATCCTTTAGAAATCTTTCGCTCACGACTTTTACGTCCTGCCAGCGCCAGCGGTGGCTCAGAAAAACTTCCTCATTGAGAATAGCGTGGCGGCCGCCGTTCTCGATCAGATAAACCGTAGGCGCGGTTTTCGTTTTTATTAGCGAATCGTTACCCAGCCGTTTTTCGTTGAGAACGGGCGAGTAGCCTTCCTTAACCTCGGTTCCGTCCGTGAAGCCGTCGCGATCCGTGTCTTTGTCCCAGAGCTTGGTGCCATAGGAGAGCTCCTCGGATTTGCTAAGACCGTCATTGTCGCCATCCGTAAACCGGGAGTCGCTGACAGCGGGCGAGGTGAAGACCGCTACCGGCTGCCCGGTGCTGGTCTTGCCCTCGGGCACAAAATCATGCAGGGCGCTGAGCATTGTAGCATAAGGGTAGCGATAGTCAAGTCCGCGGTTAATTCCCGGTTCGTTGGTGACAAATTCCTGGCGGTCGTCGTCGTAGCCTTTGATAACCACGGTGTGATAGTCCGGGCCGCCGTTTTTGAAGTAGGGGTTTTTGAGCGCTTTGCCGTGGACCAAGGCAATCACCGGGCGGCCTTTGTCCATTTCCGCCTTAATCTGGTCCAGGGTCGGCCGGCTCACTGAGTAGGCCTCCCAGGAGTAGAAATTATTGATGATTTCGGCGATCTGGGCCGCATTGGTGTCTTTGCTAAAGCCGAGTTTGGTGTCCTCAAGATAGATAACATGCTTGATGCGGTTGACGGCTTCGTTTTTTCCGATTGTTTTTTGCCGCCCGCCGCGGTAATAAGAATCCACCATGACGGTCGCCGCCTCTTCGCAGGCGTCTTCCCAGGGTTGTTTCCAGACTCCTTGCGGGGCCTGCGACGTGTAGGGTACGTCCAGGGTGTTCGCGGCCGCGGCCGCCGGCAAGGGAACTACGCCGGAGAGAAAGGCCGTGATCAGGGCCAGGGCTTGGTAAAACATAGGTTTTGCGAGTTAATGGATGACTTCGCCGCCCAGAGCCGCCGCCAGATTTTGCAGGTCGCCACCGGCCGCGGGCTCCGCGGGCAAAGCCGACAGCGTAACCTCGAGACTAAGTCGGCTGCCCAGTATATTTTGGAGGATCGATTCCAGCGTTTGGCGGTTGGCCGGCTGCGTCAATTTTTCGTGGTGAAACGAGTGGGCTACGCGGACAGTAACCGCTCCGTGTTTGGCCTCGCAGAGCTCGGCCGATTTGAGCAAAAAAAGCAGGGACGGCGATGATGTCTCCAGTTCAGCCAAGAATTTCGGCCAGGCGGCCTGGACTTCTTCTAATGTAACTTGACGGTGGTGGACCAGATCCTTTACACGCGTCGCGAGCGTTCGTTTGGCCGGCGTTTCCGGTTCGGCGGTTGCCGCCTGTGCCTCGGCTGTCTTGGCCGGAACCGGGTGCTCCGGGGCGGGAGAGGCTTTCGTCTCCCGACTCGCGCCGGGAGACGGCTCGTCCGCGCGCGCGGCCCATTCGATAAGCAACAGTTCAAGCGGCAGCTCCGGTACGGGCGAGGAGGGTACCTCCAGGGCTCGCGCCAGGGCGCGGTCAATCAGACGCACCGTTTCGGCCGGCCGGAGGCGGCGGGCAATCTGGCTGAGTTCATCCGCCAGCTCGCCGCTCACGTCCATTTCTTCTTCGGCCAGCTTCGGGTCGGCCTGGTAGACCAGCACCAGGCGCAGTAGCTCGACGACATCCTTTCCGAATTGCGTAAAAAAAATGCCGGTCGAAGCCAATTCGTGCAATACCCTAAGGCCGTCAGGCACGTCCGACCCAGTGAGCGCGCGCACGTAGCGCATTTGGTCTTCGAGGTTGGTGGCCGGAATAACCAGGGCCGCGTCATCCAGGGTCAGGTGTTCGCGACCGAGAGCATTGAGCTGGTCAAACAGGCTGACCGCGTCGCGGACGCAGCCTTCGCTTTTTTTGACAATGCGCGCGAGCACCGCTTCGTCCGCCCGTACGCCCTCTGCTTCCGCCAGGGTTTTTATATATTTAATCAGAATCTTGGCCGGGACCTTCTTGAAGGTAAAGCGCTGGCAGCGCGAAACAATAGTCGCGGGCACCTTGTAAAGCTCCGTGGTCGCCAGGACGAACACCACGTGCGGCGGCGGCTCTTCGAGCGTTTTTAGAAGCGCGTTGAAAGCCGCGGTCGAGAGCATGTGCGCCTCGTCGATGATGAATACTTTATAGCGGGCTTTCGTGGGCTTGAACTGGACGTTTTCGATGATGTTTTGCCGGACATTCTCTACGCCGGTGTGGCTGGCGGCGTCAATTTCTATCACGTCGATGGCGCGCGAGGCGCTGATTTCGGCGCAGGCGGGACATTCGTTGCAGGGTTCGGCGCTGTCCGCGGCGCGGCGTTCGCAATTGAGCGCTTTGGCCAGTACCCGCGCGGTCGTGGTTTTGCCGACCCCTCTCGGACCGGAGAATAGATAAGCGTGAGCCGCGCGGTCCAGCTTTAGCTGGTTGGTAAGCGTAGTTACCACGTGCTCCTGGGCAATGATCGTGGCGAAAAGCTGCGGCCGGTGTTTGTGGTAGAGTGCCATAAAGCGTAGTTGACAGTGATTAGTATACCGTATATTCTACGGGCGGTAAACACAGGGCTTTTGGGCGGCGCGAGTGCCGACTATTGCCTTGAGGGCGTGGCTGTGCTATACTGTGGATAACCGTTAAGTTAATTTACTTACTCTAATCTAGTGCTATGCCTAGAAAAGCCAATCCGGCGCTTTTGAAGCCGCTCAAGGTTTCGGGGGAGCTCGCGGCAGTTATCGGTCCCGGGCCGATGGCGCGCGGACAAGTGATGAAAAAAATTTGGGAATACATCAAGGCGCGTAATTTGCAGAATCCCAGCAACAAGCGCAACATCCTGGCGGATGAAAAGCTTAAGCCGCTTTTCGCAGGCAAAGCAGAGGTCTCGATGTTCGAGATGACCAAGCTCATCTCCAAACACTTGTCCGATTAAGCGGCCGCAAATAGACCAAGCAATCAAACATCCCGACTCAGTCGGGATGTTTTTAATCCGGGTTTTGGTTGCCAGCGCCTTAATTGCCGATAATATTTTCTACCGCGCCCCAATCGCTCGCTCCGTTTTCCGGTACGAGTAGTACGATCTGGTCGCCGGATTTGCCCTGGTAGAAGCTCACCGAGGCGGTAAGCACTTTATAGCGGCGGCTGCCGACGGCGGCGAACCAGCGGCGGGTGTCCGGATTTTGTTCCAGGATCCCGATAACGCGGGCGCGGGCGGCCGGGCCGATTTGTTTATAAATAAACGAACCGGAGCTGGTAATCGTGAGCTTCATAATGTCGCCCTCTACCAGCTTGGATTTGCTGGCGTAATTGGGCGGGACATGGTACTCCTGCCCGTCCGGACCGACCATTTTTTCGCCGTTGAATACTCCCTCGATGACACGCTCGCCGCCGGCCGCGGCCGTTTCGTGATAATCCGGCGCGCGGCTCGGGGCGGGGCTGCCGCCGTCTAAGAGTCGCAGCAGGGCGTCTATTTGGTCTTTTAGCGCGTACAGGCCGCGGCGAATAGCCTCTTGTTGGGGCGGAGCAGCCGGCATATCGTCGGCGAATAGATCGCTCAGACCGGCAACCGGCAGGGACGGTAAGTCCGAGTCGGGGGGCGCCGCGGCAACCGCGCGGTCGGTTCGCTTGGAGTCCGGTTGATGGCCTTTGAATTGTTCCTCTTTATCCTGGAGGAGCGTGGCGAGGGCATCCATATGTATGGCGGGAAATTATTTTTGGGAGTAGGTTCTAGGCTGGTACGTCGGATATGGCTTCATCGGTCCGGGCATGCTCCTCGATATGGAATTTTTTATCAACCATAATTTTTATGGCGATGAATATGGCCATGAATACCGAGTGTAAAATTGATTTCAAAAAAGGCGGTTGGCCGCTCAGGAGCAGAGTGAGGCTGAATCCCGCCAGTCCGACGGTGGTAACGCCGATCAAAATCGTAAAGTGCAGAATAATAATCCGTTTGTAGGGCGCGAACATCAGGGAGATAAAATCCCGGCGCTTGTACTCGCCGCCCTCGATAAAATTTTGCTGGTATGACAGGCCGTGGCTCACGAGAAAACCTACCGCCACTGCCAGCAATCCCAGCCGGTCGGCCCAGGAATTACTCTCCATGGCCAGCGCGCCAATTAGCGCGGGCAGAGCTTGAAAGAGGAAAAACCAGTAGACAAACAGGAATCCGCTGAAATGCAGGATAAAGAAAGCGGTGGCGAACACTCGCGTCTGGGTAGCGCGCGCCGGCACCGAGTCCGGCCGGCCAGCGCCGTTTTCCGACGGCAAGTCGGGAACAGCCTCGGCGCGCAGCATCTTCAAGACCGTGTAAAATCCGATTACCGCGGTCTCCCACCAGTAGGCGTAGAGGAGTGCCAGTACGTTCCAGCGCAGGAGAACCACTCCCAAGAGGGGTATAAGATTGGCGTATACCAGTGTCCGCGCACTTTTTAAACGGCGAGTTCCGGCTGGAGTCACACGGCGGCAGTGATAAGTAAATTACAGTGTTGCCTCGATCATGTCTGTTTTGCTGTTCTGTTCGCCGCCTCCCAGCCGGGTTCGTTCCATGATCTCGGCTTCCACGATCCGGCGGTCGCGTCCGTACTTGAGGCGCGAGAGCTGCTTGATAGCGCTTCCCAGGGGTTTGTTACCCTTTTCCGGGGGGTAGGTAAGCATGCTGAACGGTTTGGACGCTTCGTTGTCTATCAGCAGCTTGACGTAATAGGAATATTGCGGCGGGTTAAGGAGGTCGTAGGCGCCGAAAGTGGGGGCGAACTCCTTGGAGAGAATGTCGGCGTCATCCGGGCCGATGCGTCCGGTGCAGAAGGTGCCGACGTTGCCGAGGACCGCGTCGCGGATTGCGGAGCGGCCTTTGTCGTCCGTGAGCTGCCCCATGTATTGGTCCTTGCGCGTCGCCTCGTCCGAGTCGGCCCGTCCCATGGCGGCCATTTGAAGTTTGGCCACAATAATCAGTCCCAGAAGTTTGGCATTCACTTCGCCGGTCGTGCCCTTGGCCAGATTGACCAGGAGGATTTTTTCCTGGTCCATCACCTCGCGGAAGTCAAAGCCGGATTTTTGCTGGCCCATGATGTTTCGCATCATTTCGTTTTCCACGAAACGGCCGACCTTGGAGATAAGATAGCCGAGCATCTCCGATTTGTGAAAGTCGCTCGTTTTGGCCATTTCTTTTTCCCAAAAGGCGCGCACGATCGGGTCTTTCAATTTTTTAAGGTAAATTTTTACGTAGTTGTCGTCCGTGAACATGCGCGGAATATCAATGACCGTGCCGGCGTCATTGATATCCGCCATGAGGGTGAGCATGACATTGCGCATGTTGTGCTCGAACATTGGGCCGATCATTTCCGGCGGAAAGAGCTTGTAAAAAATAGCGATCATTTCTTGCACCGCGAAATCTTTCTGGTCGTCCGTTTTGGTTTCGAGCATATTAAGCCCTATCGGCCGCTCGAGGTCCGACGGATTGAAGATGATTACGTCGTCGGCGCGATTTTTGGGCACGTGCTGCAGCACATCTTCGACCAGGTCGCCGTGCGGGTCCACAATGCAGACACCCTTGCCGTTTTTGATATCCTGCCGCGCCAGATTGGAGATGAGAACCGATTTTCCGGTACCGGATTTGCCGATAATATAAAGGTGCCGCCGGCGGTCGGCGTCTTTCATGTAAACCGGCGTGTCCGCGCCGCGGTAGGGCACATGGCCGAGCAGCAACCCGACTTTGGGCAGATTGGGCGGCGGCGGCGCGCGGCGGCCCGTGAGCCACCGGATGTTGGGCGCTTCGGTGGAGTGCAGCGGCAGATGCCAGAGGCTGGCCATTTCTTCGGTATTAACTACGAAGCCGCGGCTTTCGTGGAACGAACGGTAGATAAAATCCCGGATGACCGATTGCTGGGTGCGCGGCACGAGCGCGGAAAATTCATTGCCGTAGCGGTAGAGATTGTACTGGCTGAAAGAATGGATGATATTGTCCAAGTTTTGCCGCGCCAGCTCCGCGTCCGCGGACACGCTGATCAGGCGCAGGGTTACTTGCAGCCCGCCTTTGGAGAGCTTTTCTTCGATGCCTTTCAACATTTCGTCTTCCATGGCCGAGAGCTGGTAGGCCGGTTTTTCGTTTTGCTTGGTCGGACTCAATTGTTCGCCTACGCCGCGCGCGACGAGGCCAAAGGCGTGCCAGAAGCGGTTTTTGTGGATGACGTTCTCGAATTTTTTCCCCTGGCGCACCTCGCGCACTATCCGCACGCCTTTGCGCCGCCACCGTTTAGGCGCTGGACGGGTGACGATTTGCACCGCGGCCGAACTGTCGGCTTCGTGAATTTTGGACAAGACGTTGAGGATGGACGACAGCGGGTCGGAGTCCATTTTTTTGTAAGTGCGAAAGGGGAGAACCGTAGTTTGCTTATTGGTCAGATAGGCGCCGACAATCTTGCTTTCGGGCGTAAAAATATTGTAATCGGTCATTTCCTCGATATGGGCATACGGGTATTGGGCGTTGATTTGCTGTTCGATAAACGCGCGGAGCTTGTGCGGCACCGCCACGTAAAAATAGATCAAGTTTTTTTCCACGACGATTTCAAAAGCCAAATGATCGTTGCGCCCGCGCAGCCAGCTGAGAAAGCCCTGGTGCTGCTTGAGTCCGGCCACTGTCGAGAAGAGGGTTTCGGTGATGCCAATTTCTTCCTTGATTTGTTCCAGCCTGTCCTCGGCCGCCCCCTGGTTGGTGCCTTCGGAACGTTTTTCTTTCGGGACCTGGATTTGCAGTACCATCCGGTCGAACGCGTGCCGGGCTTTGTAGAGCGTGCGGGTGATGCTGCGGATCAGAAAGAGCGCGCCGGCGACCAGGAGTATGCCCGACAGGAGGAGGATAACAGTCAAAAAATATTCTTCATTTGATAAATTGGTTGCCGGAGGCAGAGAGGCGGCGGCGAACTGGAGCATAGAGCGTGATTTCAATTTTTTGACTTTCGCTTGAGCGCCATTATTTGGTCGGCCTTTATCTTCGCCTCCTGCTCCAGAAAAAGCCGGTTGACCCCGGGCAGTATCCGCAGCCAGCTGACGAGCAGTTTAAAAATTTTTTTGATTTTAACGTGGGCCTGTTTGAGCAGAGCCCGGATCTCCCAGGCTGTCTGTTCTCCCTTTATCTTGAATTCCTGCTGTTGAACAGGCGTGAGTACCCGGTAGGCGTCGGCCAGGCCGGCCTCCATGATATTTTCAATTTGCACTGTCAGCTCGTCGCGCACAGCCGGGATGGCGGTCGGCTTGTTTTTCCGGCCGCGCAAACTTTGGCGCAGCCGGTTAATAGCCTCGTCCAAAAAATTATCCTTGCCGTCGGGCGGCTGGTCTGCCTGGCGTTTTTCCGATTGTTCGCCGTCGATCTGAGCCGCGGTTTCCGGCTGTGCCTCGGAGACCGGAGTTTTTTCCGGTCGGCGGTCGGCCGCGGCCGGTTCTGGGGCCGGATCGGGCGGCGTTTCGCGTGCGGCGTTCCCCAAGACCACGGGCGCTTCGGGCGGGGGCAGCGACCGTTCGGTGGACGGTAAAAAGGATGGCAAAGCCATATAAAGCGTGTGTCGGGGGACCGCTAGAGGGCGGACGCAGGATTACGCAGAGTAGTATAGCAAAAAAAACTAAAATCCGGAATTGTTTCTGCTTGGCCGAAACCTATGACTTTGAATTCAGCCGCCGCGGTCGGGCTATTTAGCCTTTCGGACGGCTTGTCCTTCGCTGCCGTCCTCGACCAGATAGCCGCTCGCGGCTATTTCGGCGCGCAGGCGGTCGCTTTCGTCCCAGTTTTTCCGGGCGCGGGCCGCGGCGCGCTGGTCGAGCAGCTTTTGCACCTCGGAGGGAATTATGGCCGGAGCTTCTTCTGGCTGGTGCAGGTCAAGGCCGAGCACCTTGTCGAAAGTAATGACAGTATTGAGAGTAATTTGTTTTTCTTTGAGCGCGCTCCAAAGGAGCGCCAGGGCCGCCGGCGTATTTAGATCGTCGTTCAGGGCGTCGAGCCAGTCGCGTTTTAGACTGGGGGGAGTCAGACTGTCGCGAGGGATGCGGCGCACTTCTCGGCGCAGGTTTTCGAGCCCGGTTTGCGCCGCCCTGAGCGCCTCCCAGCTAAAGCCGAGCTGTTTGCGGTAATGGGCTTGCAGCAGGAAATAGCGGTAACTGAGCGGGGAGAAGCCTTTTTCCTCGAGCGTGGCGAGCGTAATGAAGTTTTCTCCGGACTTGGCCATTTTGGTTTCGGCAATATTCAGAAATTCTCCGTGCAGCCAATAGCGCACCCATGGCTTGAGTCCGGTCGCCGCCTCGCTCTGGGCAATCTCGTTGGTGTGGTGCACCGCTATGTGGTCAACGCCGCCGCAGTGGATATCGAACTGCTCGCCTAGGTATTTCATGCTCATGGCCGAACATTCTATGTGCCAGCCAGGGAAGCCGGGGCGGCCGAAGGCCAGCCACTCCATCTGTCGTTTTTCTCCGGCCGGAGTGAATTTCCAGAGGGCAAAATCATGCAGGCGGCGTTTTTGCCCCATTTCCACGCGCGCGCCGGCTTTCAGGGATTGTTTTTGAAGCTGGGCCAGTTGGCCGTAACCGGGATCTTTGGCGGTATCGAAATAAATTCCGTCTTCGGTGGTATAGGTGTACCCTTTGTCAATAAGCGTCTGTACCAGGGCGATCTGCTCGGGTATGTGCTCGGTGGCGCGGCACCAGATATTGGGTTCTATGATATTGAGTTTTGCGATATCGCGCTGAAAAGCGAGGGTATAATACTCGGCGATATCCCAAGCCGATTTGCCTTCGCGCCGGGCGCCGGTTTCAATTTTGTCTTCGCCCGAGTCAGCGTCGTCGGTGAGATGCCCGACATCGGTAATATTCATGACATGCAGCACGTCGAGACCGTTGTGGCGCAGGGTTCTCTTTAGGACGTCTTCGAACACGTACGTGCGCAAATTGCCGATATGCGCGTAATTGTACACGGTCGGCCCGCAGGTGTAGAGGCCGACATGGGAACCAGCCAGCGGCCGCAGGTCTTCAAGCGCGCGGGTGAGAGTATTGAAGAGTTTGAGCATAAGCAATAGTAAAAGCGCCAATTGGGCGTCCCCTCCGCCAAACTATAATGGACTCACAGCGAGCCCCCCCCCTTTTTCGCCGAAACATAGACTGATTTTCGCGGCCCCAAAACTCGCTCTTACAGGCTCAGACATTGGTGCCGTAAAAATCAGTCTCTGTTTCGGCTCAAGTTAGAGAATAGAATTGCTAATAACTCACTACCAGTCCAATTCAATGAGAGAGCCGGGAACTGCTCACTGGCGTTAGGGGAGTATAGAAGAGTTATCCGCGGAGCGCAAGACTTGCGTGTAGTCCCGCATTTCCGTATACTGTTTAGAACCCACCCCAGAATAACTCCTGGTTCTAAACTGGCTCATAATTATTTTTTGCGATCGCCTCTATGGAATCAATCCCGGTTAAGCATCATCCCGACATCCGCTGGGTGGCGGCGGCGAGCGCCGTTATTACCGCCTTAGTGGCCGGCGGGATCATTTATTGGAACAGCGCCATCGAAGTCCGCAACGAATTGGCGGCGGCGCGGGCCGAGAACGATGAGACGGTAGAAGGTCTGCGGGCGGAAATCGGCGGTTTGCGGCTGATTGTCGAGGGCATGAAACAAGAATTAACCGCCAAAAACGCCGGCCTCACCGCGCCCGCCGGACCAGTTACGTCTCAGGCGCTGTTTACGAGTAGACACGGTTTTTCGTTGCGCTATCCCCAGTCGTGGATCGTGGTCGACACGGCTAGCGAAGACTATGCCACCCTGGCCGAGGCGCAAAAGACTCTGGGTAATCACCTGGCATTTTTGAGCTTTGTACCCCAATCGGCCCCGGTTGAGGGCGTGCCGGCTCACCAAGCCAAGCTCGAGCTGTGGGTGTACAGTACGCCGCCCCAAAAGGGCCTGGACGAGTGGATCGGCGCCAATCACGCGGCCAAGGATATACTGTCGGTGGCCGACCTCCAGGTCGGTCCGTTTGCGGGAAAGATGGTCGAGGCTGCGGCAGAACCAGAGGGCATCCGGGTGATTTATTTTCAGGCGCAAAGTCTTTGGGTGCAGGCAAACGTGTATCCGGAGAACACGGAGCGCCTGGAGGAAGTGAAGGCAATCCTGGCCGCCTTTGTCCCGGAAGCCGATAACCTTTGATTTTTATGACTCTCCTTATCCGCTGGCTCATCAACGCGGTTACGCTTTTGGCTCTGGCCCGTTATCTGCCCGGCATTGAGGTGAACGGCTGGTACGCGGCTATCGTGGCCGCGCTGGTACTCGGGCTCGTGAACGCGCTTGTCCGCCCTGTCCTGGTTCTTCTCACGCTGCCGATTACCGTCATTACCCTGGGCCTTTTCACTCTCGTCATCAACGCCGTTTTGTTTTGGTTCGTCGCCAGCTTTGTGGACGGCTTTTCGGTGGCCGGTTTCTGGCCGGCTTTTTGGGGAGCGCTCGCCATGACTCTTGTCAGCTGGCTCGCGGGCTGGCTCCTTAAGGGCAAATAATATGCGCAATTATGCCTCCCGCGCCCACAAAGGGCGCACAGCCTATCGTACGCCGAGCAGCTTCAAAGCGCGGCGTCCGGAGGCAACGAAACGGCAGAAACAAAATCGCGTGGATTTAAAGCCGCCCTTGGCCAAATAGCTGGCGCCCTATGGGGCATTTTTATCAGTCCACGATTTAATTTTAAATTATGCCCAGTATTCCGAAAATTCTCTCTGTCGGCGGTTCCATCATCATTCCGAAGACCGGCTTTGACATCGCGTTTTTAAAGCGCTTCCGCGCTCTTATCCTAAGCCGAGTAAAAAAAGGCGAGCGTTTCGTACTGGTAACGGGCGGCGGAGCGACTTGCCGGCAGTACCAGGAAGCGGCGGCGCAGGTGCGGAAACTCACGCCCGACGATCTGGACTGGATGGGGATTTACACCACTATTTATAACGCCCAGTTTGTCCGGCTTTTGTTTAAAGAATACGCCTATCCGGAAATAATCACGAACCCGCACCGGAAAGTAAACACCGCCAAGCCGATTATCATGGCGGCCGGCGAAAAGCCCGGCGCTTCGAGCGACATTGACGCGGTGGAACTGGCCCATACGTATGGAGCCAAGGAAGTCTTCAACCTTTCTAACGTGGAGTATGTTTATGACCGCGATCCGAATAAGTACCACGATGCAGTCCGGATCGAGGCCATTGATTGGGCCAGTTTCCGCCGGGATATCGTCGGCACGAAATGGGTTCCGGGATTCAACGCGCCTTTTGACCCGACGGCGAGCGCCAAGGCGCAGAAATACGGTTTGAAAGTCTCGATTGTGCGCGGTACCGATTTGCCGGAAGTGGCCAAGGCTCTGCGGGGCAGGAAATTCCGGGGAACGGTAATCAGCTGATCGGAGCCTCGGCGCCAGGCTGCATTGATGAGCTAAGCCACCCGCCACGGGTGGCTTAGGTTTGCCTTGCGGGTACCTTCACTGTTCCTGCGTTTGGCGGCTTTGGCGAGCCTTGAAAGCCGGTATGAAATAGAGTAGTGTAGAGCTACGTATGTCTGATACCCAACTAATAAAAGACAAACTGGATATTGTAGACCTTATCGGCGAGTACGTGCAGCTCAAACCGGCGGGCGTAAACCACAAAGGGCTCTGTCCGTTTCACCACGAGAAGTCGCCGTCATTTATGGTCAACCGCGAGCGCCAGAGCTGGCACTGTTTCGGCTGCAGCAAAGGCGGAGATGCTTTTACTTTTGTCGAGGAAATGGAGGGCATGGAGTTTGTCGAGGCGCTTAAGTACCTCGCCAACCGTGCGGGCGTAGCCTTGTCCGCGGCGGAAAAAAATTCGGTCGAAACCAGTCAGCGCAACCGCCTCAAGGAAATCAACCGCGAGGCAGCCCGCTTTTTCCATAATTTTTTGCTTAAAATGGAGGCGGCCCGGCCGGCGCGCGAGTACCTGGCGGGGCGCGCTCTTGGGGAAGAGACTCTCGAGGAGTGGCAGATCGGATTTGTGCCGGACCAGTGGGATCTTTTGACCAAGTATCTGCTCAAAAAGGGTTACAGCATAGACGACCTCGTGGCCTCCGGCCTTACCATCAAGCGCGATAGCGCCGACCAGGCGAGCGGACGCGGTTTTTATGACCGCTTCCGCGGCCGTATCATGTTTCCGATTTGGGACATCCACGACTCTGTTGTCGGATTCACCGGCCGCGTGCTGGTGGAAACCGAACATTCGGGCGGCAAATACGTGAACACGCCGCAGTCGCCGGTCTACGACAAGTCGCGCGTGGTTTTCGGTTTGAACCGCGCGAAGAAAGAAATCAAGGCGAAGAATTTAATCGTCGTGGTGGAAGGCCAAATGGATGTGATTGCCTGCCACCAGTCGGGAATGAAAAACGTGGTGGCATCGAGCGGAACCGCGCTGACCGCGGACCAGATAGCCCTGCTCAAGCGCTACGCATCTGCCCTGGCGATTGCTTTCGACGCGGATGCCGCCGGACAGAATGCGGCTAAACGCGGCATTGACCTGGCCCGCGAGGCTGGACTCTCGGTACGCGTGATCCGTATTCCGCCGGGAGCGGGCAAGGATCCGGACGAGTGCCTGCGCCAGAGTCCGGCAGTCTGGGAGCGCGCGGTGGCCGAGGCCGAGGATATTATGGCCTGGTATTTGCAGCGCGCTTTGGGCAACAATGTTTTCTCCGATGCGCGATCCAAGCAGCTGGCCGTGAACGAGGTGATGGCCGAGATCGTCCGCATTCCCTATGCCGTGGAGCGCGATCACTGGCTGAAAGTGCTTTCCGAGCGCACCGGTGAAGAAGTGCAGGTGCTGCGGGAAAACATGTCCGAGCTCAAAAAAAGTCTCCGCTCTGCGTCGGTCCCTGGCCGTTCCGGTGCGCCCGTCTTGGCGGCGCCCAAGGCTGACTTTCCTAATCGCGGCCGTTTAGCCTTTTCTTTCGAGCGGCTGCTCGCGTTGGTACTGAAGTTTCCGCCGCTCTTGCCCGGCGCTATCAGCCAACTGTCCGCCTTGCCCGCTCTCGAAGCGGCCGTGGCTTCTTTGCCCGGGGCTGGACCACTTTACGCCGCGCTCAAAAAAGACTATACTACAAACAATTCTTTTGACATTGATAAACTCCGTACGATTCAGACCGAGACAAGCGCGGAGCCGGTGGCCGATGTTCTCCTCATGAAAGCCGATGTGGACTATTTTGGCGTTGGGCAGGCAGAGGCGGCCATAGAGGCGCGACGCTTGTTGGCGCTTATCCACGATGAATGGTTGCGGGAGCGCCGGCGCGTGCTGCAGGGCCGATTGCGGGAGGCAGAATCAGCCGGAGACAGCGAACGTGTGGCCGCGCTGTTGCTTGAGTCTCAGGATCTAATGCGTAGCGGCGGGGCCGAGTAGCCCGTGGGACCAAATTGACGGCAGGCAATTGCCCAGGCGGCAGGACTTTCTTTCCGGCGCCGGCAGTTGTTCGTTGTTAATTTTCAACCAATGGCAAAAAAGACGCGTACAACCAAACACGCCGCGCCGCCCAAACGGGCGCATGCGGCCAAAAGGGCAGTATCCAAAGCTGCTAAGCGCACCAAGGCAAAGGAGAAACAGACTCCAGCAAAACGCAACCATACGCGAACCCGGACCGCCAAGCAGGGCGTTCGTCCGGTTCGTCTCCCGGAGCGCTGGCACGTCGTTAGGCGTCCGCCCCCGGGCAAGCCAGAGGCGGCCGAAATCAAGCCGCCGGAAGAGCCGATTATCGCTCCCATCGAGGAGGGGATTAACCGGTTGGTAGCCAAGGGCAGAAACCGCGGGTTTCTGACGGAAAAAGAAATTTTAGGGCTTTTCCCCCGGCTCGAGCACTACGTGCCTGTTTACGAGCATTTTGTCAACCTCCTCGACAAGAATAGCATCTCGATTGTGGCCGTAGCCGACGGCCTCTTGGGGATGGAATTGCGGCGGGACGAAATCATCACCGGATTGCAGGGCGAACAGCCGGACGTAGAAGAGGGCTATTTCGATCTAGGCAGCATTTCGCAGGATTCGATTCAAATGTACCTGCGTGAAATCGGCAAGGTGCCGCTTTTGACGATGGAAGAAGAAATTGCCCTGGCCAAGCGCAAGGAGCGCGGCGACAAGGACGCGGAACGCCGCATGATAGAGGCCAATTTGCGTCTGGTAGTGTCTATCGCCAAAAAATTCGTGGGCAAAAGCCTGTCGCTTTTGGACCTGATTCAGGAAGGCAACATCGGCCTTTTCCGCGCGGTGAAGAAATTCGATTACCGTAAGGGATATAAGTTTTCCACTTACGCGACTTGGTGGATCCGCCAGGCCATTACGCGCGCCCTGGCCGACCATTCCCGCACCATCCGCATCCCGGTACACATGGTCGAAACCATCAACCGGCTGCAGCAGGTGGAGAGGCGCTTGTTGCAGGATTTGGGTCGCGATCCGACGCCCGAAGAGATCGCCGCGGAAATGGGCGAAGAAGTGGACAAGGTCAAACATATAATCAAGATTTCACAGGACACGGTGTCTCTCGAAACTTCTGTCGGCGATGACGAGGACGAGGACTCGTCGCTCTCGGATTTTATCGAAGACGTCAAAAACATCAGTCCTTCGCAGGCGGCGGGCGTGGAGCTGCTCAAGGGCTATATTCAGGACGCTATCGAGGGCCTGTCGCCGCGCGAGCGCAAGATTCTGGAAATGCGTTTTGGACTGGTGGACGGCGTTACCCACACGCTCGAGGAGGTGGGCAAGGAGTTTGGCGTTACGCGCGAGCGCATCCGCCAGATAGAAGCCAAGGCGCTCGACAAGATCAAGGAGTTCGGCGTGGTAGACAAGCTCCGCGACTACTAAGCCTTATGTCCAATCCCTTTCAGAAAGACTTGGCGGAAAATGAAATCGGCCGGCTGGCCGAGGACCAAAAAGCGGCCGTTAAGCGCATGTTTAAGGCGCGCCGCCTTACAGGGTGGGGCATCGCGCTCCTTGACGGCCTGTTCGCTCTTCCCGCGGTGGCTTTGGCCCTGCGGGCGGTGGATGCGATCAATTTTGCGGTCTTGGGCAGCGCGGCTTTGGCGTTGGTCGCGCTGGCGGCCTACGGAGCGGCCATGGTCTACACTAGCCGGGCAGCCGAGCGCTCGGCGCTCGCGGCCGAAGTAAAAACAGTGAGCGGCATCCCTCTTAAGTACGATTACACCGTGCCGATCAAGGTGCCCGGACCGTCCAACCTGCCCATTACGCATTTTCTGCGCCTCAAAAACGGCTGGCTCAAGATAGACGGCGTCTCTTACGGCGTCTTGCCCAGTTCGCTCTACCAGGAGATTTCCGGGGAAAAATCGGCGACCTTCTATTACATACCGGCCGGCGGCGTTGGCTTCAAAAAACGGCTCATTGTCAATTTTCTTCCTTGAGCCGTTCGGATTAGCTTGTGTTGTCCGGCCGCTACAACAGCCGGCTCGCCACCTCGGGCCAGTTTATTGCCCGGAAAAAAGCGGAGATGTAGTCTGCCCGCCTGATGCCGTAGTCGAGCATGTAAGCGTGCTCGAAGACGTCCATCACCAAAAGAGGACTCGTGCCGGCCAAGTGCCCGGCGTCGTGTTCGTTTATCCAGATATTGAACAGCCGGCCGCTTCTGGCATCATGGGCGAGCACCGCCCAGCCGATGCCGCGCATGGCGCCGACGGCCCGGAAGTCTTTTTCCCAGTTTTCGTGCGAGCCAAACTCAGAGGCGATTTTTTGGGCGAGGGGAGATGACATGTCGAGCGCCGCCGGTTCTTTCGTCATGTTATCGAAGTAGTACTCGTGCAGCCGCATGCCGTTGAATTCCCAGCCAAAGCGGCGGGTTAATTCCGCGTACTCCGGCGTGTCAGTTTTTCCGGCCTGGAGCATTTCGTCGAGGAGGGAATTAATTTTATTGGCATTCATGACGTATCCTTGGTAGAGGGTAAAATGATTTTTCAGCATCGTGTCGCTGAAGCCGGGCAGAGGCAACAGCTGGTCGAAGTTTTTTGGTTGGTAGTTCATATTTTTTATTATTTTTTGCGACGGATTGGACTGATAGTGAGTTATCAGCAATTCTCTCCTAAGTTGAGCCGAAACATAGACTGATTTTCGCGGCACCAATGTCTGAGCCTGTAAGAGCGAGTTTTGGTGCCGCGAAAATCAGTCTATGTTTCGGCGAAAAAGGGGGAAACTTGCTATGAGTTCATTCTAAAATTTAGTATATATTGACGAGGCGTAGCCAGTCAACGGCCGCCGTTGGTCATCGTGATCGCTGTATTGTCCACATTGTCGCTCGAATGTTATTGTGCTACACTAGGACTCATCTCAAAACCCATTCGGGAGTATGGCAGGCGAAAAATCCTGGGCTGTAGCCAAGCGTGACAGCAGAACCGGGATGACCATTTTTTGTTATTTACTCTAACTTATAGTTGACTATGTCGCAACCGCACTTGGAACATCGGCCGGAGATGGAGCATCGAGAGCCGTCAGCGCCGAGGCCGGAGAGTCCGGCGCGATCTGTTTTTAGCGTTTTGACGCCTGGCCAGACGTTTGCCGTCGGGCTTGTGGGCGGCGTTATGGTCCTGTGTACGATAGGTTTTTTTGTCCTGTTGTCCGTACTTTTGAGCGGTTCCGGCAGACTTAGTCTGGGAAATAGCGCCGACGGTGCTACCCCGGGCACTGTAACTCCGGGTACTGCGGCCCCGTCCGGCGGTTCCGGCCCCAAGCTGGTTGACATTGCCAAGGATGTCGGTTTGAATGTCGGCAAGTTTACCAAGTGCGTCCAGGACAAAAAGTTCGCCAGCGCCGTGCAGGCGGACGAGGCCGATGCCCAGAAAATCGGGGCTCAGGGGACTCCATTTTCCGTGGTCATGGGTCCCAAGGGCGACGCCATCGTTATCGAGGGGGCCTACCCCTACCAGACGGTTGAGGCCGCCATTAAAAAGCTTAAAGGCGAGAAATTCGAGCTTGAGCCGGGTATTCCGGCCCCGCCCGAGCCGACCACTGGCCTGGCTATCCGCGCTGTCGGCGCCGACGAACCGGTGAAGGGCAATCAGAACGCCAAGATTACTATCGTGGAATATTCCGACTTTGAGTGTCCTTTCTGCAAACGCTATCACGATACCATGGCTCAGATCATCGCCAAATACGGCAACGAGGTACGCTGGGTCTACCGGCATTTGCCTCTCGACAGCCTGCACCGCAAGGCGCGCACCGAGGCCTTGGCCGCCGAGTGCGCCGGGGAGCAGGGAAAATTCTGGGAATTTACCGACCAGGTTTTTGCGGTAACACCGTCCAATGACGGCATTGATATCACGATCTAGCCGGCGCCGTATGCCCGATAACGAACACCCAAAAGGTCGGGAGCAGGTAGCGCCGGTTCCGGAGCTAACAGCGGCCGAGTTGGACAGTCTGTGTTTTGCCGCCAACCCAGAGGACCTCAAGATCGCGCGAGATTTGTGCGCGGCAAAAGGAATCCCCGAGGGGAAGCTTAGCGCTCACATTAGGGTGGCAGGCAAGGATGTGTTTATCGACACGACCGCGGACGGTTTCGGTACTGTGCTTACCGCTGACGCTCTCGATGCCGGGGTAGCGGCGGACGAACCGTGGTTGAATCCTCATGTACGTCGAGCGGTGCGAGAACAGGGTAAACAAGACAATTTACCGCCCGCGGACGATGAATTTACCCTGGAACAGGCAAAAACGCCTCAGGTGGGCGGCCGGGTTTTTTATGCGCCGGCCGGCAGTGAGACAATTTACCAGGGCCTAATCCGCGAGGTGAAGCCCGATTACGGCGATCCCGGAGTTCTGGGAATAAAATTGGAGTTGGTAGATTCGCAGCAAACCGTCTGGGTTTCCTGGGATAAATGCGTGCCGCTCCAAACAGAAATGCCCTATTTGGCTTCTAAGAAATGATTTTATTACCCTGATACGTTTTAGTCCCAATACCGGCGCCTTTATTCTGAAGGGGGCCGGTTTTTATTTCATTAGCAGCGCCAGGCCTTCGAAGCCGCGGCCGAAGAAGTTAGTTTTAAATTCGGACAGAAAGTTGTCCATGACGTGCTTGGTTGCCGGGTCTTTTATCTTGGCTGTAAGCACCAGAATGTGCTGGTCGACAAACGCGCTCCGGTAATCGGCTCCGGCAGACGGGCGGTAGCAGTAGTGTTCCAGGTAAAATTGATGGTCCATCTGGTCCATGATTTTTCCGATCACCGCCTCGTCGCTGTCGCCGTGTTCGAACTCCTCCCAGAGCGCTTTTAATTCTTCTCGGCCGGTTTCTTCCAGATAACCGCCCAAAAGGTCTATGGCCCGCTCGGCGATGCGGTCCTTGGCTTCGCGGAGGTCCGGGTACCGGCGGTTTAGCGGACCGGAAATGTCGCCGCCGAAGAGCTCGCCCAGATCGTGTATAAGCGCCATAATAACTAGCCTGGAGACATTTATCTGCCCTCCGGCGCGTTCGATCTCCCGGGCTATAAAATAGGCCGAGAGCGCGGTGGTGTAGTGGTGTTCGGCCAAAGTCGCCGTCTGGCTGAGCTTAAGGCCGGCAGTGAGATAACCGGTAAGCGGCTGCTCCTTGGTGAGCTGCAGAAGCGAAAACAGCCGGACGAGATTCGACACGTCGCACTTTATTTCCGGCATATTTTCCGGCGTTTGTTCCTTAATCTCAGCGAACCGCGGCACCTTTTGTCCGTCCGGCAGCTCGACCTCTTCACTAAACATTTTGAGCGGCCGCACGCACCAGCGCCACTTGGGGTCTGTGTCATAGAGTGCTTCGTAGAGCACCATGGGCTCTTCGCTCTCGGAGTGGGTGGCGACGCGGTGGAGGCGGTAAAGGCCGCCCCGGTAGTGGCGGTAAATACCGGGTGTAATATCCATAGTTTTGGCAGATAATATTCACTATCCTACTCTAATTGCCGGCACGGCGCAACTGGCCGTTTTTTTTAAGTAATCGACTTACTGGCCGCAGCAGAAGTATTGACAAGATATTGTTTTGGGCGTACTTTCATCTTGTTTCGTACACACAGGGGGACATACCATGGGGACATCGTCTTGGCGGGGCATTGTTACGGCCTGCGTGCTGCTTGGCATGGCTCTGGTCATGGTCTTTACCAGGCTGGGCAGAGGCGGTTCGGCAGAGAGTGTAGATGCTTGTACGCTGGCCTGCGCCCATGTGGCCGCCTGCGGCGGCTGCATCAAAAACCATGACGGCGCGTGCGTGTCCGCCAGCCAGTGCCACCGGAATTGCGCCAGCGAGGCAGAACGGCGAGTAGCGATGTGCGTCGCTGGTCTCTCGACTTGCGACCCTGGCGCCATCAGCCGCTGTTTCGAAAGCCTCGAAACAGAGCCTCTGTCCGGCTCTGACTGACAACTTCCACCCGGCATCAACTGAGACTCTAACCATTTGGAGTCTAAGAGGAGGCGCGGGTGGTTTTTGTTTCGCAGGCATCGGTGCCATTCTTAACCAAAAACCACCCTGCCTCCTGCCCGAATCAAGAAGTTTTCTTGGCTCGGGCAGATGGGGTGGTCGGTGGTACAGGCCGGGCCTGTCTAGCGGAACAAAGTTCCGCAGTGGGTGCAGATGTAGCCATCAGAGGTTTCACGGCCGCACTTCGAGCAGCTAAGCTGCCAACCCTGGCTGGCGGCCGGCGGCGAATCGCGCCCGGCGCCCGACGGGGAAGCGGCCGGGAGCGGGTACTTCTGGCGGTGTTCGCGCGGCCCAGAATCGCGCCGCTTACCCTTCCTTCCGCCGCCATCCGCGGACCTTTCCTGGTGGCCCTTGTTGTGTTTTGCCATTGCCCACTCCTTGATGGTTTTACATATTCAACAACAATATTAGTTTGAAGTCAAGCGGCGGCGACGGCCATGGGTAAGGACAACTGGCCGCTAATGGGCTATAATAGCCTTGTATGTCTTTCTCCCTCCCGGCTGAAATAAACTTTACCACCTTGGCTATCTTTTCGGCGCTTTTTGGCGGACTGGCGAATATTTTCGTCAAGCGCGTGGTCGAGCGCGTCCGGCCGGAATACGCGCTGGCGCCGGGTTTTCTTTTTATAGCCGCCAGTCTGGCTTTATTTTCTCCCTGGTTTTATTCTTTTTCCGCGACGCGAGAAGCCATCGGGGCGATCTTTCTGGTGATACTCATTGACGGCATTGCCAATTACTATTATTTCAAAACCTTTGTCCAGTCGGAGGTGTCAATCGCGACCCCGCTCCTTTCGGTGGCGCCGCTGTTTACTTTCGTTTTTGGCTGGTTTTTTTTGGCCGAAGCGGTGTCGGCGCCCAAACTGGCGGCGGCCGTCTGTATTGTCGTCCTGCTCGTGATTTTTTCTTGGGACCGCCGAGATATTCGCCGCTTCGAGCGCGGCACTCTGGCTCCGGCAATTATCTCGGCCGTCCTGTTCGGGGCTTCGGCTATCCCGGCCAAGTACCTGTTGTCCACTCTCGGGGCCCTTAACGCGCCGACACTCTATATGTTTCGCGCTCTGGCTATTGGCGCGGTGCTCAGCCTCGTGTACCGGCGCGCTTACGCCACCATTAAACAAGGCGATTACCGGTTTATTTTTCTCCAGGCCGCCATGGCCATCGGGCAGTGGCTGTTATTGTACAGCGCCCTGTCGCGGGGAGAGTCGGGCATTACGGTAACCCTGGCCAACACTGTCCCTATATTCACATTTATTTTCGGCGCGCTTTTTCTGCGTGAACGGATTACCGTAAAAAAGGTTGTGGCGACGGCGCTCGTGATAGGATTGGTGCTCGTAGTTTGATTGAGAGTCAACGCCCGGCGGCCCCACCAGACGCTTGGCTACGTCCCGCCCATCAATTTTCATTTTAAATACCACAAAGTGTTACCGATGTACCCGTCTAGTACAATGGCTTGACACCTTACCTCAACAGTGCTAATTTTGTTGCGGAAACCGCGTGTTCTATTGCGCGCTGGTTGCAACGATGACAAGGGGATTGCTGCCCTGTCCAGCTCGACGACTACCCGTATGTGGAGTTCATGCGGGCGGTTGACGAGGTCGCGGACGGGCTCCTCCACTACGGCTGTGTCTTCTTCGAGGCGCACGATCGTCCGTTCCTGGATCCGTACGAGTGGCTCGCACTCGTCGAGCTCCTGAACCAGGATTTCCTCGCCCGAGGGGGCGAGGAGTGGTCCGAGCCGCGGTCGGCGGCCATGGCCATGTTCCAGCGCATCGACGAGGCCGAACGCTGCGCCCAGGCGCGCCGGAAGCTCAGCCGTCTGCCCCGCGACGTGCTCGAGACCATGGCCGCGCATCTCGAGGACAGGGCCCGGAAGATGTTCGCCGTCCGGCGGCAGACCCTCCAGTCCTGGCACGATGGGCAGACGCTCATCATCGAGTTCTCCCGCGGATTCGGCCTCGGGATGCCGGACGACCCGCCCAGGGGGTACGAGGCTGCCCTGCGGCAGCTTCATCCATCCATCCTGGCCGAGGCCTCGATCCTGTACGTGAGTGTAGACCCGGCGGAGTCGCGGCGCAAGAACGCGGAACGCGCGGTGCCGCCTCCCGGCTGCACCGACACGGGCATCTACCACGGCGTCCCGACGAGCGTCATGCTCGGCGAGTACGCGCGCGACGACATGAGCCGCCTCATCGAAGAAGGCGGACACGGCGACCTGATCGTGATCCCGGCGCACGGCATGCACCATCATCTGCCGGTGGCCGTCCTCGACAACAGGCGCGACCTGACCACCTTCGTGCGCGGAGACCCCAAGGACTGGCCCGCGGACAAGGCCCTCGTCCTGCACACCGCCCTTCGGGAAGCCCTGCGCCCCCTGCCCCGCAGGCAAGGCTGTTCATTCTGATCTTTCTTCGGGATTGACGACGCCAGACCATCCCACTCCCCGAGGCGATAAATATTGCCGCCTCGGGGAGATGGTTTTGCCAAATTAAAACCACCCATATAAGTATGGGTGGTTTTAATTCCAATGAAGAATCCCAATTGGTGACCCGGGTGGGGATCGAACCCACGACCGTTGGCTTAAAAGGCCACTGCTCTACCAGCTGAGCTACCGGGTCTAAGAGAGAATTGATAGTGAGTTATCAGCAATTCCCTTTCCTAAGTCGAGCCGAAACATGGTTATGGTATACTAAGGCTCATCAACTGTCAACTATCCCAAGCTGCGCAGTATGAATTTTCACGCCCAAAGTATAGCACAGGTTTTGGCCGCGGTGCAAGGCGCCAGCCAGGGTTTGGCCGCCGGCGAAGCGCAGGAGCGCCTGCGGCGGTACGGAGCGAACATTCTGCCCCGTTCTCTCCGGCATGCCGGAGCCCTTAAAATTTTCTTTTCGCAATTCAAAAGTCCGCTTATCAGCCTGCTCATCGCAGCCGGCTTCGTGAGCGCTATTTTGGGTGAGGTGCCGGACACAATCGTCATCGCCATTACGGCGGCCATGAATGTGGCGGTCGGATTTTTTCAGGAGTACAAAGCCAATAACGCGCTAAGCAAACTTCAAGAGCTGGTGCAGTATTCGGCGCTGGTCGTGCGCGGCGGCAGCCTGGAGCGCGTGAGGAGCGAACAGCTGGTAGTGGGCGACGTCATTCTGCTCGAAGCCGGGGACAAAGTCCCGGCCGATGCCAGGCTTATCGAGAGCCTGGATTTGGAGGTTAACGAAGCTCCGCTGACCGGCGAGTCTGAACCGGTCAAAAAACAGACGCGCAAGGTGGCCCTGGAGGCGGTTCTGGCCGAGCGCACGAACATGGTTTATCACGGCACTCTAGTGGCCAACGGCCGCGGCCGGGCAGTGGTGGCGGCGACCGGCCGCGCGACCGAAATTGGCCGCATAGCGGAACTGGTGCGAAAAACCGAGGAGCAAGTTACGCCTCTGCAGCGCGCTCTATCGAATTTGAGCCGCCGGATCGGGTACGCGGTCCTCGCCCTGTCGGCGGCAATCTTTGTTTTGGGCCTTATCCGCGCGCCAGGGGCATACTCGTACCTGGAGCTTTTTAAGGTCGCGGTCGCGATCGCGGTGGCGGCAATTCCCGAGGGGCTGCCGATTTCGTTAACCGTTATTTTAGCCGTCGGCATGCAATACCTGGTCAAGCGCCAGGCGCTCGTGCGCCGCTTGCTGGCCGCGGAAACGCTCGGCTCGGTAAGCGTGATTTGTACCGACAAGACCGGCACCCTCACGGAGGGGATTATGCGTGTTACCAGGGTTATCACGGCGCGCGAACAGTTTGACCGCGATGAACTGGCGACCTTGCGCCAGCGTCCCGAGGACCGGCACCGCGACGCTTTATTGGCGTTGCGCATCGCCGTCTTGGCCAACAACGCCGTGGTTCAACCGGGCCGGGACGGCGCGTCCGTTTATCTGGGGGATACGACCGAGACAGCGCTGGCCGAACAGGGGCAGAGCGCCGGACTGGATAAAGACATATTGGATAAAGCGTTTATGCGCCTGGCCGAAGTACCGTTCGACAGCCGCCGCAAGTTTATGGCCACCTTGCACCGTGTAGACCACGAAACTGCGCTTTATGCCAAGGGCGCTTTCGAGGCCCTGCTGCCGCGTTTGGGATTTTACGAAGAAAACGGTCGGCCCAAGAAATTGAGTCCCCGGCAGCTGGAGTGGTTTTTGGGCCAGGAAGCGGAATTTTCCGGGCAGGGTCTGCGCGTGTTAGCCGTGGCCTACAAGCTCTGTCCGCTCGACAAAAAGACGCTCGCCGACAGCGATGTTGATGATTTGACGTTAGTGGGCTTTATCGCCCTTTCCGACCCGCTGCGCGTCGACGTCAAAAACACGATCGAACGGGCCAAGAGCGCCGGCATCCGCGTGGTGATGATAACCGGCGACCACGAACGCACGGCCGAGGCGATTGGACGCGAACTCGGCCTAGTCGCTGATACCAAAAGCGTCCTTAACGGCAAGTACCTGAAAGAAACGTCCGACGCCGAGCTGTCTTCTTTGATCGAGCGGATAAACGTGTTTGCCCGTATCGACCCGGCCGACAAAATCCGTATCGTGCAGGCTTGGCAAAAACAGGGCCAAATCGTCGCCATGACCGGCGACGGCGTAAACGACAGTCCGGCGCTCAAGGCGGCGGACATTGGCGTGGCCGTCGGTTCGGGCACGGATATCGCCAAGCAGATAGCCGACTTGGTACTCCTGGACGACCGCTTTAGCACCATTATCGCGGCGGTCGAAGAGGGAAGGCGCATTTACCAGAATATTCAGAAAGTGCTCCTGTACCTTTTGTCATTCAGCCTGGCAGAGGTAGCCCTGATCGCCGTGAGCCTCGCGGCCGGGTGGCCGCTGGCGCTTTTGCCCGCGCAGATACTCTGGCTAAATTTGGTGCAAGACACGTTCCCGGCGGTTTCCCTGGCCTTTGACGCCGGCGATCCGGAGAATATGAAAGATTTGCCGCGCCCCAAAGGAACAAGGGTCCTAACGCCGGCACTCGCGAAGTTCGTGGCTCTCGTGATTGGCGCCTCGAGCATCCTGCTTATCGTCACCTATGGCCTGGCTTACCGGATTACCCAAGACGAGGTGTTTACGCGCACGATAGTTTTTGCCGCCTTGGGAGTGGTTTCGCTCTTTGTGGTTTACCCGGTCAGGAGTCTGCGCCGGGGCGTGTGGCAAATAGCAGTATTCTCGAACCGTTACTTGACCGCGGCCGTGCTTTTTGGGATAGTGATGCTGGTCGCCGCTATCTACCTGCCGCCGCTGCAGACGCTTTTGGGCACGGTACCCTTGCCGCTTACGGCCTGGGGTATAATTGCCGCCCTCGCGTTGGCGGCCATTGGTCTTATCGAGGCCGGCAAGCGGCTGCTCTCCGGGCGCCTGGCAGCCGAAGCCAAGCGGCGCTAAACAACCGGCGTTTTGCCTTTTTAGGTTTGTTAATCTATTTACTAACCTGTCTATGATGCTCCAAAAGACCTATATCGAGACCGTGCGCCAACATTTGCTGGATTACGCGGCCAAGCGCCGCGAAGTAATCAAAACCACGGGCGACGCTCTGCACCACGCCAAGCGCGCTATTTTCGCTCTGCAGCGTGATGACCGGGACGAAGCGCAGGCTAAACTAAAGGACGTGGAGGCGATTTTCAAAACCTTGAACCAGACCTACAAAAAGAATCCGCTGGTTCTGGCCGAAGGGTCATACGCGGCCGCGCTCGAGGAGTACGTCGAGGCCAAGCTTCTCTACGGTTTCCTGACGACGGGCAAGATCGGGCCGATCAGGGAATTGCCGGTACCCGACGAATCCTATGTGGCCGGGCTCTGCGACGTGCCGGGAGAACTGTACCGGTACGCCATCAAATCCGCGACCGAACGCGACTACGCGATGGCCAAAAAATGCGCTGAAATGGCGAGTGAGATTATTGGCGAGCTCATAGAATTCAACCTGACCAGTTATTTGCGCACCAAGTTTGACCAGGCCAAACAGGCGCTGCACAAGCTCGAACAAGTCGTCTACGAGGTATCGTTGCGCGATTAGCCGGCGGGAGCCCGGACAAAAAATATGCTCAGGCAACTTATAAAACGTTTTTTGCCGCGGAGAGTCGCCAATTTTAGGCATTTTTTTTACGCCTGGTGGGGGGCCGTTAAATACCGCCATCCCTCGCGCGAGATGCTTGTTATTGGCGTAACCGGCACCAGCGGCAAGTCATCTACCATCTTTTTTTTGCGCCAGCTTTTGGAGCAGGCCGGTTATATCGTCGGGTCGCTCTCGACCATTGATTTTTACATCGCCGGCGACAACCGGCTCAATGATCAGAAAATGACCATGCTCGGCAAGACGCAGATTCAGAAGTACTTGCGCGAAATGGCGGACAAGGGCTGCCAAGTCGCCATTGTCGAGACCACTTCGGAGGGCCGCGTCCAGCACCGGCACCGGTTTATCGCTTACGATATCATGGTTTTGACCAATCTGTATCCGGAACATATCGAGTCCCACGGCAGCTTTGCCAAGTACAAACAGGCCAAATTGGACATATTTCGGCATGCCTCCACCTATTACCTTTCGCGCAAAGTGGCGGAGCGGGTCGGCTTTCCCGCGCTCGCGAAAGACTGCTGCAGCGAGCTGAAAAAAATCGCGCTCGTAAACGGCGATAGCGAGTATGCCGGCGAGTTTTTGCAAACGCCAATGTTTGACGAACGCTATACGTTCGGCCAGTCTGAAACGCCGCCCGCCGCCGCGGTCGCCGGTTCGTTCGTGGCCCGCTCCGTGAGCTCAGACCGGGATGGGCTCCATTTTGTGGTAGAGCAGTACCGTCTTGAGCCCGAACTGTACGGCGAACATAACGTTATGAACATCCTGGCGGCTATCGGCGTCGCCCGCCTTTTGGGCGCGGATTGGCCGGCCATCCAAAAGGGCGTGCACGCGCTCAAGAATGCTCCGGGCAGAAATGAGCTGATCACCGAGGCTGAGGAGCTTGGTTTCAAAGTAATCGTTGACTACGCGTTTGAACCCCAAGCCATGGCAGCGCTTTATCGCGTGGCGGAGCTATTGCAGCCGGCGCGCGTGATCCACGTTTTTGGCTCTACCGGGGGCGGACGCGACGTGGCCAGGCGGTTTACCGTCGGCGCCCTGGCCGGGCAAAAAGCCGATATTTGCATTGTTACCGACGAGGATCCGTATGACGACGATCCGCAAAAGATTATCGCCGATGTCGCGAGCGCCGTCGCGAGCGCCGGCAAACGCGACGGCGTTGACCTTTTCCGGATTCTCGACCGCCGGCTCGCCATTCAAAAAGCCATTGCGCTGGCGGACCGGGGCGATTTGGTGTTGGTTACCGGCAAGGGCAGCGAGCAGGCCATGTGTGTCGGCGCCGGGAAAAAAATTCCCTGGGACGACCGGCAGGCGGTAAGGGAGGCGATCCGGGAGAGGGCGGCGGCCGCGAACGGCGGTCAGCCGGCGCAAAAATAATTCCCGGCCAGTATTGGTTTCTTTTGGCTCCGAATCGTCCGGTTTTTGGCATTTTAGAAGTGTTCTATGCCCTCCATGATCAGCGTCGTTATCCCAGTTTTTAACCGGATAGACATCCTTAAAGATACTCTGGATTCGATCGCGCGTCAGACATATCCGGAAATCGAAGTCATTGTGGTCGACGACGGCAGCCGGCCGCCGGTAGAGCTTCAGGAATTTGAAGCGAGCGGCAGTCCGTTTAAAAAATTGATTCGTCAGGAAAACCAAGGCGCGCCCGCGGCGCGCAACCGGGGGTTCGACGAGTCGCGCGGCGAGTACGTCATTTTTTGGGATGCGGATATTATTGCCGAGCCGGATATGCTGAAAAAAATGTCCGCGGCTCTTGCCGTTCACCCCGAGGCCGCCTACGCCTATTGCGACTATTACTTCGGCCGGCACCGTATGCCGGCCGGTCCGTTTGCGGCCGACCGGCTGCGGCGGCAGAACTACATCGCGGTAACAGCCCTTATCCGCCGGGAAGCGTTCCCGCGCTATGACCAGGCCATCCGCCGGTTTCAGGATTGGGATTTGTGGTTGACGATGCTAGAGGCCGGCAATACCGGCGTCTATGTGCCGGGATATTTGTACCGCGCCGTTCCGCACCGTTCGGGCATCAGTACCTGGTTGCCGGCCATGGCTTATCGGGCGCCCTGGAGATGGCTGCCGGGGTGGCGCGGCCGGGTGCGCGAGTACGAACGGGCGCGGGAGATAATTATCCGCAAGCATGGCCTGGCCTAAACTGGCCGCCGGGCGCCCAATACTCTCTCAGAGAGGGCGTGCGCGTCGCCGACCAGGTTCTCCGGCTTGGTTACGGCGGCTATAGTGAGAGCCAGAAAGACAATCCCGAAAACATGCGTCAAGGCTGGCGCGGTAACGGTAATCACGAGGAGAGAGGCGAGAGCAGACAGCAGGCCAATGTGCCAGTCCGGCGCGGGGACAGAGCGCCGGATTTTTTTTGTTATTTCGTAGACAATCAGCGCTATGAGCGCCAAATACCACCCGGTGCCGATTAACCCCAATTCGGCTGCCAGCTCGAGATAGCCCCAGTCGAACTGGCGCGTAGTTACAGATTCGTAAGTAACCGGATCGGTATAGGTAAGACTGGCCCCGAAGCCGTGGCCGGTGAGCGGTCTTTCAGCGATAAGCTGCCGGATCGGACGGAGCAGTCGCAGGCGCGTAGCCGCGCTGGTTTCGATATTGGGTTCAACAATGCTCGCGAAACGGAAGCCGAGTATTTCGAGGCCGAAACTCTGTCCGCGGCTGGCCACGCCGTTGAGTGCCGCCAATATGCCGACGAGTACCAATGCCGCCAAAGCGGTTTCCTTGAGCCAGGGGAGCAGGCGATGGCGATATTTTAGAATCAGCGCGCCGGCAATAAGTCCCAGGAAATAGCCCCGGGAAAAATTCAGGACGAGAACCAATGAGCCAAGCGCGTAAAGAACGCGCCACAGGGTCTGGAGGCGTCCGGGCCGCATTGAGAGCGACAACATAACCAGCGCGAGCGGCGGGATGATGTACGAAAGCGGCGTAGGTAAATAGAGAGAGCAGCGAGGAACTGACAAGAAAAGCCAAAACCAGGCGGATAAGGGTTTCGCGTTCCCGGGCCCGCTCCAACAGGTGGTGCGCCGGCAGCATGAGCGCCAAAAAAACAAAAGGAAGAGCGTCGGCTATGACTGTCCCGGCGCCATGCTGCCGGGATATGCCCATTCCGGAGGAAAAGACGGCGATAGAGAATAGCGGCAACGCCAGGTAATAGAGCGCGTGGGGAATGCGGAGTCGGTGGCGGGCTCGCTCATAGACGGCGAAAAAACTCCAGAGCAAAAGAAATGTTAGCACTGTTAAGGTGCGTAGCGACAATCCGAAAAATTCCAGCATATGTCCCGATCCGCCGAGGAAAATTTCTCCGAGAAGCATGAGCCAGGCGTATTCTCTTTGTCTGAAGAACACCACGCCGAATACGCACAGCCAGATAAAGACCAGCACCGCCTGCGCGTAAGGGCGGTCCGATAGACCGTACGAGAGCAGCCGGACGGCCGCGAAAATAGCCAGAAAGCTTGTTGTCTGTAGCGAAAAAAAAATGGAGCGCGCAGAGGGCATGGCAATAAAAGTTTTACCCCGGGAGGGCGGAGTGGGTTCTAAATAAGCGTGGCTCCTTGGAACTGGGCGCCGTAACCGGACAGGAATTCCTGGGCCGTGAGCGGACGTTTGCCTTCGAGTTGGAGGGAGCTAATTTCCAAGGCGTGTCCGCCGCAGCCGACATGCAACGTACCGGCCTCAGTGCTGGCGGCACCAGCCGGCAGCCGGCGGGAACTGGGCTTGAGGTCCAGGATTTTTAGCCGCTGGCCGTTCCAGGTGGTCCAAACACCAGGCCAGGGATGGTAGGCCCGGTATTGGTTATAAATTTCAGCGGTTCCAGACTGCCAATTAATCCGGCCGCTGTCGCGGTCTAATTTGGGCGCGTACGAGGCCTGCGTTTCGTCCTGCGGCCGCGGTTTGATCTCGCCGGAGAGGTACCGGGGCAATGTCTCGAGGAGCAGGTCGCGGCCTGTGAGCGCCAATTTTTTGTCCATAATTTGGTAGGTGTCATCGGGTTCGATACCCACTTGGCGTTGGGCCAGGATAGGCCCGGTATCGAGGCCGGCGTCCATAAGCATGACAGTAACTCCGGTAACTGTTTCGCCGCGCAGTATGGCCGCCTGTATGGGGGCGGCGCCGCGGTATTTGGGCAACAGAGAAGTGTGCACGTTCAGCGTTCCAAAACGCGGGCAATCGAGCACCGGCTGGGGGATGATAAGCCCGTACTGGGCCACGATATGCACATCGGCGGCGGGCAAGGAGACGCCGGCGGACTTAAGCGAAGCGGTTTGGATGACGTCGAGGCCGCGGGCGCGCGCGAAGTTTTTGACGGGCGGAGCCTGAAGTTGGCCCGAGCGCCCGGCCGGGCGGTCGGGCTGGGTAACAACCGCGATGACCGCCAACCGCGGGTCGGCCGCCAGCCCATCGAGAATGGTAACGGCAAATTCGTGCGTGCCAAAAAAAATGCTTTTTACTTTCATACCGGCTGGCGATTTTTCTTCATGACTTCCCAGGTAAGGCCGCGCTCGGCCTTTGTCGGGTGTTCGACTTCGTAGATATCCTTGGCCCGGTCAATAAATAATATGCCGTCGAGGTGGTCTACTTCGTGCTGGATGACCCGGGCAAAGAAATTGTGCGCCTCGAACTCTATCGTCTCCCCCTGTTGGGTGAGAGCGGTTACCAGGATGTCTTTATGGCGTTTGACCGTGCCATAATAGCCGGGCACGGACAGGCAGCCTTCGGTATCGGCAGTGGTTTTTTTGGACAGGCGGCGGTAGCTGGGATTCACCAGCACTAAATCCGTTTCGTCGGTGGTCTCTTGGTTGTCGTCTCCCGGGCGCTCGTCCCGGTGCAGGGCGTACTTGCCGATAACGCAGACCCGGATATTGTTGCCGGCCTGCGGCGCTGCCAGACCGATGCCGTCGTAATGGTACATGGCCGGTATGAGAGCGGCGATGAAACGCTGCGTTTCGGGCAGGAGGACAAACCGGCGGTCGATTTCGCGGGAACGTTCGCGCAGGCTGGGCGCGGGGATAGTAACAATAGGCAGCATACTAGGACGACAAAATGCTCAGAGGGTCGGGGTCAACTTTCCAGTCCGGAGGAATTAGGTTATTGATCATCATAACATCATCATACCACGACTCTCGGTTTAGTTTAATCACAAATCCATACCAGTAGGCGCGGCGTAAATACGCCGGCTGCAGGGCAAAAGGACCATTTAGTGTAGCGGTTTTACCCTGGTCTGTCAACGTTCGTTCAATCGTCCGCGCCAATTCGGTCGCCGCCGTCTCGGCCCGGCGTTTGTCCGGATCCCCGTGCAGGTAGCGGACCAGAAAATTGTAGGGAGGATAGCGCATGCTCCGGCGGTAATTGAGTTCGGTGCGGTACAGGCGTTCCGGATCGAGCAGCGATTTGAAAACCAGGTGGTCGGGCCGCCGCGTGGGTATGATAAGCCTGGCCGCGGGATGTTTCCGGTACTGGATTTCCTGGATCCGGTGCCAGGCCGACTCGCTGGCGGTATAATCCGGCCAGGCCAGTTCCATGTCCGCATCCAATAGGGCGATAAGGCGGGTATTTTCGGGATGGATATGCGCGAGCACGGCGTCAGTGCCGACCAAAACACGGGGGCCCGGAGCAACTGCGGCCGGCGGCCGGCGGCCGGCTTCCACCCGGATAACTTGTATTCCGCGCGGTTCCACCAGCGTTTTCACCGCCGCTTCGACGCGCTCGAGGCCGGCGCCGCAATGAATGATAAGCGGGGAACGACAGCGCGCGCAAACAAGCGGCACCGGGAGGCGCAGCGCGTTGTAGTAACATACAAGCTCCTTTCGCGCGGCCTCGTAGACGAGCGGCAACCCGCACTCCGGGCAGCGTTCCGTGTGCCCGCAGTCGCGGCACAGAAAAAGGCGGTCAAAACCGCGGCGGTTGAGCACCACAATCGCGTCTTCGGCGCCGGAGTCTGCGCCTAGCTCGGACAGCGCCAACTCGATAGCCGGATGGTATGGCGCTTCGGGACGCGGCCGCCCCGACTCATGAACAATTTCCGGCGGCCGTTTTCCGTACCAGTCTGTCGTCGCCCTGGCGGTATCCGGGTTTTTGCGGTCAAAGGCGATAGTGGATCCGGCGTACAAGCCTTTGTGAACGGAAAAGTAGCTGCTAAAACTGGGCGAGTAGCTCATCTCGACGTAGCTTATGCCAGCCTGCCGGGCGATGAACTGAGCGCAGTGTTTGGCGTGCCAGCGGGGCGTCTGATCCCAGTTTTTGTGGTGCGGGCTGTGTTCGTGGTCGATGACAATGGTTGCCAGATACGGGAGAACAGGTAAAAACAGCGCGTCGCGCGTGCCTATGATCAGGTCGAACTCCCCCCGCGCGATGGCGTACCAGCGTTCGAATTGCTCTTTGGGCGTCAGGTCCGCCGACCAGGTTAAGATTTTCAGTCCGGGAGAGGTTAATTCGCGGCGCAATTCCTGTATCTGGCGCGCTTCGGGTACGAGGACAAGAGCCGGCGCCGCGGAAAATCCGGCAATGGCCTCAAGACGCTCGGCCGGCGCGCGATACCACACATAGGCGGGTGGCGGGGCGGTGGCGCCGGCTCGCTCCAGTCTTGGCGTCAATTTGGCGCGCCGCAATTTGGCTTTTTGCAAGGGCGGCAGATACATTTTGGCGAACACGCTTGGGCTTACGCCGTATATCCGGGAGAAGACGTCTATATTTTCGAGTTCGGAAGCCAGGAGCAGCGGCCCGGGGCACGCCAAACCCAGAAGCGGGCGGCTGTCCGGAACCGCGGAGTGCGCTTTCAGGCGCCGGACCAGTCCTAGGATTTCCTGCCGCCGGAAGGGAATGCGTACCAGCTGCCCGGCGGCCGGTTCGGCCATATCCAAAGGCAGCGCGTAATCCAGAGAGGAGATCGTCTTGGGCAGGCGGGCAAGGGGAATGATTTCGGCGAACACAAGCGCTAACGATAAGATAAATACAGCCGCCGTCGCCGGCGGCCATTATTGTCCGTAATCAATCTAGGGAGAGGATTTTGGGGATAGACCGGAATTAAAAAACAAAATTTCCGGCTAAATAGCCGACTCCGAACGGTGCTTCGTAGCTGTAGGTCTTAAAGGAGAAGTCCATGTTTTTCAGCACCCCCAAAAGGATCAGGATGGAGCGGTAGCCGCATTGCTCGGCCTGCGCGACCAGTGTTTCGTCCAAGGAGGCCACCCCGACCGTATTGCGCGCCTGCAAAAGTTCTATCATGGCGGCATCGAATTTTTCTCCGGACGGGTGGTATCCGGCGGGTGAATCCTTGGTGAGCGTGTGCGACAGGTCGCCCGAGGCAATAAGGGCTATGCGCTTGTCAGTGTCCATGATGCATTCTTTGAGCAGTTCACCGAAAGCCAGGTGCTCCTTGGGATCCAAGTGGCTGTAGCCGATCGGCAGTACTTTTATATCCGGTAGGTGGTTGGCGAGAAAGAAAAGGGGGACGCTCACTCCGTAATCAACCCGCTCTTCGCTTACGAGGCGCAGGGCGATTGCTTTGGTATTGCCGCCGTGCCCCAGACGGGCGGCCAGATCCGGGTAGCCCTTCCAGGTTTTTTGGGTCGTAATATCGCCAAATTCCGCGAAATTGGACACAAACTGCGTGTGGGCATTGACCGAGAAAGCATCCGGAAAAAGGCTGGAATGCGGCGAGATGATGATGATGGCGTGCGGACGCGACAAGTACAGTTCTTCTTCGAGTTTGAGCAGAGAGTTTTTGGTCTGCTCGAGTTTGGCCGCGGCTTCCTTGCCGATATTCGGAATAAGAACCGGCGGGTGCGGGGTAACCGCCGCAAAGGCTAGGGACATAGAAATTAGAAGGTAGCGGCTGCCCAGTTGGCCAGTTTTTCTGGTTCGCTGTAGCGGCTCGCGTAGTCGGGATTGCCCAGCGTGATTATTATAAATTGCCGGCCGTCAGTCCGGCGTTCGATAACCATCGCGAGCCCGTATCCGGACTCATAGAGATACCCGGTTTTGCTGGCCAGGATAGTATACGGCAAATTATTCTGGAGCACCAGCCGGTTGCTGTTATCGTCGCTGTGCCGGGGTTTGCCGTCGAGGTCGGTTACTTCCTCGTATTCGTACTGCTTGGTTGCCAGAAAGCGCCGGATTTCCGGGTTGGCGAAGGCTTTGACAAACACAGTCAGATATTCGCGCGCCGTGCTCTGGTTGCCCAAATCGTAGCCAGAGGTGTCGGTAAAATAGGTTTTGCTGAGCCCCCAGCCTCTGGCTGTTTCGTTCATGCGTTTCACAAACGCGCTCTCGTCGGGAGATACTGCCTGGGCCAGCATGCGCGCCGGGGTATTGAGCGAGGATACCAAAAGCGAATACAAAAGATCGCTGTTCTTGACTTGTTCGCCGGCGGTAATCCGGAATAGATGCTGATAGGGGGCGGTGTGTTTTTCCGGGACAAAGGTGGAAGCCTCGTGGAGGTTGATCCCTTCGGCAAACAGCCTTTCCGCCGTCATGACCTTGGTGAACGAAGCCAACGGACGGGGCACGTCAATATTTTTACCGGCCAGTATGGCGGTCGCTCCGTTTTGGTAAGAGGCGACGAGAAAGGCGTCGATTGGCGTCTGGAATCCCGGTCCCTCAGAGGTAGCGGCCGAGGGCGCGGTAGCGATCATTTTGCCGGTCTCGGGGAAGACCGCCGGTCCGGAGGCCGGAGCCGTATAGTAAAGGAGATTCGAGCCGGCCGGAGTCTCGGTCGCTGCTGCCGGTTTGGCAATATCGGGTACCGGCAGCTGGCTTTGGGGCGCGGCGGGAGGCGTAGCCGACGCTTCCGGATTTTTATTCAGGTAAACAGGCTCTCCCGGCAGGTGGATATCGGCCGTTAACTCCGATACCCAGACAACGTTATTCCATTTATAGCCGAGAGCGGTGAACACCTCTTCGGAGGTGATGTGCCGGCGCTTGCCGGCCTCGATAGCGAAAATTTTTCCGGTTAGTTTAACGCCCATGAGCGTACCGTCGGGGAATGTCATGAGTCCGCCGTGGGTTAGCCCCGATAGATCTTGGGCTGTGCCCGGTTCCGGCTTTTGTTTGGGAAATCTCACCTCGGCGATGGCCGGATCTGTCAGCGGGTAGTAGATCCCGTCCTTGATAAAATACATGGCCCCGGTCTGGGCGAGCTTGATGAGCCGTCCGGCCGGGTACTGGCTGTCCGTGGTTACTGGTTTGCCAAGCGGGTAGGCCGCTACTTCTTCGGTGCCGATAATGACAATTTCGTCCGGATGGTAGCCAAAATCTTTGACCAGGCCGGCCGCGGCAAACGGCCGCAACGTATCGTCGTCCAAAAGGTAGTAGGTGTCGCCGGCCCGTAAAACGGAATAGTTCGGGAAGTTGATCGCCCGTCCTTCCGGATAACGTGCCAGGTGATCGGCCGGCACGGCTACTATAAGGTTGGGGTTGTAGCGGGAGGCCAGTACGGACATACTTGCGATCGGCCGTTTTTTACCGTCTTCCACCAGGTAAACCATGGGCGTCTCCAGGCCTTTTATGAGCGTGCCGTTGGGGTACGACTGGTTGAACCAGCTGCTCCACAGTTTCCAAAAATTTTGGTTGCCGTGCAGATGCGGGGTATAGGTGTAAAGAAAGGCCGTGGCGAAATTGGCCGGGACGACAGGCGTATTGTCTATTTTGTATTCCGTATTCGGGCGCTTGATCCAGTTTTCTTTTTTGACGTTGTCATAGTACCAGCGCATGATGCCCGCGGCCGAATCTACCTGGTGGGCAAAGCCTTTGTATTTCTGCAAAGCCGGGTCGTTCGTGTCGCAGCTGTCGCACACTCCGTAGCCGGTGGCCCAGTCTATCTGGCGCTGGGTTGGATCTGGGTCGGAGACCAGGCTTTGTTCTTTCTGCAGTTTAACCAGCAAATACTTGGGGCTGATAGCATACTGCCGCGCCGCGCGATAAATTATTTCTCCGGCCCGCCGGCGGTTGCCTTCTGTATCTTCGGTAATGTAGTCGGAAAGGAAACTGCCCTTGGCGCGCAGAAACTGATTGATCTCGGCCCGGCCCAGGCTTTGCCAGTCCTGGAGTTCTTCGTCGGAGATGATAAAGTTTGGGTTGAAGCTGGCGGCGAGAAGCGCGCTTGGGGTTAGCGACAAAAATACTAAAAATACCGATAGGAGAGTTTTGGTAGGCATAGACTAGCAGTATACCACACAAGGCGGTTTAGTGCCGAAGGCTGACGCGCGGTATTACACAGGCTGCTGTGTGGCGTCCAATTCAGGGATTCCTGTATGCGGGGGTTGTATTAATGCGCCGGGACTAAAAGCGAGCAGCCAACTTGTTTTTAACGGCTGCGGAGGGATACCCGCTGCGCTCTCGCACTCGTCCTCGCCGTTAAAAACAAGTTGGCTGCTCGCTTTTAGTCCCTGGTTGTTTCTTTTTGCCCTTTACATTCCGTTGTTACTTTTTTGTATTGCCTTTTTTGCCTTAATTTGCTAACATTTTACTATGCCGTACGGAACCCTGTACATCGTCGCCACCCCGATTGGCAATCTCGGGGATATTACGGCGCGCGCGCTCGAAACGCTGCGTTCTGCCGATATTATTTTGTGCGAAGACACCAGGGTTACCCGCAAGCTCCTCACGCATTTTAGCATCGAGAGGCCGACCAAGAGCTATCACCAGCATAGCAGCGAGCGGGTGGTCGGCGAGATTCGCGCTTTATTGGCCGGCGGCAGTAATTTGGCCCTGGTAACCGATGCCGGCACGCCCGGTATCAGCGACCCGGGCAGTTGGCTGGTCTCGCGGCTAACGGAGGGCGATAATGTGCCGGTCGTGCCCATCCCTGGCCCGTCAGCCGTGGCCGCGGCGTTGTCCGTGTCCGGGTTTCCGGCCGATAAATTTTTATTTTTGGGTTTTCCGCCGCACAAAAAAGGGCGGACGGCTTTTTTTCGCGAGGTGGCAGAGGCCAGGCACACGACCGTGTTTTACGAATCGGGCCACCGAATAAAAAAAGCTCTGGGGGAGCTGTCAGTGGCGCTTAACGCCAGGCGCAGACTGTGCGTCTGCCGGGAGTTGACCAAGAAATTCGAGAGTATTTATCGCGGCGCGGCCGGAGACATTGCCCGGAGGGATATTTCGGAAAAAGGCGAATTTGTGGTCGTGGTGGCGGGGAATGGGGGAACCTCGGACGGGATGGTGGCTGACCAAACTGCGGTTGAAAACCTCTAGACCTGGAGACGCGAGACCCTCCGTCTGGTCAGTTTTCCTACCCGCCCGAGGTTAAGGATGCCGGCTGTCCGGCTCCTGGTCTGGATCCGCGCGAACGTTTATGAGAAGCGACGCGCTGCCCCTAGCCGCAAGCGAAGCCTGCGATTGCAGGGCACGCCCTTTGAGGGCGAGGATCGAGAAACAGCCGGCTGTTCCAGGCACTAATATAACTCTGGTTTGATTATTTGTCCACAAGCCAGGTGTAAACCTAATATGCCCAAGCCGTACTACATTACTACCACCCTGCCCTACGTGAACGCCGAACCGCATATCGGTTTCGCGCTGGAGATTGTCCAGGCAGACGCTCTGGCGCGCTATCGCCGTCTTTTTGGAGACCAGGTCGTATTCAACACCGGCACCGATGAGCACGGTTTGAAGATTTACCGCCAAGCGCTGGCGCGGGGCCAGGATCCACAGGCCTACTGCGACGGGTACGCGGCCAAGTTTAACGCGCTCCAGGAGGCGCTCAACCTAAGTTACACCAATTTTATCCGGACGACGGATCCGTATCACGTCGCGGCCGCGCAGGAGTTTTGGCGCCGGTGCCTGGCGCAGGGCGACATTTATAAAAAGAATTACCAGGTAAAATATTGCGTCGGTTGCGAGCTCGAAAAGACCGAGTCCGAATTGGTTGACAATCGGTGCCCGATCCATCCTAAACTCGAAATCGAACTTATAGACGAGGAGAATTATTTTTTCCGCTGGTCCAAATACCGGGGAGCTCTTTTGGCGCTTTACGCCGAGCGGCCGGATTTTGTCGTGCCGGCCAACCGTCTCGAAGAAATCCGAAAGTTCGTTGAGCGCGGTCTCGAGGACTTTAGCATCTCGCGGCTCAAGGCCAAAATGCCGTGGGGCGTGCCAGTGCCCGATGATGCCGATCACGTGATGTACGTCTGGTTCGACGCGCTCGTGAACTATATCTCGACCCTGGGGTGGCCCGCCGACGCGGAAACTGAGGCGGGCGACGCCAGTGTTTTTGAGCGGTTTTGGCCGGGTGTGCAGGTGGCCGGCAAGGACAATTTGCGCCAGCAGTCGGCCATGTGGCCGGCGATGCTTATGTCTGCCCGGCTCCCGGCTTCAAAACAGATATTTATCCATGGCTTTATCACGAGCGAGGGCCAAAAGATGAGCAAAAGCCTAGGTAATGTGGTTGACCCCTACGCTGTGGTCGCCAAATACGGCACTGACGCGGTGCGCTATTATCTGTTGGGTGGGCTGCCGTCGTACGACGACGGCGACTGGTCCGAGGCGCGCTTGGCCGAGTTTTACACCGCTCATCTGGCCAACGGCGTCGGCAATCTCACCGCCCGGGTTTTGACCATGGCAGAGAAGTACGGCCAGGGAAAAATTCCCGCCAGGGCGCCGGATGCCTTGGCCACGGCCGGTTTTTGGTCAGAGTACGATGCCGCCCTCGCGGCTTACAAATTTGAAGAGGCGGTGGCGGCTGTAAACAAATTCGTCGCGCGCCTTGACACCCTGATTTCCAGCGAGAAACCGTGGGAAAAAGCCAAAGCCCTAGAAGACATTTCCGGATTGATTTACCAGCTGAGCGAAGGTTTGCGGCAGGTCGGTTTGGCTATACTGCCGCTCATGCCGGTAGCCGGAGAGAAGATTCTCTACCAGCTGGGAATCGCGGTCCGGGCACTGGGAAATTTGGCCGTAGAAAGGGAATGGGGAGGGCTAGCGCCGGGTAGCGCTGTCAAACGGGGCGACATCCTATTCCCCAGGTTGTGATTCTTTATTGGGTAGCGCATCCCCGCCGGGGCTATACTCTATTGGCTGTCTTTAAACGTTTTATATAAACTGTCCCGGATGAAAAAAATTCATTCCGGTAAAGTTATTTAATATGTCTCTCTTCGATGTCGTTCTCCTCATCGTCATCGGCGGGTTCGCTCTTTTTGGACTTTGGTTTGGCCTCATCCATACGCTGGGTTCGCTCTTCGGAACCATTGTCGGCGCGTATATAGCCAGCCGCTATTATCAGCCTCTGGCCGACTGGCTTATCAAGGTAACTGGCTGGCCGGAAAACACCGCCCGGGTGGTGATGTTTATTCTGGCCTTCATTATTATCGCCCGCCTGGTAGGTTTTGCCTTTTGGATCGTGGACAAACTTTTGAGTATCATCACGCGCCTGCCTTTTATATCTTCGATCAACCGTATTTTGGGCCTGTTCCTGGGTCTGCTCGAAGGAGTCCTCACGATCGGTCTTCTGTTTTATTTTGTCGAACGTTTTCCGGTTTCGGAAAAACTTATGACCCTCTTAGCCGCCTCGCAGGTGGCGCCGTACGCGAGCAAAATGGCGAACTTGCTTGTCCCGCTTTTGCCGGACGCCTTACAGCTCTTGAAGTCCACCGTGGATTACGTGCAGAACAAGGTGCTATGATCATTGACACTCACTGCCACATTCAGTTTAGGGGACTCGACACCGACCGGGAGGCGGTAATCGCCCGCGGGCGGCAAAAGGGTTTGATCTTGAATCTCGTCGGCACGCAAAAAGATACCAGTCGGCGCGCGGTGGAGCTCTCCAGGCAGCATCCGGACATGTACGCTACTATCGGGACGCACCCCAACCATTTGTTTCCCACGCACATAGACGAGGAAGAGAGCCATTTTATGTCGCGCGAGGAAGATTTCGACGAGGAATACTACGGTAATTTGTACCAGACCGCTCCCAACAAGATTATCGGGGTGGGGGAAACCGGGCTCGACCTTTATCACCTGCCGGCGGATATTCCGCTCGAAACAATTTTGTCCAAGCAGAAAGAAGTGTTTGTCAAACACGTGAATTTCGCGCTCAAATACGGCTTGGCGCTAGTCATTCATGTCCGTGAGGCGCACGAACAAATGATCGAGTTGCTCGCGTCGCTTCCGGCTCTTCCCCGGGCCACGGTTCATTGCTACACCGGCAACTGGGCGCTGGCGCAAAAATACCTGGACTTTGGCTTTTATATCGGTTTTACCGGCGTCATCACTTTTCCGCCGAAAAAATTGGATCCGGCGCCGCAACTCGCCTTGCTCGAAGCGGTAGAAAAAATACCTCTGGAGCGCGTAGTAGTGGAAACGGACGCGCCTTACCTGGCGCCGCAGGCCTACCGGGGGCAGCGCTCAGAGCCCTGGATGACGGCAGAGGTAATTAAAAAAATCGCCGCGGTGCGCGGTTTGGATTACGCGGCGGTTGAACAAGCCGTGTTTGAGAACTCGCTGCGTTTGTTTGCCAAAATCAAAGTGGCGTAGAATAAAATCGTATGTCCGTGTCAAAAAAAATTACTCTCCAGGTCGAGCGCCTGCGCGCGCAAATTGACGAGCTGCGCTACCGCTACCATGTCTTGAACGACCCCGAGGTAACCGACGCCATGTACGAGGGCCTTATGGCGGAGCTGCGAAAAATCGAGGAGCAGTATCCGGAGCTGGTAGTGCCGGATTCGCCCACCCAGCGCGTGGCCGGCAAGCCCTTGGACAAGTTCAGCAAAGTCGTCCACCAGGTACCCCAATGGTCGTTTAACGACGCTTTTTCCGAAGCCGACCTGGCCGAGTGGCAGGAAAGGATTTTAAAGATTCTCGAAAAACAACTCGGCGCCCGGCCGCCGGATTTGTCGTACGTGTGCGAACTGAAGATAGACGGCCTGCACATGGTTTTGACCTACGAAAAGGGGAAATTGAAAACGGCGGCCACGCGCGGCGACGGCCGGGTGGGGGAGGACGTAACCCAGAATATCAAAACTATCTGGTCGGTGCCGCTCACATTGAAAAAACCGGTGGACATCGTCGCCGAGGGCGAGGTCTGGATGAAGAGCAGTCTGCTCGCTAAAATTAACGAAGAGCGCAAAAAGGCTGGCGAGGTTTTGTTTGCCAATCCCAGGAACGCGGCGGCTGGAACCATCCGGCAGCTCGACGCGAAGATCGTAGCCGAACGCCGGCTTTCGCTCACTGCCTATGACATCTCGAGCGGCCCGGCGCCCGACACGCAGGCCGGGGAGCTGCGGGAACTCCAGTCGCTGGGGTTTAAAACCGATGAGAACTGGGAAGAGACCAAAACTCTGGCGGACATTATGCGATTTTACGACCGGTGGCGCCAAAACCGCAATACGCGCGAGTTCTGGATAGACGGTATTGTGATTAAGGTCAACCAAAAAAAATACCAGGACCAGCTCGGATTTACCGGCAAGGCGCCGCGTTGGGCGATAGCCCTCAAGTTTCCGGCCGAGCAGGGGACAACCAAAATCAAGGATATCTATGTCCAGGTCGGCCGCACCGGGGCTTTGACGCCGGTGGCGCTCATGGAGCCGGTATCGCTCGCCGGCACGACCGTTACCCACGCCACGCTGCATAATTTCGACGAGATCCGCCGCCTAGACGTGCGCATCGGAGACAGCGTGGTCGTCGAGAAAGCCGGCGATATTATCCCCAAGGTGCTGCGCGTGCTCGACAAGCTGCGCGCCGGCGGCGAGAAAAAAGTGGCGGAGCCCAAGCGCTGCCCGGTGTGTCATTCGCCGGTGTCGCGCGTGCCGGTGGCGGATAAAAAGCAAACGGCCTCGGCCGGACTTTTTTGCGTCAATCCGGCCTGCTACGCGCAGGAGCTGGAGCGGATCAGGCATTTCGCGGCCAAAAACGCCTTTGACATTGACGGACTCGGCGAGAAGATAGTGGAGCAGCTGGTGGACGAGGGACTGATAAAAAATGCCGCGGACATCTTCGGGCTTACGGCCGGCGACCTGGAATCGCTCGATCGGTTCGGAAAAAAATCGGCCGAAAATCTGGTGCAGGCGGTGGAAGCGGCCAAGGTTGTTACTTTGCCCCGGTTTATTTTTGCTCTCGGCATCCGGCACGTGGGCGAGGAAACTGCTGTCCGCCTGGCCGATCGTTTTCGCGACATCCGCCGGCTCATGGACGCCTCGCGCGAGGAGCTCGCGTCCGTGCCCGACGTGGGGCCGCGCGTCGCCGAATCCATCGCGGCATTTTTTGCCGACGAGCCCAATCGCCACTTGGTGGCCGAGCTGACAGCGGCCGGAGTGCGCATAAAAACCTCGAAACCAAAAGTTTCAAGCCAAAAACTGTCCGGAAAGACCTTCGTCTTGACCGGAACGCTGACGACGATGACGCGCGACGAGGCCAAGGAGCGCATTCGGGAATTGGGCGGCGAAGTATCCGGGTCGGTGAGCAAAAAAACCGACTATCTGGTGGCCGGGGAAAACCCGGGGAGCAAGTATGACCAGGCCAGGGCTCTGGGGGTGCGTATTTTAGATGAAAAACAGTTTTTGGCCCTCGTAAGGCCGGGCGGCCCGCAAGGGGCTTGACAAGCCCAGCCGTTTGTGCTATACTGCGTCGTTATAGTAATGAATATTTTCCGGCTTTTTAATAAGCCAAATATTCTCTATAACAGGGTCGTGAATGGGAATACCCGATGAAGAAAGTCGCCTTTACGTGTTTAGTAGAGCCAAGTTTCTTCATCGGGGCTACAAAATCTTTTCATCCCTATCTCGCGACCCCTAACCTCTCTTGGTGGACCGGCGGTTTACCTTCACAGCCCCGCCGTCGGTCCACCTTGCCCACCTTCAGGCCGTTTGTAAAAATGGATTGAAGATGAAAAACGACCCTGTCCGGGTCGTTTTGATTTTGATTGGGGAGGCGGATGTTCCACCTCCGTTTTGGCCCGAATTTCCGGGCCTTGGGGCCGCCGCCGTCGGCATCTGTCTGCGTATCCCCATTGAACACAGACAGACGTCCCCCGCGCCCTTCACGGCGGGTTGATTCCCCATTTTTCCGACGGCGGCGGCCCGAGCCTCGGCGCTCAGCGGCACTGGGTCGTAGTGCCGGAGCACACGAAGTCAACAGTATACTGCTCAGCAAGCGTGCGGTCAATAGAAAAACAGCCCTGCGGGGCTGTTTTTGTGGATGTGGGGGCGGTACCGATATGGGGGTACCGCGTCTCCTTGTGTTCCAGGCGTTGCCGCCGGCGTCGAGCCACCCCGAGGGGTGAAGTCAGCAGTCGAGCGGTGAGCGCTCGCGGCGGGACTGCTGAAAACAGTAGTTGCTGTGGCTCAAGACGCCGGCGGCGGCCTATGACCTCGGACAAAAAGGGGGGAGGGTAACTTTTCTTTTTGGCCTTATTGGAACATCCGTAGTATAGCTCATCCGCCAGAGTTTGTAAAGCGCCCCGGCAGTTGAGTTTTCCGTCGCAGTTTAGTACAATAACGGCACTATGAAACTTACCCCAGAGGAAATCGAGTCGGTGGCGGTTCTGGCCCGGCTGTCTTTGACTGAGACGGAAAAAACTATGTATGCCGAGCAGCTGTCGGCGGTTTTGGAGTATGTGGAGCGTCTGGGCGAAGTTGATACCGACCAGGTGCCGGAGACCTGCCAGGTAACTGGGTTAGAAGACGTTACCCGCGAAGATAAGGTTCGCGACTGTGAGCCAGGCATCCGGCAGAAATTGATCGCCGCCTTTCCGGAAAATGACGACAATTACCTTAGGGTGAAGGCGGTTTTTGAAGGTTAGAAACTGCACGTATGTTTTCCCCGAGCGAGCGGCGGCTGGCAAATATGTTTTTAGCGGCTGCGGAGGAATACCCGTTGCGCTCTCGCACTCGTCCTCGCCGCTAAAAACAGATTACCCGGCACCGCTCGCTCGGAAAATTAGTCATAGCAGCTATGAATCTTAACGAACTTACCATTGTCCAAGCCCGCTCCGGACTGGACAAAAAAGAGTTCTCGGCGGTGGAATTAGCCGCGGCGTGTTTAGCGCGCATTGACGAGCGCAACCCGGCTCTGAATGCCTTTATTACCGTTTCCCATGAAACGGCGCTCGAAGAAGCCAAAAAAGCCGATGAACAGATAGCCCGCGGACAAGCTGGCGCGCTGACAGGCATACCGTTCGCGGTCAAGGACGCTATTTGTACCCAAGATACGCGCTCCACCGGAGCGGCCACGATTCTTTCGCAGTACGTGCCGCCGTTTGATGCTACAGTGATTGCGAAACTGCGCGCCGAGGGGGCGGTCTTGCTCGGCAAAAATAATTGCGACGCGTTCGGCCACGGCGCGAGCAACGAAAACTCGATGTACGGGCCGGTGAAAAATCCTCACGACGAAACCCGGGTCGCGGGCGGATCGAGCGGCGGCTCGGCCGCTGCCGTGGCCGACCAGATGTGCGTGTTTGCTATCGGCGAAGACACGGGCGGTTCTATCCGCCAGCCGGCCAGTTTTTGCGGCCTCGTCGGCCTGCGTCCCACTTATGGCCGCAATTCGCGTTACGGCATTATGCCGATGGCGAGTTCCCTCGACACTGTCGGCCCGCTGGCCAAAACGGTCGCGGACGCGGCTATCCTGATGGAGATTATGGCCGGCCGCGACGAGCGTGACGCCACGACCGTGCCCGACGCGGTGCCACCTTACGGCGAAGAGATAAAAAAATCGGTCAAGGGGCTGCGCGTGGGCATCCCCAGGGAATACTTCGAAATGGAGGGCATAGAGGAAGAGACCAAACGCATCGTACTGCAGAAAATCGAGTCGCTCAAAGAGCTGGGTTGCACGCTCCGCGAGGTGAGCCTGCCCCACACCAAGTATGCGATCGCGGTTTATTATATTATCGTGCCGAGCGAAGACAGCTCGAACCTGGCGCGGCTAGACGGCATACGCTACGGCACGCGCACTCCGGCCGGTTCGCTCTACGACACCTATGCCCGGTCGCGCGCCGAAGGCTTCCCCGAAGAAGTCAAACGCCGTCTGATGATCGGAACCTACGCCCTGTCGGCCGGCTATTACGACGCCTACTACCGCCAGGCGCAAAAAGTGCGCACGCTCATCGCCCGGGAATTTGACGCTGTCTTTGCCCAGGTTGACGTCCTGGCCACGCCGACGTCGCCGTTTCCGGCTTTTAAGCTGGGCGCCAAAAAAGACGACGTGCTGGCGATGTATTTGGCCGACATTTTCGCCGTTCCGGCCTCTGTCGCCGGTATTCCGGGCCTGTCGGTTCCGGCCGGCAAAACGGCCGCTGGTCTGCCGGTCGGATTGCAGCTTATCGGGCCGCGGCTGGGTGAAAGCGCGGTTTTGCGGGCGGGACATCACCTGGAGACCACCATCTAACAGTCAATTTACTTAAACCAGCTATGAAAAAAGACACTATCCGCAAAATGCAGGAGCAGGCCAGCCATGTTTTTGGCTACGCCCTGCGCGAGGGCGATTACCGCGAGCCGTGGCAGATATTCCGGATCATGGCTGAGTTTGTCGAAGGCTATCAGTTTCTGTCGCAATTAAAAAACGAAGTTACGATTCTCGGCTCGGCGCGGATTCCCGACGGGCACGAATTTTGCCGGGCGGCGCGCGAGCTCGCGCGGCTTTTGGGCCAGGCCGGTTTTACTGTCATTACCGGCGGCGGCCCGGGCATTATGGAGGCGGCTAATCGGGGAGCCAAGGAGGGCGGGGGAGAGTCTATCGGGCTCAACATCCAGCTGCCGTTCGAGCAGGTGATCAATCCGTACGTTACCAAATCCACTTCGTTTCACTATTTTTTTACCCGCAAGGTAATGCTCACCTCGCCGGCAAACGCGTTCGTGTATTTTCCGGGCGGCTTTGGCACGATGGACGAATTTTTCGAGGTGGCCGACCTGATGGAGCTGGGGCTTATGAGCCGCACGCCGATGGTACTGGTCGGGCGCAAGTTCTGGACGCCGCTGATGGAGTTTTTGCGCGCCAAAGCCTGTCCTTTCGGCTCGGTGCCCGAGGCGGACGTGGCGTCGTGGAAGATCGAGGACGATCCGGCGCAGGCGTTCGCGCACTTGAAAGAGGTCAAAGACGTCGTCCGGCCTTGCGAACTGGATTCGAATAACTTTCAGTGCCAGGGCAACATAGACTGGCGCATTTTCCGTATCATGGCCGAGCTGGTGGAAGGCTTCGAGTTTGTTACGAACCTGCAACACCGGGCAGTAACCGTTTTGGGAACCAAAGGGGTTAACCCCGGCACTTCGTATTATGACTCGGCGTACAATCTCGGTTCGATTCTCGCCGGAGAGGGTTACGCGGTTATTACCGGCGGCCAGAAAGGCATTGCCGAGGCGGTAAACCAGGGGGCTTTCGAAAACGGCGGGGAGTCTATCGGCATTACCATGCGGATGAAAGGGGCGGTCAAGAGCAATCCGTACCTGACCAAGACCATCGGCTTCGATTTTCCGTTCACCCGCAAGCTGGCCGTGACCACGCCGACCAAGGCTTTCGTGTTCTATCCGGGCGGCTTTGGCACGCTGCACCAGCTGTTTGAAGTGCTGACCTTGATCCAGACCAAAAAAATGCGTAAAGTGCCGGTGATTCTGATGGATCACGATTTCTGGCAGCCGCTGCACGAATTTATCAAAGAGGCGATGGTAACGGAGCTCGAGACCATTGCCGACGAGGATGACGAACTGTACCAGATAGTGGACAGCGAAGAGAGCGTGCTGCGCGTGATCGCGGATTTTGAATCGCGCCAGGCGCCGGTCTTGCTCGACCTGCCGGGCAGCGGACTCTCGCCGGTGAAAGCGTAAACGATCTATGTTTCCGTGGTTTCAATACACTGTCATTTATCTCGGCCCCATTCCGATCCGCGTCTGGGGCCTTTTCGTCGCGGCCGGGATGCTAGTCGCGCTGACTATTATTTATCGTCGGGGACGCCGGCTGGGAATGAACGGCGAACATTTACTCGATCACGCGCTCTGGATGATAGTATTAGGAATTATTTTCGCCCGGTTGTTCCATGTATTTTTCTACGAACCGGCCTACTTCCTGGCGCAGCCGGCAGAGATGGTGAAAATTTGGCACGGCGGCCTGTCGTCGTACGGCGGTTTTTTGGGGGCGGTGCTGGGTTTCCTCTGGTATGCCAAACGCCGCGGCGTGGGCAAAACTTCGTGGATCAAAATCGCGGACCTCATGAGTTTTGCCGCGCTTTTTGGCTGGATCGTCGGGCGGCTGGGCTGCGTGATGATCCACGACCACCTGGGCCGGCCGTGCAACTGCTGGCTGGCTATCCAGACGCCCGACGGGCCGCGGCTGGAGATGTCTATACTCGAGATACTGGGCCTGCTGCCGCTGGCGGCCGTGTTCGTGATCGCGCGCCAACAAAAGAAACCCGACGGCTGGTTTTTGGGCGTGATGCTGGTTTACTACGGCCTTCTGCGCTTTACGCTCGATTTTTACCGCGCCGTAGACTTGCCGAACTCCGATGCCCGTTACCTAGGGTTGACTCCGGCGCAGTATTTTAGTATTATTATGGCGGGTTTTGGGATCTCGCTGCTCCTCAAAATCAGGCAGAAAACCTAGCTTATGGAGTTTAAAATTTACGCCAGCGCCGTTATTGAGCAGAACGGCCGAATATTGTTGGTGCAGGAGGGGAAGGCAGATAACTTTGAGAAGTGGAACCTGCCCTGCGGCCACCTGGAATTGGCCGAAATGCCGCTAGACGGCGCCAAGCGTGAGACATTTGAGGAAACGGCGCTCACGATTGAGGTTACCGGATTTCTCGGAGTCTATAGCTCTGTCGGCGCGAATCATTCGATCCGGTTCGTCTATTGTTCAAACGAATTCGCCGGCGAGGCAAAGCCGGGCGACGAGATATTGGCCGTAAAGTGGTTTGAGCCGGTCGAACTCCGGAACTTGGATGAACAGCGGTTCGTCAGCCCGCTTGTACTTGAGGCCGCCGTCGCTGATTACGTTAACGGTCGCCAGTTTCCGGCCACGGTTGTGCGCAAGATAACAATGGACAACAAAATTAAGTACCATGGAGAGGTCGCATAGTTGGCCTAGTGCGCACGCTTGGAAAGCGTGTATACCGAAAGGTATCGAGGGTTCGAATCCCTCCCTCTCCGCCCATTTCGGTCGCGAACGAAACTAGGAATCTTGGCTCTGCTTAGCCAAGGCTGAGGGCGCCGTGCACCTGTCGTCCGGCTCGGGTAGCCCGGGTGTTGCCCACCCGTTGCCCAAGAATGGTACATCCGGTGCCACAAGCACACGGACCGCTTCGTACAGCGAAGACGGCGCGAGGTGAGCATAGCGTTCGGTGACTTGGACCGTGCTGTGTCCTAGGAGAATCTGCACGGAGCGAATCGGTACTCCGCGCGAGACGAGCTGCGACGCGAATGTGTGCCTCAGTACGTGCCAGCCTATCGGGCGGACACCTGCCCGGGCACACGCCCGGTACAGGAGTTTCGATGTGGTCGCCTCAGGAATCGGCGTTCCGTCCCGACGAGGGAAGACGAGTCCGGATGTGCCCCGCCGGCTATCGAGAGCGCTCGCGAGGTCCGGGGCCATCGGGATGTGGCGAATGCGGTTGTTCTTCGGCGTTCCAAGAATCCCGCGCACGATGGACCGCTGCACTGTTATCAGGTGCGTCGTGAAAGTAATGTCGCGCCATTCGAGCGCGGTCAGCTCGCCTCGGCGCATTCCCGTGCGCAGTGCGCAGAGGATCATCGCGTGGGTCTGCGCATCTGGTGCTGCCGCGAGCAGCCGAGTGCAGTCCTCCGGGCTTAGATAGTTGTCTTTGGGAGGAGCGGTCTTGAGCCAGTGCATGCGAGGGCTCCGCTCGAGTTCCTCCCACTCCTCTGCAGCGGATAGGGCGGCATGGAGTACCGTTAGATGGTTGTTGATCGTCTTCGCGCACAGGCCGTCAGCCAGGCGGTCTGCCTTGTAGCGCTCGATCCGCGCGAGAGTGATCTCGGCCAAGACTAGCGACCCGAAAGCAGGAACGAGGTACCGGGCGAGGATGCCCTCCTTGGCGCGCACCGTTGACGGGCGGTTGTTCGTGCGAGCGTAGATGGTCATCCAGCGTGCCGAAAAGGGCCCGAACTGGATCAGGTCTTGTGCGCGCCGTTCAAGTGGCTCTCCGCGCGCCAGGCGTCCTCGTCTTGGGGGGCGAGCCATCGGTTGCGGGAGCTCCCGTCGACGACGGCGGCGCGCAGTCGCCCGCGGCGCCCGGGCCCTCGTCGCCCGACAGTGCCGACGCCTCCGGCTCGGGCTCGTCGTCGAAGAGCCCTCGCAGCTTCTCGGAGCTCGAGCCGAACAGCATCTTCCTCAGCCGCCGGATCGAGGCCCCCTTGGTCTCCAACTCCCGGGTCAACGTGGTCAGGGTCCCTACAGCGCCTGCAAGCGTCTGATGGTCCTCGTCGCTCAGCACTGGGCGGACACGCTCGACGATGGCATCCAGATCCTCGGCGGAGACCTCCTTGCGCACGGCCGGCCGCGGCGGCGGGCGCTTCTGGTCCGGCTTCTTCGTTCGCTTCATCCCACCCCCGACAGCCGCTCCCGGAAGTCTCCGGTCAGCGGGTAGCCCATCACCTCTTTGAGCGGACGGTTCGCTTGATGCGTCTGGTCGTCCTTGCCGCGGCCCGTGGTCAGGCCGAGGCGGACCCAGTTCGCCGCTCGATAGCACGTGCCCTTGAAGCGGCCCGGATCCACGAAGGTCTCCAGCCAGTAGACGGGATGTCCATACAGCCGCTCCCACTCCCGGGGCACCCGCTGGGCCATCTGACCGAGCAGGTGCGAGGCCAGGTGCTTGACCTCGACCCACGGAAGGATCAGGAATCGGCTGTTGTAGGCCAACAAGCGGATGTTGGCGCGGCGTGCCGCCCCGGACCACCCGATGTACTGGTCGCGCGGACCCAGGTGACGCGGCGCCGAGCTCCACGTCAGGCACGCCAGGGGCCGGCCTCCGGCGCTCACCAGGAACTTCAGGTGCTCCCCGACGGGTTGCACGTAGCCCAGGTAGTGGTGGCCCTCCAGCAGGCCGTCGAACATGGGCTCGCTCTCGCTGCGCCGCACCTGCTCGAAGCTCAGCTCGCCCAGCTCCGAGAGCCGGCAGCGGACAGGCGTCTGGTCGACCGTCACCGGCCGACGACGCACGCGCCGGGCCAAGGGATTGGGTGGCACCTGCCGCACCGCCGGAAGCTCGATGTGGCCGCCACGGTGCAGCTCCAGCATCAGCCCGCGGCAGACCATGTCGCGAAGGCAGCCGTTGGTCTGCCTCCAGTCCCAGGCTTCGCAGAGCTTCGTCGACAGCACGCGCCGACTGGCGGAGGGGTGGGCCGCGATCAGCTCCTGGATGAAGCCGACCTCCTGCCGTGTGACCGTCCGCCCTCGATACTCGATGACCGCATCCATGCACCGCGAGTACCGTTGGTGCGACTGGAACGCAAGAAGAAAAGCGACGTCATGTTCACGCGGCCGGAGCCACCCGTCGCCACACCGCCGCCGCATTCGTTTGGCTCGGATCGCCGCCACACAGCAGCACCTGGAGCTCGTGCGCCTGCAGCGCGGTGACCGGCTCCGGCCCGCAGCACCGAGCGGCAGACCTGGGCCATCCCGTCGATGCCGCGCCGAAAGTCCACCGGCTGGATGGCCACCAGCACCCGCATCTGCGGCGTGATCTGGATCACCGGCCGCGGCTCCAGAACGCCCGCGCTAGCCCGACCACGTCCACCGCGGTCCCCGCGCCCAGTCGCACCATCATATGCGCCCCGTCGCCGCTCGACAGCTCGACGACGATCCCGGCGTCGCTCCGCGGGGTCCACGGCGAAGTCCCGACCTCGCCGAGGAGCTGCGCCCCCTCCAACTCCACGAACGTGCCAGGCAGGGCCACGCCCGTGCTCTTCGAACCCTGGCCCTCGCCGAGCCGACTCTTGAGGGAGCCGTAGCCCACATCCACGAACTGCGAGACCCGGTACACACCGAGCCTGCGCGCAAGCGCGACCGCCTCCTCCCAGAGCGGCTCCGGCATCCGCACGCCCCTCCGCCGATGCCGCCGCCAGTCGGCGACTGCACGACGAGCTGCCTCGAGCCGCTGCTCGAGCACGCCGGCGTCCTTCGTCCCTCGCATGGCAGGTGATCCCTCCGAAACGTCCTGGCGGAGAGACTACCCGGCTCTCAACGGCAGTTCATGCAGGCCTGCCGAACGGACACCCCTGGCCGCGATCGCGGTCGCTGTTCGGGTGCACATGAAGGCGAAGCCGAGTCCAGACGCGGGCGGCCAGCCGAAGCCGCCCGGCGACCCGACCCCGGGCGACGAACGCCCACCCGAGCCGCCGAAGCCCTGGCAGCACCCGTACGCGTAATCCGAATGGGCGAAGGCTGGCGGGAGCCATGCGCTGGCTATCGCGCCGCCGAGTTCGCGCAGATGACCGCGACGCTGCTGGCACCGGCGGGACCCTCGACGCAACGAACCGAGGGCCCGGACGATCCGTGACGGCGAGTCGGAGCGCGGGATTTCGCTTGCGGCTGGTGAGGCAGCGGCGGAAGATCGGTCCGTGGTCTCCGCCCGAGGAAAGGAGGTGGTGCAGTAACCCGAAGGTGCTGAATCGGGTGCATGCCAACGAGGGTGGATAGCTTGCACCGGCACGACCGCATGTCGTGCGGACTCGGTCGTGTGTCGCCCATCCGCGTCGGAGGGCGACGGCGGCTGTGCTTGTTCTGCGCCGCTTTCACGACGAGCCGGTGCTCCCTAAGACGTGCAACGCGTCCGAGGTCGCCCTATTGAGCTGCCGGGGGCGACGATCTCGCTCGTATCCCGTGACCGGACACACTCGGCACGGCCACGAGTTCGGCACTCCACCTTCCTGGCCGCTACACCAGCCCGAAAGCGCTACGGCGTCTCTATGCGCTGGCGGGTGTTGAGCCGCTGGGTTTGCCTCCAGGCAACTGCCGTGGGTGAGCCCGCGCGGGAGACGCTGCGCGCGCCGACGATGGCGCGGACCGAGTGCGCTCGATCGGACGGGGAGCCGGCGGCCCCAGGAAGAGCGCCGGCAAGTTCTTGACCTGGCCCAGCCAGGGAATCGGTGCTCGCGATGGGCAGGCAGGAGGTGACTTCCACGCTGACCACGTGACACGAGCCAACACGGCGCCGCCGAGCGCTGATGCACTCCCGGCAGCGGGCTTCCTGCTTGCTCACGAGCACCGAGCACAAGATCTCGCGGCCTTCCTGCCGGAGGGCGTCACGGCCGACGCGCACGAAAACCAGCACCTGGGTAGGTGCTGGTGAGTAGTTTGGGGGCTGGTCCACGCGGTCGTCTGACCAGAATCAGAGGGATCTCGCCGCAGGCGGCGAACCCGTGCGCCCGGGCCTCCGGTACCGCCTGGCTTCGCTGGGTGGGACGGCGCGCCTGATGTGAGTAGAAGTCACACCAGGCGCGGCCGGCTGGACAAGCGTGTGCGCACGAGCGCCCTGGTAACCATCCCCGGGGGCATGCGGTTGAGCCTGAACGAACCAGGCCCGTCCTGGGTGTGCACGTGGAATCGCCTGGCGCAGCTTCGTAACGATAGCACATTGCGCCAAAAATGTCAATGATTCCATCAGTCTCGCTCGCGGCTGGCTGGAGGGACCGGAGTTGCGCGGCGTCGCGGGCAAGCCGGTTCAGTGCATCGTGTACGGCGAGAGGCCGGAGCAGCACCGATAGATGCCACGGTGACTGGAAGGGCGGGCAGCTCGTGGTAGGCCGCGATGAGGGTTCGAAGCCAGTCCCTGAGAGCCCGCACTGAATACTTAGTATCGGAAGACCCGAGTGCAGTCCGTTTTATATTTTTTTATATCTGGTCGTTCGTCCCTGTCCGATCCGTTCGATCCTTTTCAAGCGCAATAAAACATCGAGCGCCTGTGAAACCGTCGGTCTGGCAACCTTTGTTGCATGTACAATTTCAAGCGGCGTTGTCTCTACCACAGTTTCAAGATAGCGCCACACCAGAAGCTGCTTCGGAGACAATAATTTTTCGATATTCTCTCGGGAGAGCAAATCGATAGCTTGCTCTGCTTGGGCAAGTGAAATTTTTAGAAAAAAATCAAGCCATGCGGTGACATTTTCCGCGTCAGTATTCAGCGTTTTTTGGCTTTTCCGTAAGGCGATGTAATACTCCGTTTTCGCTTCCTCAATCAATTTTTCGTGGGAGACATACGGCACGTATGCATACCCGACGCGGAGCATGAGCAGATTCGCGAGGATGCGCGACAGTCGGCCGTTGCCATCCTGGAATGGGTGGATTGCCAGAAATTCTACAAGAAAATTTCCGATAATAACGAGCGGGTGCACTTCTTTCATCGTGAGAGCTTTGATTGTCGAATCCACCAATTCCTGCATGCGCTTTGGCGTGAGATACGCCGGGGTTGTTTCAAAAATCACCGCAATCGGCTTGCCGTCCTCGTCATACATCTCCACGGTATTTTCTCCTTTTTTATACTCGCCACGATGTCTCTCGTCTTTGGACGAATACTTGAGCAGCTCCTTATGCAAATGTTTAATCGTGCTTTCGGTAAAGGGAATGTGCTTCCAAGAATTAAAGATATTTTCCAATAATTCATAGTATCCCTTCACCTCTTGCTGATCGCGGTCGGCAAATTTTTTTATCGAGAGACCCCGCATTAATTTTTCCACGTCCTCATCGGACATCCTTGCTCCTTCAATACGCGTTGATGCTCCGGTAGAGGTAATCAAAACCGAGCGCTTCAATCTGCCAAGGGCTTGCGGGTTTAATTTCGCGCCGCCGATCCATTGACCTTTGAGATGGTCAATTTGACTGATGAGCGCCCATATGGACTCTGGTGTGTGAGAAATTCTTTTATTGAAGTTAAGCATAGTTAATCTTATGTATTAACTATATGAGATTATATATGATTGACAGACGCACGTCAAGGCGATTAAATTTGATTAATGATTTTCTCTCAAACATTAGCCAAAATGAGGGCGGGGCGACCCGAGTAGTTCGAGCCCACTAGTCTCCGCACTGAATACTTAATATCGGAAGACCCGAGTGCCGCTCGGGTTTCCTCCCCTCGTCCGTCCACCCGTCGGTGGCGTACCAGTTTCGCGGTTGGTATTCCGTTGAGAAATAATTTATATCCACAGGGATATTAAGAGGCAAGGTCTTGATAGTCTTTGTGGCTCTCCCTTCTGTGGTTCTAATAATTTGCCTAGTTTTAGCCTTTACACTGGGTACTACTAACTAATATATTTTCTCCGATTATCCATTTCAGAAAAAATCAGCCACCCGTCTGTCTTGACAAAAGATGGTTTTTAGTGTAGAATATTTTATTCGGTATTATGCCGATGTTGTTCCTTCCAACCGCTTAGCCGCTCGGATTAGGCGTTCTCTGTATCAGATAATCTGGTGCCAAGAGCGCCTGACCCGCGCCCTAGGCAAGCGCGACCCAAACCGTAGAAGGACCAGAACCGTGAAGACCTCCATCGTGATCGCCCTGGCCACCTCCCTGCTCGTCGCCGCTCCGGCCCTCGCCGGAGGGAACGGCACCGTCCACAAGCGGACCGTGCTCGAGGGCACGACGTGCACGGCGGACGCGGGCTGCAAGGAGCTCACGAAGCTCCCGCAAGTGACGAGCGCCAAGTGCATCAAGACGGGCAAGTACAAGGGCAAGTGCTACATCCAGTGGGACGAGTGCCTCCAGGTCGACCCGAACTGGATCGGTACCTGGAACCCCGCCCTGGGATTCTGCGAGTTCCAGCCCAAGATCCCGGACGACGCGCTCTGCTTCTCGGACGAGGACTGCGGCGCTGGCGGGGGCGTTAGCCAGTTCGGCAACGTGCTGGTGAGCGAGGGTGCCGTCTGCGACATCCTCAATCCCGCCCCCTTCAAGTTCGGCGTCTGTGCGGCAATCGCCGTCGGCGCCACCTGTTGCGCCTGGGGCATGAACGAGGACGGCAGCTGTCTGCCGCAGCCCAAGTACTGCTTCTCCAACGCGGACTGCTACGCCGATGGCATGACTTGCCAGGACCACATATGCAAGCTGGCCACCTTCTCGCAGCAGCTCGGTGACGGCAACGTCTGCCAGTTCCAATCCGAGTGCGCCAGCTCCCCCTGGGGGCAGGTGTGCGTGTGGACGCAGTCCAACTCCTCGACAGGCGCGCTCTGTCAGGAGTGCACCCAGAAGGATGAGGACAACAACGGCATCGACGACGGGTGCGCGCCCGAGCGGCCCGTGTGCCACTGGGGCATCTCGTGGCCCGACCCGGTGACGGCGGAGTACCGCAGCTACTACCAGTGCGAGGCGGTCGACATGTAGCCGTCGCGCCATACCCCGCTCTTTTCCCCGCCCACCACATAAATCAAAAACCACCCGCCATCTGACCAAGATTCTAAGAGATTGGAATTTTAGTCAGGAGGGAAGCGGGTGGTTTTTCGATTTCCAATGTTCAACGCACGTCGCTTGGGTACATGACCAGGTATTGTTCGACTAATGCATCCGGAACCGGAACATCGTCCACACCGACCATAATCAACGTATTGCCAGTATGCCAGACCCTAAGATCCTCATCCAGGAAGTGGTAAACCTTGCCGCCCTTGTACGAAATAATCGGTGAGCCGTTTAGCTCTCTTATCTTTTCCTGCAGGATCGCATTATTTTCATAGACAGCAACATACACGGCATTTTCCCTCAACGCGTTCTTTTGGAGGTAGACCGCAAGTTTTCCGGAGAGTATGTCTTTCCAGTCGCCCTTCTTTTCCAGAGTTAACGACCGCATGAACTTTATATCCGTGCCAATATTCTGGTCGTATGTTTCCGCTTGCCGAAAGATACTGGTGTCTTCTTCCTTATTATTTTCAACTGTCGGCACTGCGGTGGTCTCCAGCGGCCGCAGTGAGACAATGATGGAGGCAATGCCCCCTTTGTACCTTTGACGTTCGTCTGAACCGCGTTCGTACTGCTCCGCATAACTCATTACCGCATAACGCCTAGGAGCCAGTTCCCAGACGATATATTCCACTTCCAATAACCCCATGTCTACGTCCATGACCCAGACGGGTACTTTCGTTTGGTAGTCAGTATACGGCCGAGCCCTGAAAAGTTTCCCCTTCGAATTGGTCAGGTATTTATTTATGGCCGCGGTTGCGTCAAATGCCTCAACTGTAGCTATGGTTATGGAGTAATCTCCGGCAACTGTGTTGCCCATTACTATCCCTTTACTATACTCAACGCCTTCCACGTCAGGTCCCTCGTACCCGGCCCTAATATCTTCGACGAGCCAGCCGTTTTTAAATATTTCAAAGGCAAAGCCTCCCGACGCGTCCGATATGGTCATTTGTTCCAACATTATGTCTTTCTGACTTTTAGAGAACTTACCCTCTGGGGGGAGGGTATCTGTGTTCGGAGTCTCCTCTGGTGAAACCGTATTTACCCGGAAAGATCGATTCTCGATTATCGGGGCAGAATTATCGTGCGAACAGCCGGCCAATACGAACGATACGGTGAACGCCAAGAAAATGGTCTTTATCATAAAAGGTGATCAATAACAATAACAATCATACCGCATGAATTTTGCTTCCTTGTCCACTGGTTCATTGCACTCGGATAAACCAGGGATACGATTCGCGCCTTTTTGCACCTCGGCCCTGTATCCCAGTACGCAAGCCCGTCCGACTTCGGCGCACACGTGAGCGCAAGTGAAACCCGCTGGCCGCTCTTCTATGCTAAGATTCCAAACACCGGCCTGATTTAATTTTTGTACCGTTACCACATTGGAGTAATACCAAGATACTAAGACTATGTTGGCACAGACCAATGCCAAACAAAGAGCAATATATTTCCACATATAATTTAAAATAACAATGAATATTCTTTGTAAGAAATGGTACTACTTTCCCTCACGTGAGTCAATTGGCGTACCTTCACATGTAATATAATCTACACAGAAAGGTGAGGCCGGGGTACAGTCCAATCCCAATCCATCTAAGAATCGAAAGCGCTAAGGAGAGGCAACGCCTATGTCCTTGTACACTGTCCCATTTTGGGCTTTTTGACCCCGACCCGAGTGCCCCAATTCCACCCTGGACAAACCCTCTAAAAAGCCTTACACTGATTGTAATTCCCGGGTACTTAACCTAAGTGGCCCGCAGTTAAAAACTAAGCTAGAATCGGCTTAGTTTTTATATAGGGAGTTTACCGCTTTGGAACAAAATGATATGATGTAATAAAATTAAATAAAGGTATGATGAATCCGATAAAAAACAATTTAATTATTGAACTACATGTTCCTGATTTAAAAATTATTAAAGAGTTTTACTCAAAGATTGGTTTAAAATTAGTTTGGACGATAAACCTAATGAAAAAGAACTGGGATATTTAACCATGACTAGAGAAGACGAAATGGGGGACACTATGCTCAATTTTTACGGTGGCGATGATAGAGTTTATAATCAATCTTTTTTTAAACAATTTCCAAAAGACACCGCAAGGGGATATGCTTCGGAAGTTACTATTGTCGTAAAAGATATAGACGAATTATATCAAGAGGTCAGTGAGAAACTTAAAAAATATATTGTGCGTGAAATAGCAGAAAAGAAAGACCATGGTCATGTCTGGAGAGATTTTAGAATGGTTGATCCGTTTGGTTTTTATTTACGTTTTACAGAAATTTTAGATTGGGGGCAAAAATAAGCAGGGGATAACCGCGTTCCAGACCTTGTATTAGTGAAAGAGAAGCTTTTTATACTGATGCAACGTTTGATAGGATCGTTCACACAATTAAATATGAATAATTTATGATCTCATACAAACACACTCAAATTGGATATCTGATGCTGGTTGTTGCGTTAGCTGTGCTGGCGCTTTTTACATGGGTTCAGATTACGGCCCGAGCGGAGCCTCCCTCTGTAGACTCTGGCACAAATTTTCTCGTCACCTTCATAATGGTATTAATTCTGGTTATTCTTGCATCGTTTACTACACTAACAGCATCCATTGATAAAAACTGTCTTCAGATTAAATTTGGCTATGGAATTTTTAGGAAAAAGTTTTTGCTTAGTGAAATAGTATCAACAAGGCAAGTAAAAAATCATTGGTATTATGGCTGGGGAATAAGGTTATGGTTATGGCCAAAAATGTGGATATATAATGTTTCTGGTTTTGACGCGGTTGAAATAATTATGAAAAATGGGAAAGTCTATCGCATAGGAACGGATGCTCCCGGTGAATTAGAAACGGCGATCAAGCGATCTATAAATACCTAAATAGTTAAACAAAAATACACGAGTTGGCCGTGCATTTTTGTTGTTAAATTTGAGCTGTTTCGGCTCTTATTTCGGGACACCACCACCGCCAAGTTTTTTTTGATATACGAAATATAAATGAAAACGAAGTTAGAGAAGAGACAGAAAGCACTTGCTCAGATGTCGCCCCGGAGGCCGAAATTTTGCGTTATAGAGTTGTTGATTGCATAAAAACACATTGCTCGATGAATAATTGGCTAAAATAAGGCCAATTATTTTATTTTATGTTAATCATTGACAAAATGGTTAACATGGTATAAAATATATCTTGTATGGCAAAAGAAAATAATAAATTCATAACAACTGCGCAGCTGGCAAATTTATTAGGAATTAGTCGTATTGCTGTTTTTAAAAAAATACAAAACGGCGAAATTAAGGCGATTAAAAAAGGCCGCAATTATGCAATTAATATTGCGGATGTTTCTGGTTTAAGTGATAGGCTGTCAGCTAGCGATAAAAAAATAATTAGCGAAGCTGTTGACAGAACGATGCGTGAATACGGAGAGACATTGCGTTTGTTGGCTAAGGAATAGTTCCGTATGAAAGATATCACTTTGAAAGAAGTGGAATATATAGCCTATGATTTGGCCAGGAAAACCATGAAATGGGATGAACCGATCCCTGAGTTTAATACTCGTTCCCCCAATAAATTAGAAAGTTGTATTATTACCCCTTTCTTAAAATTTGATAATAAAGTTTTATACAAAGGGTTGACTGAAAAAGCCGCGATGCTATTTTATCTAATGATGAAGAACCATCCTTTTCAAAATGGAAATAAAAGGATTGCCATGACGACATTATTAGTTTTTTTGTTTAAAAATAAAAAGTGGATTGAGGTGGACAACGTGAAACTATATAACTTTGCTAAATGGGTCGCCGCTTCTGATCCACAAGTAAAAGAACAAGCTGTACAAGCTACCGCAGAGTTTCTCAAAAGAAATTTAAAAAAATTGAAATAGAGTTCTGATGCCGTCAATTACACCGCCAGGCGATAAAAAATAATTACCTATATGCCACAAGACGCCCACAAAGGGCGTCTGAGGGTTGACGTGTATGGGGCCTCCGGTGCGAGCGAACGGAGGCCCGGCTCCTTGGCGAACTGGAGGGCTACGGTCGTTCGGCTGCCCGCGGTAGCGCGTAGTAGGTCCGATGTAGCTCCTCGCGCTCCTCGGGCGTGAGTCGCAAACGGTCGCTGGGTTCGAAGTCCGCGGCAAGTCCCGTTTCCGCGAGATCGCTTGTTCGCTCCTCGTACGGGAGGAAGTCTTCGGCGGCGACAACGCGCGGCGGCGGGATTGCGTTCAGGTCCTCAGTCATACTACCTCCAGAGAACCGCCTCGTCCTAGGTGACATCACTAGCTCGGCGGTCCAGCAAGTTGTTCGTTGCATGTCGCAGCATAGCCCATGTAAACAAATCGTGCAAGCACGGCTTGGAGGACCGGGCGTCCGTCCCTGAGAGCCCGCACCGAAAAAAATCGCCCTTATCTTCAATTTTAGAGAGTCCGAAGTCGAGTTGTCCTTATTGCCACTGGATAAAATGGCCATTTTGGTTTTTTTAAATACGCAAAGTCATTAACCTTTATGACTTATCTAATATGAACAGACCATACTTTCCGCTAAACAAAACGAATTATTGGGAAAATTCTTTGTGGGTCGCTTCATGGAATAATCGCCCAAAAAGCCGTACGACGCGTACGGTTTTTTGCTGCCACAAGCAGGCCGATGATCGCGCGTGCATGAAGAGGCCAGCCCACATGGAGCTGGCCTGAAAAAGGTGTCCCTAACGATAGCGCCGCGGCGCGTCAGACTAGGTGTCGCCAGAACGATCCCGTACTCGCCGATCACAACTGCGGCATCGGGCTGTGCCGTCCGGCAAACGACGGTGAATACGCCGGACAATACCGCATGCCGCGCAGACTTCGCGGTGGGCTCGCTGATAGCAGGCGGGGCATTGCGGCTGGTCGCCCACCCGGCAGGCCACGGTCCGTACTCGCCCGCAGAAGGCGCAGACGACCTTGGGAGGCTGGTAGCCTTGAGGCTTCCGAGTCCGACACAGAGATGCCCGCGGCGGGGTTGGCCGGGTTTTCCTGTATTCCTTGTAGTAGCAATTCACGCACTGCGGCGTACCGTCGGGAAAGCGACGTGCCACTGTACGGAAACGTCCGCATTGAACGCAGTGCTCGCGTCGCGGCTGTTTGGCCATTGTTTTCTCACTGGGCTTACGGTAAGAGGGGTACGGGCCGACGGCGCCACCCTCCACTATTCGACGCCGGCAAACCCGACTTCTTACGCCACTTTCCTGTGAGTGCCACCCGGCAGGTTGAATCTGAACGACAAACTCTGGTACACTAAACGCAGCCAAACTTGACCGGCATTATCGCGGTTGGCCTGCCGCACCCATCGCTCGCCGGGCAGAGTCCTTAATTTCAAACCATCAACTACTATGTTCTCAGAAGTGGAAGGCCGGGTCGCTCCGTCGGTCGGTGTTGTGCCTTCAGTTGAGGGGCACCACGCCTGGTTGCAAGAAATCGAGCGCGGTCAGGCCGTCTTCGGTGTGGCCGAGGACGTAGCCGATGCAGCCGAGAGGATTATCACGCTCGCCAACACGGGTGCGCTGACAGAGGCCGATCTGGTCGAATACAGGAACTGGGCGGAAAACGAGGTGCTGTCCCGCCTTCAAGCCGTTGTGGCCGCGCCCCAGGAGTCCGAGTCGGGAGAAGCCGGCCGGGAAGGGCAGGATAGCCCGATGGCACTCGCCGGCGACGTTGCTACCGCCATCGGAGAGGTTCTCCCCCAGCTTCGAGAGACGGGCCTGACAGAGCGCGAGCTCTATCTGCTTCAAGGTCGCGTGCGTCGCATGGTATTCTCCCGCGCATGCGAGATCGCGAGGGTAGGCGAGGACGCGAGGACGGCGGTACTTCGCGGGACGCTTTGACCCGGCCGCAGATATCACTCCCAGACTGGGGTTGGCGAGATATTCGTAAAAGAAATCCTAAAAAATAGCTATGAGGGAAGGTACATCCGAAGCAAAAGATCGTATGGTTCCAGATTTAAAATCCTTGTCCAGGGGCGTTTGGTCTGGAAATTTAACAAATAACCAGGAATTGCCGGTCGGCGGTTCATTGTTTAACGATGAACTAAGTATTAAGCTCAGACTGGACTTCGACCAATTCTCCGGGCAGACAGAAAAATTCACCGCGGGAAATATCCGGGCCCTTTACGAACAGAATAAGCAACCGATTATAGATTGGCTTCAAGAGCTGGGATCTGATGTTGATCCGTATTTATTTTATGTTGCTCAACAGGTGCAGCAAAAAATGCAAATTTTGCTCGAAGCCAGTCCGCAGCAACCGGATAAACCTCTTGAAAGGCAGCAAAAGTACGCTGAAGACAGGGTGCCTGCCCTATCTGAGCTGAAAGGAATGACCAGGTGCGCAGAACGGGCGGCCATGGGTCAATATTTGTTACAAAGGGCTGGCCTGGAATCAGCGTACGTTGGCGGTATTACCATGAACGATGCCAAAAATGGCGAGGAATGGCCGGAAGACCACAGTTATATCGTCGTAAAAAATCCAAGCAACCACGAGGAAACTTTTATTTTCGATATAGCGCGTCCCCATTCGCAGCAAAATTTGGCTCGGGTGCTAAAATCGGCTGTGCCGATTACTTACGAACTTTTGCAGGGCAAGAAAGAGCTTTTGGTAAAAGCCGCAGATGTTTTGCAGGGCGGCGAACTTTATTTTGGCGTCGGCGCTCCGGTCGCGGGGCAACACGGCTTTATTGAAGCCGCAAGGGCTGAATAATCAAAGCCTTTACCACTTAGGGCCTCTATTTAAAACATGAACCAGCCTAGGAGGAGACTGGTGGGGGCGGGCTCTTCCGCGCGGACTAGCGCGACGGCGGGCACTCGCATGGACAGGAGGGAGCCACGGGCGGCACCGGGCTCGTTCCCTGCTTGGACTCGACCGGCTCCTGCCGACTCGCGGACTGGCGTGACAGCTTCGACGGCGATCCTCCGGCTGCCCGGAATGCTGCTGGAGTGGTCTGGTTCAAGCTTCAGACGGTAGTCCTTGGCCGCGAGGCCGAGGACCTGGCGAAGGCGGGTGCTGTCCGAGGACTTGAGCCGCGACTCGGGGATCACTGCCGGCGGTGCGCTCCAGGCCGTGTCGCCGAGCGCCTCGACCATGTCGATGACGGCGAGAGCGTTCTCGCGTCGGGGCCCGGCAGGGGCCTGCTCCGTTCGCCCTCCTGCCAGGGTCAGGCGCGCATCCGCGAGGGTTCTCTCAAAGAGCCGCAGAGATCGACGCCATGGGCCGATGACCCAGGGCGGGCACGGCGTCCGCTGCCATGGGTACGCGAAGGAGTTACGCAAACAGTGGCCGACTACTTTACGGTATGGTGACCGCATGAATGCTCCTTGTTGCAAGTCTGCTCGCCGCGGTTGCGACGGGCATGATTCGCCCAAGGAACCTGGGAATGATGGTAAACTAGCGAAATTCGCCGGGAATGTCAACCCCGGTGCCTAGTCTGCTCTCAAAAAGAACCGCCTCGCCGCTAACTATTCCTTTGTCTAATTTTTTGATAATATAAGCCTGTCCTAACCCACCTATCTTAGGTACTGGCGTATGCTCCGCTCCGACCAACTGCGACGGAATCCCAAAATTCTTTTTTGGGGGAAGTGTTTGGCCGAAATCAATGCCCTGAACGCGGTGATAACGCTGTTTTATCTTCAGCGCGAGGTTAGTGTCGCAGAAATTTTCTACCTCAGCATTGTCTGGTCGGCAGCCACGCTTTTGTTTGAAGTCCCGACCGGCTACCTGGCGGACCGTTTTGGCCGCAAACGGACGCTCTTATTGGGTACTGTTTTTTTGGCGCTATCGTGGGCCGCGACCTGGTTTGCCCACGGGTTTCCGGCCTTTACCGTCGTTTTTGTACTCATGTCGGCCTCTTTTTCCTGCTTCTCCGGCACGGAAGAGGCGTTTCTCTACGATTCGCTCCAGGAGATTGGCCAAGAGCGAGACATGACCAAACACAACGGCCGTCTGCAGTCGGCCCACCATTTGTTCAATATATTTCTCCCGGCCGCCGGCGCCTGGATAGCCCGGGACCTGAGCGAAGCGCAATTTTTCGTCCTCTTGATTATCAATCTGCTGGCGGCAATAAGCGCTTTAGGCTTTTTCTTTTTTCTGGCCGAACCCAAACACGCGCAGAGCGTGGTGGCCTATGAAAAAGGAATCTTCCGGGAAAGCCTGGAAACCATCAAACGCGAACCATTTTTGCTCCGGGCCGCGATGAACCAAATTATTATTTTCATCGCCAGTCTGGTCACTTGGCGCGCCTATCAGCCTTTTCTTACCGCCCAGGGGGTGAGCGTTTTCTGGCTGGGAGTTTTTTATGCCCTCATGCACGGAATTATCTTTTTGCTCCACCAGCGCATCGGAGTGATTGAAAAATATCTGGGCACGGTCCGCGTGCTTTCCGGGAGTATTGTTTTAATGATCGCCGCCCTGGCGGGGATTTTTATAACCGCAGAACCCTGGCTGCTGTTCGTTTTCATTCTTATCGCGCTCACGCTGGAGAGCGCCCGGGCACCGGTATTTGGACACGCGATGAACCGTCTGATTAATTCCCGAAGCCGGGCCACGACGCTGTCGAATCTTAATGTTTTCCGGGCAGTGCTTGGCATTCCGATCGTTTTTTTGAGCGGCTGGAGCGCAAATATTAACATCGAGTATATTTTTTTGATTGCGATCGGGCTTTGCCTGTCCGTACTTTTTTTGTTCCCCATCCGCCAGAGAGACTTGGTCCCCGTCGCCAGGGTAGGGGAGCCAGCGCCCGATCGGCGAAACTAATGGCGAGTCGTCTACATCGGCTATCGGGGCCGCTCTTCATAAATGACAATCCCGGCCTGTGGTAAAATAAAACCAAGCAACTTTATTCTTACATTCCAGAGCAAATATGAAAAAGATTGATATCGAAAAAACTTATCCCAAAAGGCAGTTTATCGAAAAAATCAGGAGACTGGCTGAGGCGCTAGAAAACAACGAGCAATTTACGATTCAAATAAAAGGGGAGCGCGTCAGGGTGCCGGCCGGAGCGGTAGTGAATATAGAGCATGAGCGCGAGAAAGGGGAGGAAGAAGTGGAATTCCAGCTGAAATGGAAATTGTAGGCGGCCGCGTTACTTGCCTTGGCACCTCTGGCAGAGTCCGAAAAACTCCAGCGAGTGCCGCAAGACTTTAAATTTATGGCTCTTCCAAATCGCTTGTTCTTGTCTTTCTAAATCGGCCGGAAAGGCTATGTCTTCGATTTTTTGGCAGCGCAAACACACCAGGTGATGGTGGTGGCCGCTTTCTGCGGCGAGCTCATAACGTTTGGCGCGGTCGGCAAAGTGGACTTCCTCAACAATACCCAAAGACCGGAGCGCCGCAAGCTGCCGGTAAATCGTAGTTTTGTTCGCGCTCAGGCCCAGTTTTTCAAGCTGGGTCAGAAGTTCCTGCGGCGTGAGCGGCGCCGGGCTTTTTTTGAGAATATCAATAAGCGCGGCGCGAATGGGGGTGATTCGTTCGCCGCCGGCGCGCAATTTGTTTATGTAAATATTGCCCGGCATATTATTTTTTGGCGCGGCTCTTGGCCAGGAGAATCGCCCCGAAAACCGCCAGCATAATCAGCACGATCGCGCCGCCGGAGGAAACATCCAAGTAGAAAGAAGCGACAACGCCGGCCAGGACCGACGACAAAGAGATCACCTCGGCCCACAGCAGCGTGGCTTTGAAGCTTTTTTTGAGCTGGAGGGCGGCCACCACGGGCAGAACCAGCAGGGCGGAAATAAGCAGGATGCCGATGATCGGAATGGAAATGGCGATCGCGGAGGCGGCCAGAAGGATAAATACCGTATTAAAAAGTTTGACCGGGATGCCGCTTACCTTGGCGGCGTCTTCATCAAACGAAATGTATACCAGCTCTTTGTAGAACGCCAAAATCGTGATGCCGATGACAGCGCCGAGCCCCAAAATGATATAAATATCAGCCGGGCGCACCGTAACAATGCTGCCGAACAGGTAGCTGAACAGGTCAACATTGAATCCGTGCGCCAGGCCGATAAGGACGATGGCCAAAGCCAGGCTGCCGGAAAGGAATATCGAGAGGGCGCTTTCGCCGTAGATTTTTTTGCTGGCGCGCAGCCGTTCGATCGCCACCGAAGAAGCCGCCGACGCCAGGATCGCCGTAAACAGGGGGTTGACCTTGAGGAGCAAACCAATCGCCACTCCGGCCAGGGAAACATGCGCCAGGGTATCCGCGATCAGGGAATAGCGGCGCAGGACCAAAAATATGCCGATAAGCGGGGCGATGGCCCCGATAAGCAGCCCTGCCTCCAGGCCGCGGACGATGAAAGAATACTCGAATATTGACAGCATACGTTAGCGGTGCGCGTGCGGCGCTTTTTTATGAACTGATAGTGAGTTATTAGCAATCCAATCCTAGGTTGAGCCGAAACATAGACTGATTTTCACGGCACCAATGTCTGAGCCCACAAGAGCGAGTTTTGGTGCCGTGAAAATCAGTCTATATTTGAGGCGAAACGGGGGAAACTCGCTACGAGTTCTATTTCCGGCATGATTTTACGCGTATTTGGCGTCTGGCTCTAGTGGTCATGCAGTATCTGGCGGATGTTTTTGCCGTATAATTTTTGCAGGTAGTCGCCTTTGACAAATTCTTCAGGCTCTCCGTGATAGACGAGCGTTTGGTTGACGCAGGCGAGCTCGGTAACTTCGTGCGCGATGACATCAATATCGTGGGAGACCATGACCAGGGTTAGCCCCAGTTCCTGGTTTAGCCGCTTTAGAAGCGCGTAAAATTGCTCCTGCGCCTTCACGTCCACGCCTACCGTCGGCTCGTCGAGGAAAATGACCTCTGGCTGGCCGGCCAGCGCCCGGGCGATAAATACGCGCTGCTGCTGGCCGCTAGAGAGATCGCCGATCTGGCGATCCTGGTACTCCAGCATTTCTACCTGTTCGAGCGACTGCCGCACCACTGCCTGGTCCTCGTCTGTGAGGCGGAACAGTAACCCCTTTTTACCGAAGCGGCCCATGGCCACTACCTCGCGTACAGTCGCCGGGAAAAGGGGGTCAAAATTGATTGCTTTCTGCGGTACATAGCCGATTTTTGACCAGTCTTTGAAGCCCAGGCAGTCGGCGCCAAAAAGCTTAACAGTGCCCGACGTGGGTGTGAGCAGACCGAGCATTACCTTGAGGAGCGTGGTTTTGCCGCTCCCGTTGGGGCCGATAATACCCAAGTAATCGCCCTGGTGAACAGTGAGGGTGATATTTTTCAGGACCGGAGTCTGGCCGTAGGCAAACGACAAGTCCCGCACTTCAATAATATTTTTAGTATGGTCTACCGGCATTCGAGCGCGATTTTTAAATTGGCTAAATTATTTTGCATTTCGGTAAAGTAATTCTTTCCGCTGTTAATTTCTTCGTCGCTCAACCCTTCCAGGGGATTCAGAACCAGAGTCTCTGCGCCGATTTCACTGGCAATGGTTTCGGCCAATTTGGGACTGACAAGGCTTTCAAAGAAAATATACTCTACATTATTCTCTTTGGCAAAATCGGCTATGGCCGCGAGCTGCTGCGGTGACGGTTCTTCGTCCGGGGAGAGGCCGGAGATGGACACCTGATTCAGGCCGTACTCGCGCATGAGATACCCAAAGGCGTTGTGCGAGGTAACCGCGTCCTTCTTGACGCAGCTCTCAAGCCCGCGGCGGAATTCCTGGTCCAGGTCGTTAAGCTTGCCGACAAGCTCGGCCGCCTTGGTTTCGTAATAGGGCGCGTTGGCCGGATCGGCCTGTTTTAAACCCTCAGCGATGGCCGCCGCTTCTTTTTGGGCGAGTACCGGACTAAGCCAAACATGGGGGTCGGTAACGGTTTCTCCTTCTTCCTTTAATTGCAGGTCGGCCAGACTGGCGCCAACCGAGAGAATGGCAGTGTCCGTACCTTTGAGCGTTTCTCTTATGCCATCTCCCCAGGGTTCCAGCTTCCCGCCGTTCATGACCAGCAGCCGGCTGTTTTCAATTCTGGCCATATCCTGCGTGGTCGGCTCGTAATCGTGAGGCTCTGCGCCGGCCGGGGTGAGGTTGTAGACGGTAGCCTTGTCGCCGGCAATTTGCGCGGTAAAAAAGAACAGCGGGTAAAAAGAGGCGGTTACTTGGATGGGTTGGCTTTGGCCGTTTGGTGCGGCGCTGCCATCTTCGGTATTTCCGGATCGAAAAAGGTAGCCGAGCCAGACAACCGCTGCTATGGTGAGGCCGATATACAATAGGCTCATCTTTTTCATATATAGCTTAAAGCTAGTCCTCGTAGAGGCCGGCCGATTCAATCCTATGCGCCAGCCAGGAATGTGGCGCTTGGCAGCGCCCGATGGAGGGTGAGTTATTAATGCAACTTAGTTGCATTAAATATATAATATCTCCCGATCGCATTTTAGTCAAATGGGGCTTGTGGATAAGGGCAACTGGGCCGCGGGCGCCGGGTATGGCCGCGTTATTGGTTTGAAGTTAAAAATAAAATTAACTTTTTTTGCCTCTTGTGGTATACTAAGATCGCTTAATTAAACCTAGCACCACAATAATATGGGAAAAGGAAACAACGCGCAGAAAAAGAACATCAAAAAACCGAAGAAGAACAAGAATAAGAAAAAGTAGTTGGCCAAATCTCCCCCGAAGGGGAGATTTTTGCAGACAAAAAAATAGTCGCGGCTACGCCGCCGCAATAGAGTGTGCCTGTCCGGCCGAAAAAACCCGAAGCCAAGCGGCGGGCCGGTTGATTGCCAAAGTAATGTGTTGTATTCAGTCTACATCCTGCGCTGTTCCGACCAAACCCTTTATACCGGTTCAACTTGTGATTTGGAAAAAAGACTCCACGAACACAACTATACCCAGGCCGGCGCGAAATACACGCGCGGGCGCCGGCCGGCAAAACTGGTCTATGTAAAAAGATTTAAAACTCTGGCGAAGGCGCGAAAGGCGGAAGCGGCGATCAAGAGATTGGCGCGGGCGCAAAAAAATGAATTGATCGAGGCGTACGGGAGTTTCACTAATAATGAAAAGCCTAATTAGGGGCTTTTTTGATCAGAAAAACCGGCCGACAAATTTAAGCGGTAACTTTAAGCTAAGTTCGTGGCGGCCTGACCTTGGCCATTTGCATAACAATGGGTTATAATTTCTACGCCAGGGCGTTGTGTGCTTGCGCTTCGCGTGAGTTAAACCCTTTTTTTATGAACATCTTTAAAACCGCGTCCTACAGCTGGTGGCAGATTGGTCTGCTCAAATTCGCGCTGCTTTCTATCGGCCTAGCTATCGGCGCCTACTGGCCGGCAGTGTTTTTGCCCTACGCGGTCTGGCTGGCCGCATTGGGCGCGCTTCTGGGCCTTTACCTTGCTTACGCCTGGATTAAGCAGTAAACTGTTTGCTGGCGACAGTTTAGTCGTTTGGCGGCTGGGTTGCCGGCTCGCCATATCACATTACCGCTATGATCGTCCGCGTCCACTACACCGGCCGTCTCGACGACGGCACAGTATTCGACAGCTCCCGGGACCGTGATCCTCTGGAATTCACTGTCGGCAGCGGTCAGGTGATCGCCGGTTTTGACGAGGCCGTCGCCGGACTGGCGGTCGGCGAATCGCGCACGGTACGCATTCCGGCCGCCAAGGCCTACGGGCATCGCCGCCCCGAGATGGTGGCGATGGTAGATCGGAATCGGTTTCCGGCGGGAATGGAATTTGCGGTCGGCAACAAACTTCAGCTGCCCGGCGACGCCGGATTATTGATCGTTACGGTTACTGATATTTCCGGCGAAACGGTTACGCTCGACGCCAACCACGAGCTGGCTGGAAAAGATCTTACGTTTGATGTCGAATTGGTGGAAATAGTTTCGAATTAGTATTTATATGTGCCCAGACTCAAGCGAGGCACTGATCCACGAGACCTAATATGTCCCGTATTCTTGTTACATCCTACGCCAACCCCGACCTAGACGGCACGGCCGGGGCAATAGCATACGCGGAATTTTTGAACCAAACAGGCCAAACAGCCACGGCCGCGTCTTTTGGCTGGCCGCGTAGAGAAGCCCAGTACATGCTGGAGAGGTTCGGAATCGGACCCCTGAAACATATTGAATCGGCTGAGGAGTTCGAGGAGATAGTAATGGTGGATGCCAGCGATCTGAAGGGCTTAGAGGGCAAACTGCCGCCGGCGAAAGTGATCGAGATCATTGACCATCGGGCCGCTCACAACGCGGCTTTATTTCCGCGCGCGGCGGTGCAGATAGAGCTGGTGGGCGCGGCCGCCACCCTGGTAGCCGAACGATTTATGAAGAATGGCGTTGACATTACCGGCTCGGCGGCTGTTTTGCTCGCGGGCGCGATCATTTCCAATACTCTTAACTTTCAGGCGACAATAACCACAGACCGCGACCGGGCGGCTTTTGCCTGGCTCCA
>Ga0076004_103_pt1 | contig 75145 bp, 67 predicted proteins | sample RifGroA2_FD_68067 | JGI IMG/M metagenome (GOLD analysis project Ga0076004, IMG submission 68067) | Parcubacteria (Magasanikbacteria) bacterium GW2011_GWA2_56_11
CCTTCTCCAGCCCCAGGATGCGATGAGCCGACATCGAGGTGCCAAACCGCGCCGTCGCTATGGACGCTTGGGCGCGATCAGCCTGTTATCCCCGGAGTAACTTTTATCCGTTGAGCTTCCGCCGTCCTATATCGTACGGTCGGATCACTAACTTCCGCTTTCGCGACTGCTCGGGTGGTAGCCCTTGCAGTAAAGCCGGCTTTTGCGTTTGCACGTCCAGTCCGATTTCCATCCGGACTAAGCCGACCTTTGTAAACGCCTCCGTTACATTTTAGGAGGCAACCGCCCCAGTTAAACTACCCACCAGATACTGTCTCCTAGGCCAGATTCATGGTCCAAGATTAGACGCATCACTACACAAGGGTGGTATCTCACTGTCGCCCTTTCGGGCTCCCACCTATGCTGAACATGTGAAGCAATGCGCCAATATCAAGTTGTAGTAAAGCTTCACGGGGTCTTTTCGTCTAGTTGCGGGTATGTCGCATCTTCACGACACTTGCATTTTCGCCGAGTACATGGTTAAGACAGTCTCCACATCATTATGCCATTCGTGCGGGTCGGAACTCACCCGACAAGGAATTTCGCTACCTTAGGACGGTTATAGTTACCGCCGGCGTTCATCAGCGCTTCGGATCAAAGCTGCCGCCACCGAAGTGGCATGACCTCTCCCCTTAACGTTCTGACACTGGCCAGGCATCGCCCCCTATACATCCTCTTTCGAGTTAGCAGGGAGCTGTGTTTTTGGTAAACAGTTGCATGGAGTCTTTTGTTGATCCCGACTGAGTCGGGAAGGCCTTATCCCGAAGTTACGGCCGCTGTTTTGCCTAGTTCCTTAACCATGTTTCTCTCGTCCGCCTTGGTCTGCTCGACCTATCCACCGGTGTCGGTTTCCGGTACGATTCGCGAGCGCTATTACGCCACCATACTTTTCTTGGCACCTGTTCAGCGTGAATTGTCCGAACCTTGCGGTTCAGTCTCTCCCTTGCGGGACGTACATTGCCTAAATACGCTCACACCGCGCTTGATGCGGATACGGTGACAACACGCTCTCGAGTGCAGGAATATTAACCTGCTCTTCCATCGGTTACTCCGCTTATCGCGGACTGGCCTTAGGATCGACTAACCCAGGGACGATTCTCGTGGCCCTGGAAACCTTGGATTTTCGGCGTCCGGGACTCTCACCCGGATATGTGCTACTTGTGCCTACATTCTCTCTTCTGAACGCTCCACACTGGCTCACGCCATATGCTTCGCAGCAGTTCAGAATGCTCCTCTACCAATCCCGAAGGAAACTTTGCTTTCAAATTTCATTTCTCAGAAAAAATGCCGCGGCATTTTTTCTGAGAAATGCGCTAAACACGGAATTGAAACCAAAGTTTCCTTCGGGAGTTCGCAGTTTCGGTACGATACTTAGCCCCGGTACATTTTCGGCGCGAAAACTCTTGACCAGTGAGCTATTACGCTATCTTTAAAGGATGGCTGCTTCTAAGCCAACCTCCTGGTTGTTAGAGAATTGACACCACCTTTTACACTTAGTATCGATTTAGGGACCTTAACTGGCGATCTGGGCTGTTTCCCTTTTGACCGGTGAAGCTTAGCCCTCACGGTCTGACTTGCATATTGTAATCCCCGGCATTCGGAGTTTGATTGAAAGTGGTATCCCGAAGGACCCAACTTTCATCCAGTGCTCTACCACCGGAGGGATCATACGCAGCTAGCCCAAAAGCTATTTCGAGGAGAACCAGCTATTACCGAGTTCGATTAGAATTTCTCTCCTATCCACAGCTCATCCCCTTGTGTTGCACAGCAAGTGGGTTCGGACCTCCCCCTGTATCTCTACAGGGCTCATCCTGGCCATGGATTGCGCACCCGGTTTCGGGTCTACTCATTGCGACTAAACGCCCTTTCAGACTTGGTTTCCCTTCGGCTCCGTCCCAGAAGGACTTAACCTTGCCGCACCGAGTAACTCGTAGGCTCATTCTTCAATAGGAACACCGTCACCCTTGCAGGCTCCGGCTCATTGTAAGCGCACGGTTTCAGGATCTATTTCACCGCCCTCGCCGGGCTGCTTTTCACCTTTCCCTCGCGGTACTGGTTCACTATCGATCACTGTGAGTATTTAGCCTTAGACCATAGTCGGCCTTGCTTCCGACGAGATTTCTCGTGTCTCGCCGTACTCAAGAACAAGAACGATACTGGGTCTATGTATTTCGTCTACAGGATTATCACCTTCTAAGATGCTCCGTTCCAGGAGTCTTCGACTATACATGGACACGCAATATTCAGTTTTATCAGGAAACTGAAGTTCTTATCTTTCTACACCTGTACTGCAACGGCCTGCCCTTTAAGGCACCGCGTCGAAAAAAGTCAAAGACTCCTTTTTTCGCGATGCCAACACAGTATAGGTTTAGGCTCTTCCCCTTTCGCTCGCCACTACTAAGGGAATCATGCTCTCACAAATTCCTAATATCTAACTCCAACCCTTGCGGATTGGAAATTAGAAATTAGGAATTGAAAGTGAGGCTTGTCGTATTTTCTTTTCCTCTGGCTACTGAGATGTTTCACTTCACCAGGTTGTCTCCGTATGCCTATGGATTCAGCATACAGTGTTCAATAAAATTGAACGGGTTCCCCCATTGGGAAATCTCCGGATCAAAGGTTGCTTGCCACCTCCCCGAAGCTTATCGCAGGCTGCTACGTCCTTCTTCGTCTCACAGTGTCAAGGCATCCACCGCGCGCTCTTAACACACTACAGAAGCACACAATGGTGCTTCCTGAACCTAATTATTGGTTTGGTAAATTGTAATGATCAGTCAGCACGCTCGCTTTGCAGGATTCCTGTCACAGACCGAATACCTATTCCTGCTTACGCATCCGGTCTGTAATAAGAACTTTGTCCGCCGCCCCGATTCCCGAAAAAAAAGACCGCAGTCAAGCGGTCAAGCAACGTCATCGTTGAGTCTTAACAGCTTGGAGATTCTGAGTATGTCGGAAATTGAAGCATGCGGTTAAATGGTTCAATTAGCGTACCCAGAGGTCCGAAGCTTTGGACATGGTCCCGACCAAATCGGGATTTAGACGTGTGGCCATTGTATATTATGACCAAAAGGTTGTCAAGAGGGGTTACAGGGAGTAAAATGTGGATAAGTTTTAAGCCAAATTTTGCCCAACCAAGCGGTATGCTGAACCTACGGTTAATCGTGATCGGCAAATACAAAGAAACCTACTGGAAGCAGGCAGAGGCAGAGTACCTCAAGCGCCTCAAACCCTATGCCCGGCTCGTTATTCATGAGATCGCCGAAGAGCCGTTTCGAAACGCGGCTGAACGAGAACGCATACAAATAAAAGAAGCCGAAAAAATCCAAAAACTGGTGCCGGACGGCAGCTTTACCATCGCGCTTCATGAACGCGGCCGTGGGTATACCTCGCGTGAACTGGCGGACTTTTTGTCCTCACTGAGTTTGCGTGGAGAGACGCTCACATTCATCATCGGCGGACCTCTTGGTCTGCACGAAAACCTGCTTAAAACAGCCGGCTGCCAGCTGTCGCTCTCGCCCTTGACTTTCCCCCACCAAATGGCGCGGGTAGCGCTCCTTGAACAGCTGTACCGGGCTGCCACGATCTTGAACGGCAAGACATACCACTATTAATTATTGACATCCCTGGGCCGCCGGCGTAGGGTAAACAAGCTTCAATCTTTTTTTCTTTTTATGTCCGCGTTTACCGATGCCCAAACTCGCGATTATTACGAATCCTACAGCGATGTTTATGCTTTGATCTGGAGCCAACAGATGCATACCGGCTATTTCGACCGGCCAAAAAACCTTGAAACTGCTTGCGCCGACATGAATCATTACCTGGCAGCGGTTGCCGAAATAACCGCCGGTTCATCCGTTTTGAACGTCGGCTGCGGGCGCGGCGGTACCGACCGTTTTCTGGCCCGCCAGTTCGACGCCTCGGTTACCGGCATTGATATTAGCCAGCGGCAACTGGAAGAAGCGAGCCGTGAGGCCAAGCAAGCCGGCCTAGATAAAGCAATCAGGTACGAGTACGGCCTCATGACAGCGCTGCCCGCGGCCGACGCTTCGTTTGATTACGTCTGGGTGCAGGAGGCCCTCTTCCATTGCCACGACAAAAATCAGGCCGTGCGCGAATTCCACCGCGTGCTTAAACCCGGCGGGCGGGCGATTATTGAGGATACTGTGCTCCTCCACCCCGCCGCCAAGGCCGAGGTGATGGCCGCTTTCGGCGAACGCGTTTTTATCAACAGCCTTTCAACCAGCGCAGAGTATGAAGAGGCTTTCCTGGCTGCCGGTTTCCGGCTGGTTACAAAAAACGACTTGACCGACCATTTAGCTTCTACCTACCGCGCCATCGCGGATTATATCGCGGCCAATATCCAGGAGTTAAAACAAAAAATCGACCAGAAATACTGGCCGACCCTGGAGAATGACGGCGGCCGCGAGCGCACTCTGAAATTGGTCGAGGAGGACAAACTCGGCTGTGTCTGTCTGGTGTTCGAAAAAAGTTAGCGGGCCGACAACTTCCGGTCAAGCCCCAAAACCCGGAGAATCCTCTCCGGCGAGAGAGCCTGAAACTCGGCTCGTCTGTCCGGCGAGGAATACAATACGTTATAGATATCCGGCAGCAGCGGACTCATCGCCTCGGACAAGGTGATTTTTTTTGCCAATTCCACAAAATGACCGTAACGTCCGGCGGACTGTTCGATTAGCATGTCGATGCCTGTGGCCGGCGACAGCCCCTGTTCGGCATCTCCCATGTAAGCGAGCACCATGCCGTCGCCTCCCAGCTCCTTAGTCTGGACCGGCAAGACAGCCGCCGCTTCGGTTTCTTCACCGACCGCGGCCAAAAAACCGCGCCAGGCTTCTTTGAGCATGGTCAGATCATTTACCTGGCTAAATCCTCCCAGGCACTTTACGCCGTAATATAACGAAACCACCAGGTAGCACAGAGCCATACTCGGAAAAATTTGTTTGCGCGCCAGCGCTTCCTGAATCGCCTCCGGCGTCAGGGCGATCACGTGTTCGCCGCTATCGGAGCGCAGTTCGCCGTCTTTGAGAATCAGCCGAACGCGGTGCAATCGTTGATCCACCGCCCAAAAAAAATAGGTGCCCCAGCCGTTCTCAAGCGAGAAGCCGCCCGGCAGGTTATTAAAAAACCGCTGGGCCAAATTCTGGTGCCCGGGGTCAAAAAAGAGACGATACAAAAGCGACTCGGAATTTGTGAGGTGAAAACGCAGCAGGAGTTCATTCACCAGGGTTTCGATTTCGAGATAAATCAAATCCGGAATCCTCCCGGAGGGCCGGACGGGAGTCGCCGCCTCCGGCTGGTGGTGAAAAATAGCCGGCCACAGGTCGTAATTGATCTTCGTTACTTGAGCGGCAAAATCTGGCGCGGCCAAAACCGAAGGCAGAGAAAAATAACGATCGAGGACCTCCCCGATGCGCTGCGCGCGCCGGGCGGCAATCTCGCCGCTTTTTTGCTTCAGAGCGAGCTGCGCTTTGGCTTTGGCTATCTCTTTGTCGGCAAAAGCCGGCGCGCCATAGACCACCGACATCTTGAGCCGGTCGGGCAGGATGGGCAAACGGACAAGCACTCCGGCGCCATTGTCCTGGCTGTGAAAAACCAGACCGCGGGGGAATGAAGTATTGTTTACCGAAATGCTCGCGAAAGAAAAACTGACCAAATATGGAAGGTCGGGGCCGGACTGGTCAAAGTACGGCAAAGCTGAAATGATGTTTGAATTGACGAAAAACGGGTGGGTGATGGGGCCGTGATGGTCGGCAGTCGACACCAAGGGAAGACGCCCAAGCTGTCGGGCCACTGCGTCGCCGACATCCGCGCCGAGACGCGCGGTAACAAGTTCTCTGGCGACAGTAACCAAATCCTGTTTGCGGGTGTCTAAATGCGGAGTTTTGTTAACATCGGTAAAATCTTTCGCGTAGTCGTAAAGAGTTTTGCCGGCGTGCTTGCGCATGATCTCGCCGAGAATCGGCCGCCGCTGCCAGATATGCGTTTTCATCTCTTCGAAAACGGATAGCAGGTCAGTGCCAGTCTGTGCCGGTGATAAGCTCTCTGTGAGAGGATTAATGTCGAGGTTGGCCTCGCTAAGGGGCATAGGGGGGATTTTGAAACCAAGCCAGTATAAGAGAAAAACCTAAATCCGTCAAGGGATAGGCAAATTTTAATTTTAAAATTAGCCCTGTAGGGGCTAATTCTGCTCGGGCCTAGGGCTAATAAACAGCTCTTTCCAAAGCCACAAGACAGGCGGCGCCGTCTTCGCACTCCCAAACTTTTACCAGCGTATGGCCCGGCAACACCCGGTGCGCTGCCGCGGCGAGCGCGCCGGTGCCGATGCCGTGGACGACCCGGCAATACAGTTTTCCTTCTTTATAAAGCAAAAACAACTCGCGTTCGAGCTGTTCTATGGCGGCGGGGATAGTGCCGGCCTGGTGCAGATCAATAACCGCTATATTCGGGTCAAGACGGGCGGCGAGGAGACGGAAATAATTGTCATTCTGAGAATTCTTCGCTGCGCTCATAGCTTGCCGGGTAGGCGGAGTACAAATTAATTATAATCGGCTCTGCCAGGCTGTCGGCCGGCCATGTGCCGCGGGAGAGACTCGAACTCTCATAGGTTGCCCTGCTTGCTCCTAAAGCAAGTGCGTCTACCATTTCGCCACCGCGGCCTGGGAGCGATTAAACCATACCGAAGCGATAAAATCAAGACTGCTCGGCCAGCATACTACCTGACACTGCGAAAATAAAGACCCCGAAAAGGGGCCTTTTAGCTTGGCTGTCATGTCTTGGCTGGAGTTCGAGGCGGCTTTTTCCCCCTGGCTCGAGCCAATCTCTTTATCTCCGCGTCGTACACAAATCTTAATTCATGAGGAGGGACATTACCAATAATCGCCCCCATCTGCCGCATGGAAGCAGCATCTATCTCTTGGTCCCTTTTTTGTATTTCCGCCTTTATCGTGTCTTCTTCTTTTCTCTTTCTGGCCATAAATTCGTTGTACACCCGCTCTCGCGCGGCAGATTTTTTCGCCCTTAATTCTAGCTCCGCGCGTAACCTTTTTGATTTGCCGGATTGTTTAACCCCTTCCCTGCGACCACGGTCTTTATAACCGCCAAATTCCATGACCACCTCTTTGCCCATACCCACCGTAGGTACGTTGTAGGGCGAAGAGTCGTCATTATGCTCGGAGTGGATCCAGCCTGATTCTAGTAGTGATTCGCTTCGGGCCGCCCGGTCCCCTCCCGTTACCGCTCCATGATCCTTCCCTGGTTCTATAGCCGCCGGCTTGATTTCTTGTTCTCCCCTTAGTCCATCCCCAGATGGTTTAGCCTCAGGAAGAGAATGAACTCCGGGTCGGCGGCCTTCTTCTGGGACAGAATCAACCGGAACTTGAGGATAATCCGAAATGTAGTCATCGCCTTCGCCGTTGTCTGCCCCCATCTCTTCGCGGTACAATAGTTCCTCTTCAGGGGTCCTTCCGCCATCAGGTAATTGTTCTACCGGCACAAAATCGCCGCCGACGCGAGGCTGAAAACTGGCTGCGGCTGTCCGGCCATGCCTGCGGTGTGTTTTTAGCCCTGGCGGATCCCCAATCTTGGGGTTGTCGCTCGTACCCTTAGGTTCGGCATCACCCCAACTTTCCGCCGGTATATAGCGGCCCGAATCTGCGCGGGCAATTTCGCCAAAAGCATCCTGGCTAGGGTGTATTCCCAAAGTATCCCGGGAAGGATCCTCGCTCGGAGCTTTTTCAGGCCTGGATCTTTTAGGTGGCTTCCACCCGAACAACCCCCAGGGATTTTCACCTGCCGGTATACGTCGCATATGTCTTAATATTAATAAGCAGTACGATAAAAGTATAACAAATATTTAAATGACCAACAAAAAAGGACCCATCATGGGTCCTTTTTTGCTACCGATCCCGAAACGGCCGACGCGGGCCGCCGAACGGCTTGCCGCCGCCCGGGCGCGGGCCGCGGTCAAACGTCGGCGGGGTCCAGCCTTCCGGTTTGGGCTTGAGTTCTTTCATGGTGAGATTGACGCGGCCGAGGTTGTCTATTTCCCTGACCTTGACCTGCACCTTGTCGCCCATCTTGAGCACATCCGACGGACGACCGACGCGCTCCCAGGAAATTTCGCTTACATGAACGAGTCCATCCTTGTTGGGAAGAATCTGCACAAAGGCGCCAAAATCCTCAAGGCGCACCACGGTGCCGTCGTAAATCTCGCCCGGAGCCACCTCTTTGGTCAGGTCCTGCACCATCTTGATGGCGCGCTTCATGCCCTCGCTGTCGTTTGAAGTAATCATCACGCGGCCGTCCTGCTCGATGTCTATCTGGACGCCAGTCTCGTCAATAATCTTGTTAATAATCTTGCCTCCCGGACCGATCACGTCGCGAATCTTTTCCGGATCAATCATAATGGTCTCAATGCGCGGGGCATACGGCGAAAGATCCGGCCGCGGCGCCGGGATAACCTTGGCCATGGCGTCGAGAATTTCGAGGCGGGCGCGGTAGGCCTGCTCGATAGTCTGCTTCACGATATCCCACGACAGACCCAGGGTCTTGGTGTCCATCTGAACAGCGGTAACGCCGTCGCGCGTGCCGGTGATCTTGAAGTCCATGCCGCCCGGACCGTCCTCCACGTCCTGCAGGTCGGTCAAAACTTTCCAATTGCCGGCCGTATCCGAGGCCAACCCCATGGCAATGCCGCCGACCGGTTTTTTGATCGGCACGCCGGCCGCCATCAGGGACAGGGTAGAACCGCAAGTAGAGGCCATCGAACTCGAACCGTTCGAGCCGAGCACCTCGGAGACGACGCGGATAGCGTACGGAAAATCTATTTCCGGCGGCAAGACCGGTTCCAAAGCGCGCTCGGCAAGCGCGCCGTGGCCGATAGCCCGGCGGCCCGGACCGCGCAGCGGCCCGGTTTCGCCGTAGGTGAACGGCGCGTCGTTGTAGTGGTGCATGTAGCGCTTCTTGCCTTCTTCTTCCATCGTGTCAAGCGTCTGCACGTCGCCCGGAGCGCCGAGCGTGGTCAGCGAGAGCACTTGCGTGTCGCCGCGCATAAACATAGCCGAGCCGTGCACGCGCGGCGGCAGGGCGTCAACTTCGATGTTAAGTTCGCGAATCTGCTCCAGGGCGCGGCCGTCCAGGCGCTGCCCGGTCTGCAAAATCCTCTTGGTCACTTCGCGCTGGACATAAAGCTTCACGTTCTTTAGAACCGGCTTGTAGTTGTCTTCTTCTATGCCCTCTGCGATCAAATGCGTTTTGAGCGCGGCGCTGATTTTCTCGATCATGCCGTAGCGGTCTTTGCGGTTGATCTTGGGCGAGTCAAAAATCATGGAATCGGCGACACTCGAAACGAACGCGGCGCCGAGTCCGTCTACGCGGCGGGCAAGCTCTTCTTCGTCCGACTGAGGACCAGCGGGTACGGCATCTTTGACCGTGCCCAAATCGGACTGGATAGTTTTAATGAGGTCAATCACCGGCTGAAGCTGGCTGCAGCCCCACTTCATGGCTTCGTACATATCGGTCTCGGCCACTTCGCGCGCGCCGGCCTCGGTCATGATAAGCTTGTCCGGCGTACCGGCCACGACCAGATCCAAGTCCCCGGTCTGTACCTCTTCGATAGTAGCGTTCAGGATAAACTGGCCGTCTTTGCGGCCGACCCGGGCCGCGGCGATCGGGCCGTTCCAGGGCACCGGAGAAATGGCCGCGGCGCAGGAGGCGGCAATAAGAGCCACGATAGCGGCGTCATTCACCCCGTCAACCGACAACGCCGTCAACACCACCTGCACGTCGTTGCGAACACGGTCGTCGAACAGCGGACGGATAGCGCGGTCAATCAGGCGCCCGGTAAGGATCGCCTCGTCGCTCGGACGGCCTTCGCGCTTGATAAAACGCGAGCCTTTGATTTTACCCGCGGCGTAGAGCTTCTCCTCGAAGTCCACCATGAGCGGAAAATAGTCTATCCCGTCGCGGATATTGCCGCTTTTGACGATAGTGGCCAGAATCACGGTGTCCCCATAGCGGACAGTGCATGATCCTTGCGCCTGAAGCGCGAGCTTGCCTACCTCGATTTCGAGTTTACGGCCGGCCCAATCCACCGACCACTGACGAATGTTCAACATAATTGTACTCCTCGCGCTGATCAAGAAGCGATAGATCCCCAAGGGACCTAGATGTCTCCCGACCAGCGAATTAATAAATTTAATTAGTTTAAGTTAGAAACTTAATAAGATTTTACCCCTAGTAGCGGCGGGGATAAGCCGTTTTCATTCCGCCAGCTGTCTGAGCTGTAAAGCAAGCGAGTTCTGCCGGAATTAAAACGGGTTATCCCCGCCGCTACGCCCCGGCCGGAGCACTCCAGCTATCATCAAAACGCAAACTATAGACGATAGCGCAAAAACTCCTACTGCGAAGCAGCTCCCCGCTTCAATTCCCGCCTCCGGTCAACAATCAAAAATTTCTCTTTGTCCCGGCCCAGATCAAGAAAATCGTCCGCGGCCTCGATAAGCCGGCCGGAAGTAGTGCCGCCGAAAGCGGCCACCTCGACCTGTTTGCCCATGCTCTGAAGATAATCCACCAGCGGCAGATAGTCGCCGTCGCCCGAGACAATCACGATGGCGTCTAGGCTGGGCGCGAGCCGGATAGCGTCAACCGCGAGCCCCACGTCCCAGTCGGCCTTTTTAAGGCCCGTGGAAAAAATCTGCAAATCCTTTTCGCGCGTTTCAATGCCAAGATTATACAGCGCCTCGAAAAAAGGCTGCTCTTCTTTGGACTCGGTCCGGACCACGTAGGCTATAGAGCGAATCAGCTTGCGGTTCAAAACCGACTCTTTAACGATGTTGCCAAAATTCACTTTCATGCCGAAAAGATTTTTGGCCGAATAGTAGAGATTCTGTACATCAATAAACACCCCAACACGTTGGTCGGGGTGCTTGAGCGGATGTCTGGTACTATCTTTCAGGTTCGGGCTCATGAGATTCCTCGATTAGATCGGCGTCATCTTCTTTTTCTGCCGCGGTCTCGAACTGCTTGGCCTGCTTAAGTTTGAGTTTCTTGACCAGATCCTCGTACGAGGCGGCGTTCTCGCGCTGCAGATAGCGCAGCAGGCGGCGGCGTTCGCCGACCTTGCGCAACAGACCGCGGCGGGAAGAGTGATCCTTGGCGTGAGCCTTGAGGTGGCCCACCAACTCGTCAATTTCCGCGGTCAGAATAGCGATCTGGACCTCGGTCGACCCAGTGTCGCCTTTGTGGGTCTGGTACTTCTTGATGACGTTCAACTTTTTTTGCTTGGTCAGCATACATGCATGGTATTATCGAGCGGGGGCGGGGCATGTCCCGCGGCCGTCCGGACCCGACCGAGTCGGGATTAGTAGATGGGATGATTATACCAGGAGAGGCCGATTATGTCAAGGTATCACCGAGGAATCGAGGCTGAATCTCAACCCGACCTTGGACTACGCCGGGATCGTTTCAGAGCCTGGGTAAAAGGCAAATTGGCTCCGGCGGCCAGGGCCACGGCGAGAGCGTCGGCCGCGTCGTCTTGCAGCCGCCCGGGCTTGAGGCCCAGGATAACTTTGACCATGTACTGCAGCTGGCTCTTTTCGGCGCGGCCATAGCCGGTCAGCGACTTTTTTATCTCAAGCGGCGTAAATTCCTCAATCGGCAGCCCGGCTTCGGAGAGCGTCAGGAGCACGACGCCGCGCGCCTGGCCGACCTCAATGGCGGTGGTAACATTTTTGTAAAAAAATAACTCCTCCACGGACGCCGACGCCGGCCGGTATTTCTGGATAATTTTAACTAAATCGTCGCGGATCTCGCACAGACGCTCCGCAAAAGAAAGCTCGGCCGACGTTTCTATCAGCCCGTATACCACCGCCCGCCAGGCGCCGTTTCTTTGTTCGATTATCCCATAGCCCAGCCGGCCGAAGCCGGGGTCAATTCCCAATATCCGCTGAGTTTTATTTCTTTTCATACGAATACCAGACGTTAGACTTCATTCGTGTACACCGCCCGCACGTCGTCGTGGTCTTCGAGCGCGCCGTAAAGCCCCGCCGCCTGCTCGCTCCCGGCCTCGTCTGCCGAAACCCTGTCTTTGGGTAGCCATTCCAATCCCGACTCTTCCGGCTCGATGCCGAACCGCTCCACGGTATGCAAAACCGGCTGGAACTTATCCACGGCGCAAATAATCTCCCACCCGAGCTCGCTCACAACGATATCCTCAGCGCCCGCGTCAATCACCGCGAGTTCAAACTCCGGCTCTCGGTCTTTGATTTTAGGCCTCTGGCTCTCGCCGACCCGCACCACCGCGCGCCGTTCGAATTGCCACTGCACGCTGCCCGGACCGGCGACGCTGCCGCCATGCTTGGTAAAAATATTTTTTACCTCGCCGGCCGAACGATTGCGGTTGTCGGTCACGACTTCAACCAAAAAAGCGATGCCGCCCGGGCCGAAACCCTCATACAAAAGCTCCTCCAGCGCGGCCTCGTCTCCAAGCTCGCCAGTACCTCGTTTTATAGCCCGATCTATATTATCTTTGGGTAAATTGGCGGCCTTGGCTTTTTCGATCGCGAGGCGCAGGGAAAAATTCATTTCCGGGTTGCCGCCGCCTTCTTTGGCGGCGATGGTAATCAAACGCGCCAGCTTGGTAAAAGCGCTGCCTTTTAGTTTGTCCTGCTTGCCCTTGCGGACCTGGATATTGTGCCATTTCGAGTGCCGGGCCATATAGTTAAGAGCCGTGAAAAAGACTGTAAAAACTCAGGAAATGAGCGGCTCAACCGGCAAATCCGGTAAGCCACCGACGACCTCACAGCCCTACATTATAGTATTTATTGCCAAAAATCAACGCTGCGGCACCTTATTTGCCGCTACTCGGACAACGGCCGGCTTATCTGCTCGATAGTTTTCGCTTCCGATAATCTGTACGGTCCGATTCTGGTGCGAACCAAAGCCGCCGCGTACGCCCCCGCACCCAAATCCTGCCCGATATCGTGAACCAAACTTCTAATATACGTCCCGGAGCTGCAAACCACCCGCAGGCGGGCCGAATCAGGAGCGCACTCCAAAATTTCCAGCTCAAAAATCGTCACCGTCTGCGGCCGGCGCTCGATTTCTGCTCCCTGCCGCGCCAGTTCGTATAATTTTTTCCCGCCTACCTTTTTGGCCGAAAACATCGGCGGAACTTGTTCAATGACACCGCGATATTTTGGTAAAATTTTTTCCAGTTCTTCCTTGGCCACCGGCCGCGCCAAGGGATGGGGAGCGATGACGCCATCGCAATCGTAGGAGTCGCTCACAAAGCCGAACTTCATCGCCACCTCGTATTCCTTTTCCAGCCGTTTGAATTCATCCAACCGTTTCGTCGCCTCGCGGCCCACGCCCACGATTAGCAACCCCATGGCAAACGGATCAAGCGTGCCCGCGTGGCCAATCTTTTTTTCGCGCAAAATACCGCGGAGTTTGGCCACCACGTCATGCGAGGTCCAGCCGACCGGCTTATTCACCAAAAGAAAAGGCATACAAAAAGTAAAACTTAGCCCACGGCCGGCCGCTAACTCCGGCCGAAGGAAAGGAGATCCAAGCAAGAACAGTCTGTAATACAGCAAAGCTCCCCCGCTTGGGCGGGGGAGCTGGCAATACGCCTAAAAGCCAACAAACACTGTTGAACTCATAGTAACCGGGCGGTATAACTCATTTTAATTCCGCCAGCTGTCTGAGCTGCGTAGCAAGCGAGTTCTGCCGGAATTAAAATGAGTTATACCGCCCGGTTACGCCTTTGCCGTAGCAGACTATTCCTGTGCCGGAGCCCCCTCAGTATCAACTTCAGCTTCAGACACAAACCCCGTCCCCGCCGGAATCAAACGGCCGATGATAACGTTCTCTTTGAGACCTTCCAAGTAGTCCACCTTGCCGGTGATAGCGGCGCTGACCAAAACCCGCGAGGTTTCCTGGAACGAAGCGGCCGAAAGGAAACTCTGCGTGGTCAAAGCGACCTTGCTGATGCCCAAAAGAAGTTCGCGCCCTTTTGCCGGCTTACGGCCGGCACTTTGGGCCTGGGCATTGGCCACCATCAACTGCGCTTTTTCAATAATTTCTCCGGGCAACAGGTCCGAGTCGCCCGATTCTTCCACGTAAACGCGGCTAAACATCTGCTTGATAATGATCTCGACGTGCTTGTCGTTCAGGCGCTGCCCTTGGGCGGCGTAAATTTCCTGTATTTCGGTCAAAATATAGCGCTGCACCGCATCCCGGCCCCTGAGCTCGTAGAGCTCGTTGAGGTCAATGCTGCCTTCCGTCAGCTGGTCGCCGCGCTCTACCTCGTCGCCGTCTTTCACCCAGAGCTTGTAGCCGATCGGGATGATATACTCTTTTACGCTCTTGCCTTCATAGACCAGAATCACCTTGTCGCCTTCGTGCCTAATAGTGCCATTGTACTTGGCCAGGACCTCTTCACCCGAAGAACCGCGGATCAGAAGACAATCGTCTTTTTTTACTTTGTCTCCGTCATGGGCTTTGATCTCGTCCTCTCCGCTCACTTCAAAAGTCATTTCCTCTTGGCCTTCATGGTGTACCTGGATAATCTTCTGGCCGCGGCGGCCTTCAAAAATCTTACGTCCGGTAGGACTCGTGATAACCTTGCCGTCCGCGTCCTCGATCTCCACCTTGCCGGAAACTTCGGACAAGACAGCTTTGCGTTTCGGCAGTCGCGATTCGAACAGCTCCTCCACGCGCGGCAGACCCTGGGTAATGTCGCCGCCGGCCACGCCGCCTAAGTGGAAAGTACGCATTGTCAACTGCGTGCCCGGCTCACCGATGGATTGCGCCGCGATAACTCCGGCGGCCACCCCAGGCTTGATTACTTCATTGTGCGCCAGGTCGTAACCGTAACATTTAACGCACACGCCCTTGGGCAACAGACACTGAAGAACGGACCGGACATGAACCGTATCAATGCCGGCCTGTTCAATCTGGCGGACGGCTTCGGCCGTTACCACGCCGCCTTCTTTGACGATAGTCTTGCGACCGTCCTTTACGGCCGAGATGACAAAACGTCCCAAAACTCTGTCCGTCAGTTTCTCACCCATCTGTTCCGATTCGTCCTTAGTGAAAATTTCACCCGTCGTGTCGCCGCAATCCTCAAACTTGACAATGACATCCTGCGCCACATCCACCAAGCGGCGGGTGAGGTAACCGGCGTTAGCCGTGCGCAGAGCCGTGTCCGAGAGACCCTTACGGGTGCCGTGCGAGGAAATAAAGAACTCGATGACGTCAAAGCCTTCTTTGAAGTTGCCCTTCACCGGCAGCTCGATAATCTCACCGCTCGGCGAGGCCACGAGGCCCTTCATGGCGATTACCTGCCCGAGTTGCGCCCAGCTGCCGCGGGCGCCGGAATCGATCATGGCAAACACCGAGTCATTCTTATCCAGGGCGTCCTTGGTGTGCGCCAGCATGCGTTCTTTGACTTCGGTCCAAATCTCCAGCACTTTGGCGTGCCGTTCGGCATCCGTCAAAAGGCCCTGCTGGTACTGGTCCTCCACGATTTCGACGCGCTTAGCGCCCTCGTCGAGCAAAACCGGCTTGTCGGGAATTTCCGGAAACTGGTTCTTACCCAGCGAATAACCGGACTTGGTCACGTATTTGTACCCTAGATTTTTTATCTCATCGAGCATCTTGGCGGTCGTCTCTTGGCCGTAAAATTCCAATAAAAGCTGAATAATGGCCGACAGGTGCTTTTTGGTAATGGTCTCATTGTAGTACGGAATCCGGACCGGAAGAATTTCATTGAAGAAAACGCGGCCGATAGACGTTTCGATAATTGTGCCCGTACCTTCGGGGAATTTGGACAAATCAGTGAAGCGGACTTTGATGCGCTCTTTGAGGCTGATTACCCGCGTCTTGTACGCGTACTTGGCTTCGGTGATATTGGCGAAAAACCTCTTCACCTCGCCGGTGTCGCGGTCGTCGTATTTAGTCAGGTAATAACAGCCGAGGGCGATGTCTTGCTGCGGCGTAATTACCGGAGCGCCGGTGGCCGGCTTGAGCAAGTTTTTCTCCGACGCCATCAAATGCTCGGCCTCCCACTTGGCCTGTTCCGACAGTGGCAGGTGGACCGCCATTTGGTCGCCGTCAAAGTCAGCGTTAAAAGCGGCGCAGACGAGCGGGTGAAGACGGATGGCTTTGCCCTCTACCAGCCGCGGCCGAAAAGCCTGGATACCGAGCCGGTGCAGGGTGGGCGCGCGATTGAGCAGGACACGCGTGCTTTTGGTCAAATTTTCCAAGATATCCCACACCTCCGGAGCATTGCTTTCGATAAACCGCGAAGCGCTGCGGACATTGTGGGCCAGTTCACGCTTGATAATCTCGGCCATGACGAACGGTTTAAAAAGTTCGAGCGCCATAATTTTGGGCAAGCCGCACTCGTCGATATTGAGCTTGGGGCCTACCACGATAACCGACCGGCCGGAGTAGTCTACCCGCTTGCCCAGCAGATTCTGGCGGAAACGCCCCTGTTTGCCTTTGAGGATGTCGGCGAGAGAGCGCAGCTGACGTTTTTGTCCGGTCGAGGCGCGCACAGTCTTGGTGGCGCGGGCATTATTGTCGATAAGAGCGTCGACTGCTTCCTGCAGCATGCGTTTTTCATTGCGGCAGATCACCTCCGGCGCGTTAAGCTCCAACAGGCGCCGCAGACGGTTGTTGCGGTTGATCACCCGGCGGTACAGGTCATTCAGGTCGGAAGTCGCGAACCGTCCGCCGTCTAGAGCCACCATCGGACGCAGGTCCGGCGGCACGACCGGAATCACGGTCATAACCATCCATTCCGGACGGATTTCATTTTTGGCCAGGCTCGTCAAAAGCTTAACGCGGCGGATGAGCCGGCCGCGCTTGGCGCCTTTGCTCTTTTGAATTTCCCTCTCCAAATTGACGATGGTGTCCTCCAAGTTAAGCCGGACCAAAAGTTCGCGGATCGCGCCCGCGCCGATGCCGGCCTCGAACAAATGGCCGTAACGGATAGAGAGTTCCTGGTAGCGGGCTTCCGAAAGGATATTAAGCATCGTAATTTCCTTGAGCTCGGACTCGGCCTGATGAAAGTCTTCATCGAGCGCCGCGAGCTTCTCATCCCGTTCCCGGACAATCGCTTTGGCGTCTTTTGAATCGGCGCCGATGGCTTCGATTTTTTTGCCGAAATCGCCCTCGATCTGTTTGCGTTTGCTCTTGTATTCTTTCTTCAGCGAGTCTTCGGTGGACGCACGTTCCGCCTCGTCAACTTGCGTGATGATAAATGAAGCAAAATAGATGACCTTTTCGAGCGCCTGAATGGATAAATCGAGCACCAAACCCAGACGCGAAGGAATAGTACGCAAAAACCAGATGTGCGAAACCGGCGTAGACAGTTCAATGTGCCCCATGCGTTCGCGCCGCACCAAAGAATGCGTAACCTCGACGCCGCACTTATCGCAGACAATTCCTTTGTAACGTATTTTTTTGTACTTGCCGCAGTAGCATTCCCAATCCTTGGTCGGGCCGAAAACTTCTTCGGCAAAAAGACCGCCCTTTTCCGGCTTTTGCGTGCGGTAATTTATCGTCTCCGGCTTGTAGACCTCGCCGTACGACCATTTTTTTATTACCTCTGGCGACGCCACTTTAAGGCGCAAGGCGTCAAACTGCAGGACGGTAAGTGAGTTGCGGGGTGTCATAGACAGAAAATTTCAAATTCCTAATATCTAAGCTGTCCCTATTGGTTGGGCACTTCGGCCGCGGCCGGCTCATCCGCCGCTTTTTCAGACGCAATGGCCGTTTCATCGACCGAGGCGAAGCCCTCGCCCTCAACCCTTTTCTGAAGTTCGACATCCAGGGCCAGACCCTTAAGTTCGCGGACCAAAACATTAAACGACTCCGGCAGATTAATCTTCGTTATCGATTCGCCCTTGATAATCGCCTCGTAAGCCTTGGCGCGCCCGGGCACGTCATCGGATTTAATCGTCAGCATTTCCTGAAGCGTGTGCGCCGCGCCATAGGCCTCGAGCGCCCAGACTTCCATTTCGCCAAAGCGCTGGCCGCCGAATTGCGCCTTGCCGCCGAGAGGCTGCTGGGTAATCAGGCTGTAAGGCCCGATAGAACGCTGGTGAATCTTGTCCTCGACCATGTGGTTTAGCTTCAGCATGTAGCTGTAACCCACCGTGGTTTTGTAGTCGTACGGTTCGCCGGTCCGGCCGTCGTAAAGCTGCAGTTGGCCGTTGTCCGGGAAACCGGCCTTCTCGAGCTCGGCCGCAATCTGCTCCTCGGTAATACCGTTCAAAACCGGAGTAGCCGCGCGGTAGCCGAGCGCGTTGGCGGCCAATCCCAAGTGATTCTCCAGGAGCTGGCCCAAATTCATACGCGAAATAACGCCGAGCGGCGAAAGAATGATGTCAATAGGCGTTCCATCCTCCAAGAAAGGCATGTCGCCGACCGGGACCACGCGGGAAATAACGCCTTTATTCCCGTGGCGTCCGGCCATCTTGTCGCCCACCTGCACCTTCCGCAAATCGGCCACCGTAACCTGCACCTGTTTTATTACTCCGGGCTGGAGTTTGTCGCCTTGTTCGGCCGAAAAAACTTTCACGTCGATCACCTTGCCGTGCTCGCCGTGTTCCAAATACAGCGACGAGTCGCGCACATCTCGGGCCTTCTCGCCGAAAATAGCGCGCAGCAGCCTTTCTTCCGGCGTGAGTTCGGTCTCGCCTTTGGGCGTGATCTTGCCGACCAGGATATCGCCGGAATGAACTTCGGCGCCAATACGGACAATGCCTTCCGAATCCAGATTCTTGAGCTTTTCCTCGCTGACATTCGGGATGTCGCTTGTTACCACTTCGGGCCCAAGCTTGGTTTCGCGCACGTCGGTCGTATAATGCTCAATCTGGATGGAAGTGTAGCGATCGTCGCGCACCAGCCGCTCCGAGATAATGACGGCGTCCTCGTAGTTAAAGCCGTCCCACACCATGTAAGCCACGAGCACGTTCTGGCCCAGAGCCAGCTCGCCGTCCTTGATAGACGGACCATCGCACAAAGGTTGGCCCTTTTTTACCTTTTGGCCAAGCGTCACGATGGGAGACTGGTTAATGCAACTCGAGGCGTTCGAGCGGACAAATTTATGAAGGCGGTAAGTGTACACTTTGCCTTTCTTGCCGGTAAGCTCGATACGGGCGCCGTCGACGGCCGTAATCTCGCCGTCGTCAGGAGCCGTAAAGACGTACCCCGAAGACATGGCCGCGGCCCGCTCCACGCCGGTACCGACGAGCGGCGGGTCAGCTTTGATGCACGGCACGCTTTGGCGCTGCATGTTCGTGCCCATGAGGGCGCGCGTAGCGTCGTCATGTTCCAAAAAGGGAATCAGGCTCGTCGCCACGCTCAAAATCTGGTTCGAAGCCACGTCCAGGTAATCTATGACAGACACATCGGCGACGGCCGGCTGGCCATGAACGCGGGCCGCCACTTTTTCTTCTTGAAAATAGCCTTTCTCGTCAATCTCCACGGTAGCACTGGTTGTGCTTACGCGCTCTTCCTCGAAAGAATTGAGGTAGACAATCTCGTGAGTAACGCGGGGTTTTACCGGAATTTCCGTCCAGTCTTTTAGACCGGCGATCTTTTTGGCTTTCTCCGCCGTAATCACCTCGCCGGCGGCCGCCGCACTGCCGATATCCTCCCGGGCGATTTCCCCTTCCGTGAATTTGGGATCATTAGGCACTGTTCGCAAAACTTTTCTGTACGGGGTCTCCAAAAAACCGAACCCGTTCATGCGCGCGAAAGCCGACAGATGGCCGACCAGTCCGATGTTGGGGCCTTCAGGAGTGGCAATGGGGCAGATGCGGCCATAGTGGGTACTGTGCACGTCGCGTACTTCAAAGCCGGCGCGGTCCCGCGACAACCCTCCCGGACCAAGCGCCGAGACGCGGCGCTTGTGCTCCAACTCGGCCAGCGGGTTAACCTGGTCCATGAACTGAGAAAGCTGCGAACTCATGAAGAACTCGCGCACTACGCTGATAACCGGCCGGGCATTGATGAGCTTGTTGGGCACTATACTGTCGATTTCCATGGTGCTCATCCGGTCTTTGATGATGCGCTCCATGCGCGCCAACCCGATCCGAAAGCGATTCTGCACGAGTTCGCCCACGGCGCGCACTCGACGGTTGCCCAGGTGGTCAATATCGTCCGGTATGTCCTGGGTAACATTGAGGCGGACAACTTCTTTGATCACTAGGATGAGTTTTTCGAGAGAAAGCACGCGATGCTCTTTGGTGTCGAAATCTTTTTCACCCAAGTTGAGGTTGAACTTGGTGCTGAATTTATAAACGCCGACCTTGCCGAGATCGTAGCGATCAAAATTGAAAAACATCGAATGTATCAGGCTTCTGGCGTTGTCAGCCGTCGCCAAGTCGCCCGGCCGGATCCGGCGGTAAACTTCTATGAGGCCTTCTTCCTCGGAGCTGGCAGCGTCTTTCTTGAGTGTTTCTTCGATGTAATCAATGTTCGGATGGGCGTTAACATCTTTGAAAGTCTCACGGATACCGTCATCATTGGAGAGTCCAAAAGCGCGCAAAAGCGAAGTGGCGGCCACCTTGCGTTTGCGGTCCACTTTTACCCAAATTACGTTGTTTTGGTCGGTTTCCACTTCTATCCAGGCGCCGCGGTTCGGGATTATTTTGGCGCCGTAAAAACGGCGGCCGCGCGCCTGGTCGGCGGTAAAGAAAGCGCCCGGACTGCGGATAAGCTGGGACACGACGACGCGTTCAATACCGTTTATCATGAAAGTACCGCGGTCGGTCATGAGCGGGATATCACCCAAATAGATTTCCTGTTTATTGGATTTGCCGGTGCGCTTGTTTACCAGCTTGACCTGAACGCGCAACGGGGCTTCGTAGGTGATATTCTTTTCGCGGCAGTGTATTTCGTCAAATTTGGCTTCATCGAGGTAGTAATCTTCAAAGTACAGTTCAAGATCGCGGCCGGTAAAATCTCCGATCGGAGAAATCTCGTCAAACAGTTCGCGAATACCCTCCTTGAGAAACCACTCATACGAGGTCTTCTGCACCTCGATCAGGTCCGGCGTCTCGATAGCGTCGCGGAGCTTCGTAAAGTAGACGCGCTCCAAATGCTGGAGGGGCTGGCGCTTATAGACTGGCGTCATAGGGGGACAAAAAAACAAAAAATTCCTTGGATGAAGGGAATTATGTTGTCAGAGTTAGAAGTTAAGCTGTTCGGACATGGAGGTGAACCTGCTACCGGACAAGGGCCTGTCCGACAATAGCTAGCGCGTAGCCGGACCCCGTTGCCCCGTATGGTTTAGTAAAGCGGATTTTTCCGCCTGTGCCTCTAGTATCGCGAAGTATTCTGTAAGCTCCATCACTATACCTTAGTCGGGAGGGGCTGTCAAGGAGAACCATATCGTTGATTTTTGTCAAGAATCCATGATATTTTACTTTATTTTAGCCTTTTTTCTCAATTGTATCCGCCTCTTAAGGTTTTAAGCCCGGAGTTATCCCCACTTAGCGGGCCGTTTCGACCCCAAAAGCCGAACCAGCTTACCCCGGCATAACTGCACGAGACTGGCCCCAGCCGGATTGAAAAGCCGGGAACCTTCCGGCCGTCATCCATTTGGTAGCTTAGAGCAAATTAACGCCCTCGCCACTGTACGGCGCTGCCCAGCGGCAAGCTGGAGTCAGAAATATTCATTCCTTTCCTACCTCGTGGTATACTATGAGGTACTATTCGCGCTTCTACCCCCTATTTATGCCCCGTCGCCGCGAGTCTGCCCTCGATCCCACCCTTTCGCGTGGTATTATTGTCATTATTCTTGTCATCAGCGCGCTCATTATCGGCTTGAGCTTCTTCCACCGGGCCGGCGCTGTCGGCATCGCGCTTGATGAGTATGTCTTGAGTTTCCTCTTTGGCGTCATGCGCTACGCCTCCCCCTTTGTCATCCTGCTCATTGCCTGGTTCCTCGTCAAAGACGTCGAGTACAACTATCGCCCCACCCACGGCCTGGGGGCGTTTCTCTTCTTTGTCTCGCTTTCCAGCCTTTTCCACCTAAAATTCGACCCTGCTCTCATGTGGAGAGAGGCTCTCTCCGGACATGGCGGCGGGATTTTCGGCCTGTTCGCCTGGGTTCTAAAAACTTATTTAGGGTCCATAGGCGGCATTATCGTCCTCGTCGGCCTGGCTTTGGTTTCGGTGATTCTCATGTTCAACACCTCAGTAACCGCGTTTATTCTGTTGCACCGAAAACTTTTCACTGGCCTCGGCGCGGGCGGCGTCGCCCTTGTTAACGGCGTAAAAAAACTCTTTGTCAAAAACCCGGGGCAGGTACAATTCCGTATCCGGGGAGATTATGCTGTAGCGGCCGAAGAGGAGCAAGATTCGGCCGAGGAAACGCCAACGGCCACGGAGCGCGCTTTCCAGAAGAAATCCCTGGCTCCTGAGCGCGCGGAGAATGAAGATGACGACGGAGAAATGGACGAACAAACTGATAGCGAAGACACCAAACGGCCAAACCGGCCGGATGTATGGGCCAAGAAAGTCGTCATCCGCCAGCTTCCGCCGCTCGATCTCCTGTCGGACAAACGCAGCAAACCCACGAGCGGCGACATCGAGGCCAACGCCGAGATCATCAAGGATACGTTCGAACAATTCGGCATCGATGTCGAAATGGGCGAAGTCCGCGTCGGCCCGACAGTAACGCAGTACACGCTCAAGCCGGCCAAAGGCGTAAAGCTCTCGCGCATCACCGGTCTGAGCAACGACCTAGCGCTCTCTCTGGCGGCCCACCCGATACGAATAGAGGCGCCGATTCCGGGAAAATCGCTGGTCGGCGTCGAGGTGCCCAACCAGCGCACGGCTCTAGTGAGCCTCAAAGAACTCCTCGAAGACAAAAACTTCAAACTGCGGCCCCACAACCTGATGCTGGCCCTGGGCAAAGACGTAGCCGGCAAAGTCTGGTTCGCGGATCTGCCCAAGATGCCCCACCTGCTGGTTGCCGGCGCGACCGGATCGGGGAAAACTGTCTGCGTGAACGCGGTGATTATGGGGCTTTTGTACCAAAATACGGCGGAGACGCTGCGTCTGATTATGGTGGACCCCAAACGAGTCGAGCTAACGCTGTACAACGGCATCCCCCATCTTCTGACGCCTGTCATCACCAACGTGCAAAAAACCGTTAACGCGCTCAAGTGGACGATTGGCGAAATGGAACGCCGGTTCGAGGTGCTGGCCACGGCCGGCAGCCGCGATATCACCTCGTACAACCAAAAAAATCCGGAAAACAAACTCCCCCATATTGTATTTATCATCGACGAGCTGGCCGACCTCATGGCTTCGGCCGCCAACGAGGTTGAGGCCGGCATCATCCGCCTGGCGCAAATGGCGCGCGCGGTCGGCATCCATCTGGTTCTCGCCACCCAGCGCCCCAGCGTGGATGTTATCACCGGCCTCATGAAAGCCAACATCCCGGCGCGGATCGCTTTCTCGGTGGCCTCGATAATCGATTCGCGCACGATTCTTGACTGTCCCGGCGCCGAAAAACTCCTGGGACGCGGCGACATGCTCTTCTCGTCGGCCGAGCTTTCCAAACCGGTGCGTATCCAGGGTGCCTATGTGTCCGAAGAAGAACTGAAACGCCTGTCCGAATACCTAAAAGGCGACGAGGAACCGGAATACGACGAATCCATCGTCGGACAAGCCGGCAACAACGGCACCATGAGCCTGTTTGGCGGCCCGAGCGATGATCAAGACCCGCTCTTTAACGAAACAAAAAATTACGTCATTCAGGCCGGCAAGGCGAGCGCCTCATTGATGCAGCGCCGTTTTAAGATCGGCTATGCCCGGGCCGCCAGAATTCTCGACGAACTTGAGGCCGCCGGTATTGTCGGCCCGGCTGACGGGGCCAAGCCTCGCGAAATTCTCGTGACAATCGGTGCTGGCAATGATACAATGGACTCTGGGCAAGAGTTGAACGTGTTCACCGACGCCGACAGCGAGTCCCAGGAAGAAAAACCCGGCCAGTTATAGACAAAAGCACGGATCAAAAAAGACTTTGTTAATCCGCTGCCCGTTTCGCGATTATGCCGCCTTTCACCAAAAAATCCCTCACCTCTCCTTACCGGGTCTGCTTGCGTCTCAAGCAGGCGCGCGAAGAAAGAGGGGTATCCCTGGAGGCGATTGCGGAAAAGACGAAAATAAACAAGTGTTACCTGGCGGCGCTAGAAGAGTGCCGTTTCGACGATCTCAAACTGCCCCCGCTCTATCAGAAAAATTTTGTCAAAAAATACGTCTCCGCCCTGGGGCTGGATCCGGAGCCGTACGTAACCCAGTTTTTTATTGAGGAACTCGACCTGTCCGACCGCAGCGACTGTCACCCCAAAAAAACGCCGCGCTTGTCCAGCTTGAGCAACCTGCCCCGCCTGCTGCGGGCCGGCGCCGTGGGCCTCATTACGCTCGTCCTCGTTCTTTACCTGGGCCTCCAGGTAAAGAATACCCTCGAACCGCCGCGCCTGGCGCTCTCCTCGCCCTTGAACGGATTCATCGCCCACAAAAATTCGATCGCCATCATCGGCGCCACCGATCCGGAAGTAAAGGTATCAATCAACGGCCAGCAGATAAAAAGCGATGAAACCGGACGCTTCAACGAGTCGGTTACCCTCAACCCCGGCATTAACACGATAGTTGTTTCAGCCGAAAAAAAACACGGCCAAATAACGGAGGAAACACGCCATATTATATACAAACAGACAGACCGGTTTAGCCTCACGGACAGCCCGGAAGATGGTTGACGGCCAGCCCCGGGCAGAGTATTATAGAGGTGTAATATACAGAGAGTAACTACTCTCTGTTTTAAATCGCGGAGAAGGCTGCCGAGCCAACCTTGAAACGTCTTCTCCAGAAAAAGAGCGCCTTAATTTTTCATGAAATATGGCAAAAATTTCCGAAGAACAAAATCTGAAACTGAAAGCCGCCGCTTCGGCCATTGACCAAATAAAAGAAAAATACGGCGAAAACGCGATCATGCGCTTCGGCGAGGCTGAGCGGAGCAACGTGGACTCCATCTCTACCGGTTCGCTCTCCCTGGATATCGCGCTCGGGGTCAAGGGCGTACCGCGCGGCCGGGTGATCGAAATTTTCGGACCGGAGGCCAGCGGCAAAACCACCCTAGCCCAGCATATTATCGCCGAGGTGCAGAAAAAAGGCGGCATCGCCGCGTTTGTGGACGCCGAGCACGCCCTAGACCCGGACTACGCGCGCAAAATCGGCGTGGACGTGGATAATCTGCTTATCTCGCAGCCCGACACGGGCGAACAAGCGCTCGAGATCGTCGAAACGCTGGTGCGCTCGAACGCCGTCGACGTCATTGTCGTGGACTCGGTCGCCGCGCTCGTGCCCAAAGCCGAAATCGAAGGCGAAATGGGCGAGTCCCACATGGGGCTCCAGGCCCGGCTCATGAGCCAGGCTCTGCGCAAGCTCACCGGCGTCGTGAGCAAAACCAAAACAGTCGTGATATTCATCAACCAAATCCGCCATAAGATCGGCGTCTTTTTCGGCAACCCCGAAACGACGACCGGCGGTACGGCGCTTAAATTCTACTCCTCGGTGCGCATCGAGGTGCGCCGGGCCGCTCAGATCAAGCAGGGCGACAAGATTATCGGCAACCGCGTCAAAGCGAAGGTAGTAAAAAATAAAGTGGCCGCGCCGTTCCGCACCACTGAATTCGACATCATGTACAACGAAGGTATTTCCACCTCGGGCGATACCCTCGACACGGCCGTTCTCCACCGGATAATCGCCAAAACCGGCAACAGCTACAGCTTCGGCGAGGAAAAGCTCGGCGTCGGCCGGGAAAAAGCCAAGCAGTACCTGCGTGAAAATCCGGCGCTCTTGAAGGCTATCTCTGACAAAGTTTGGGAGGCCGTCGAACGCGGCGAGGCGCCGGAAGAGGAGAAAGGACGCCCCGGAGTCGCCGAAGAAATTGGCGACGAGGCGCCGGCTCCGCTCGAGTAATGAAAATCACCGGCTTGAGCCGGTGATTTTGTTCTTCGCTTTGTTAAGAAAAAATCTTAGCTACCTCCACGCCGGAATAGTAGTACTTAATCAAAGCCACCCAATCCAGTCCCTCCTCTTCTGCCCGGATAGCCGCATCCCGCTGGCTCATGCCCACCCCGTGGCCGTAAAGGCGTTTGCCGTCACGCTTGTCGTAGGTAGCCGGCACGGAAACCAACCAGGGTTTATGGCTGCCGCCCCAGACTTCGGTCCAACTCAAAGTCCGTCCGCCGGTGTTGCCGAAATAAGGCGTGATGACGATGTCGTTGTCATAAGTTACCATGTAGCCGCGGGTAGCCTTGGCAGACTCGACGAAACGCGGCATAATCCGCTCGCTTTCGTAACCTAGGTAGAGCTGATCGCCCGTAGTAGCGACCACATCGAAATTACGCGTGTCGTGTTTTGAACTCTGCTCCTTGATGTAGTAGGCATAGGTCCGCTGGGCCACTGCCTGAGACTTGAGGTACTCCAAGGGAGAACTATTGGCATTCTCGCCAATGCCGTTTACATAGTCCTCCAAAAGCAGATCGTTGATAACATAAAGAGTGCTGCCGTCTTTGGTCAGCCGGTACTCGATCGCTCCGCGATAGGCGTTAAAATTGCGGCTGCCTTTCCAGGAAACCTCCCGGCTGTAATTCAAAAGCGTAAACACGGCCCGGGCGTCCGCGGCCGGTTCGAGGCGAATGTAGCGCCCAGTGGCAAATTCCATCCCGCCGCCTTTGAATGAATACTGCCCGTCCGCGAAGCTCAAAAAGCCTACTTTATTTTTTTCTAATACGCCGACCAAATCCGTGCCGTCGTACACATTGTAATCATCATCATAGGAGACAAACTGCACCGTAGCATCGGGTTTGTAGAGTCCGACCCTAATACGCGGCTCCGCGGACAAGCGCGGCGTCTCTGCCGGCGGCTCGACGGCGTCCTCCCCGGGAAAAATCGGATCGGCATAATGCGTCGGGGCGTCTTCGGTGACTGTTACCGGAATACTGAAAGCCCCGCCTTCCACCGGCGCATCATTTGCCTTTAGTTCAAAACTGGCGGTATACGAGCCCCGAACGCGCGGCGCGCGGAATAAAAATGTCTCACGCAAAATACTGCCCGGACCGATATTCCCTTCGCGGGCAAGCACCAAAGACCGACCCTGCCAGGCAGAGTCGGCAAACGACGGCGAAACCGAGGCCAAGGCAGTGGCTCCGCCCGGGACCAGAGTGTATTTTGGCCAGGCCGCCGTGCCGGTGTTTTGAAAACCGACTACTATCTTGACCTGTTCCCCGCCGACTGCCGTTACTGCTTTGCGACTCAGGATAAAACGGCTGGCGCGGTAGGCTGTCTGCGGACTCGAAACACTGTCAGCCGGAACATTGGCCGGCAAATCCGACGGCAGCGGTGGCGCCGGTTTTGCGGTTGCCGCGGTTACTTTAATCTGTAAATAGAAATAACCGCCCTTAACCCAAGTATGGTTCTCGGCGGCCAGATAAAATCGCTCGGTGTAATCGCCCGGCTTGGACGGCGCGACCAAATCAATAATTAATTCTCCGGTCTGGCCAGGATTGGTAATGCCGGCTAACTTTCCGGTCTGCCCGGCAGAGAGCCAGGATCTCCCCCTAAACTCGGACGCGCGGTAGCGTGGCTCCATGGTATAGGCGGAAATAAAGCGGCTGCCCGAGGAGTTCCAAACGGTCGTACCGGTATTTTTAAACTTAATGGCCACGCTTTTCGTCTCGCCGGCGGCCAGGACAATCGGATCGGGCACAGACTGAGACACGTACTTGGCCGCGTAGCCAGTGTCTTTGACCGCAACCTCCGGCTCGGCGGCCATGGCTGGCAGACTCAGCAGGATCAGGACTAGGCTAACCAAAGTCAAATAAATCCACCGCAGTGGACTTAAGGGGCTTTTTTTGCTAAGATAACGCATAACAAGCGTATCATCAATACCTTTGTAGTATAGCAAAATTTGGGCCGCTCGGCAATTGTTTTTTATTGATGAGGTAGCGTAAACCTATGTCTCTCAGCCGCCAAATCGCCTGGAATACACTCGTCCAAATCATTGGCAAGATAGCCTCCACTGGCCTCGGGCTCGTGGCTCTGGGCATGATGACCCGCTATTTAGGCACCGAACAGTTCGGCTGGTATACGACCGTAATCAGTTTTTTGGGATTTGCCGGCATTGTGATTGATTTGGGTTTAATCCCGGTCAGCGCGCAGATGTTTGGCGAGGCCAAATACGGCCAAACAACACTGCTCCAGAACCTCATTGCTTTTCGCCTTGTCACCGCCGTCATCTTCTTTGGACTCGCCCCTGGGCTGGCCTGGTTTATGCCGTATCCGGAAGAAGTTAAAATCGCTATCAGTTTTACCACTATTTCTTTTCTGGCAATAGCGGTAAACCAGGTCCTGACCGGTTTCTACCAAAACGAACTGAAAATGCACCTGCCGGTGATCGGCGAGAATATCGGCCGGGTGGTGCTCGTGGCCGGACTGTGGCTGCTCATGCGCGAAGGCGCCTCGTTTTTGCCCCTCATGGCCGTCATTTCACTCTCCAGCGTCGCCTACACCGCTTTCCTGTGGATCGCGGCAGCCAGAATCCGGCCGGCCAGCCTGGCCTACGATCCTGTAATCTGGAAAGACATTCTTAAAAAAAGCTGGCCCATAGCCGTTTCCATTATATTCAATGTCATCTATCTCAAGGGCGACATTCTGCTTTTGAGCCTTTACCGGCCGCAAGCCGAGGTTGGGGTCTATGGCGCCGCCTACCGCGTGCTCGACATTCTTTCCCAGACCGCGATGATGATCATGGGCGTGATGCTGCCACTTTTGGCCGCGGCCTGGACGCAGGGCAAAAAAGAAGATTTTCGCGCCCGCTATCAAACCTCGTTCAACGTGATGATGCTCTTGGCCGTGCCGGCGCTGGTCGGGATCATGGTGCTCTCCGTCCCGATCATGCGCCTGGTTGCCGGCGCCGAGTTCGAATACGCGCTTTCCGGCCGCGTACTCGCCATCCTGGCCCTGGCTGTTTTTGGGCTTTACCTTGGCGCCGTGTTCGGGCATGCCGCCGTGGCTATAAACAAACAGAAGGCGACTATGTGGATATATATTTCCGATGCCCTGATTACGCTTTGCGGTTATCTTATCGTCATCCCGCGCTACGGCCTGTGGGGCGCCGCCTGGATGACAGTCTTCTCCGAAGTCTACGCCGGCCTCCTATTGGCGTACGTGGTCGGCCGCCATGTAAAACACAAACTGCGCCTCATAACTTTGGGCAAGATTATCCTGGGGAGCGGCCTCATGGGCCTATGCCTTTTGGCGGTCCGCGACTGGCCGGTGCTCGGAGCCGTGGCTCTGGGTATCGCCATCTATACCGGCGCGATCTACCTGCTCAGAGCCGTGCCTCGTGAAACCCTGCGCGAGGTATTTTCGCGCGCCCCTTAAAACTACCGCGACTGGCTTTTGATCTGATATTGTATGCGGGCAGACGCGAGTTCCTGGCCCAGATAGCCGGGTTTGCCCGCGAGGAGATTGATTTTGAGTAACTGCTCCGGCCTTCGAACTTGGGATTATAAATGAGCCGGCTATTAGCTGGCTCATTTATAATCCCAACGGCTGGATCTTGCCAGCCGGAGGGCAAACTACGCCCCAGATTGAAATCCGGTGCCGCCAAACCGTATACTGGATATATACCTTCATTACTTGTCATTATGGCCAAAGGACTCCGACACAAACTCGGCCAGCATTGGCCGACCAAACCGCTCGACCGGAACAAAACCGCCCGCAAACCGGTGCGGGAAAAATTGGACATGGAAAAATGCCAACAGGAAAAGGACAAACTCAGGACCCTGTACGACATCGGGGAAAACGAACTCAAACGTTACGTAAAAAAAGCCATCCTCTCGCCCGAAGATGACGCCGAACATTTGCTGCGCAAACTGGAGCTGCGCCTCGACACCGTCGTCTACCGCCTGGGCTTCGCCGCCACCCACGCCGGCGCCTGCGAACTCATCAAAAGCGGACACGTATCGGTAAACAACGTTATTTTGGACACCCCGTCATTCCCGGTGGCGCATCACGACCAGGTGGCGTGCAAACAAACGTCGCTCCAGCAAGCGCTCGTCAAGGCCGGAGCGCCGCCCTTGCCGCCCTGGCTCACGCGCGAGGGACTGGCCGGCTCGGTGCGGCATCTGCCGTCGCTGCACGAGCTGCGGCGGCGTGATGTAGATATTAACTGCGTACTGGAATACTACGCCGTCATTTGAGCGCCGCCGCCAAAGCCTGCTCTATCGAGAGCATCTCCGGCGAAGCGGGCGCGAGAATGTAACTCTTTTCCGAACCATTTTTTTCGAGCTCGATAAGACCAGAAGTCAGCCTCCTGTTATCTATATGCGCCGCGGTATTTTGGACGCCGCTCTCGAGACGCGACACAATATCCGCGTACTCAGTCTCAGCGATGGCCTTCCGGACCGGCTCCCCGCCGCTGTAAACGCCGCTCGAACTCTGGGACGATTTCACCGGCACATATTCCAACTGTTTCTGTTTTCCGCCGGTAATAACATAAGTGTTGCCGCTGCCGTCGGAGTAGCGGTAGACGGGAGCGGAGGCGCGGAGACAGCCGGAAAGAAAGACGAGACTTAGACCGATAAAAAATAAAGTGGACAAACTCCTCAAGGTCGAACTGGCCATATTTTCTAGAATAGATTATCTAATGCCGCCTCTACTCGGTCTGCAAATACCGGCGGTTTTTGTACAACCTAAAGCTGTAGGCCGTCCCAAGCAAAGAAACAATAAACATAGCCGCAAACACCGCCCGAAAATCGTAAATGTTGGCCAGATAGCCGCCGGCCAGAGCGGCCGCGGCAGTTACGATGTAGCTCATGGCCTCCCAAGCGCCCCAGTTCGAGGCCTCGTGTTTGGCTTTCACATAGTGGGAGTAGACGGCGTCAAAGGCCGGATCGAGCAGCGCGACCGACAGGCCGAGCACGGCCTGGGTGGCCATGAGAGTGGCCTGATTAAATACAAATATGTACATGAGGCAGCCCAGACTGGTGATGGCGTAACCGATGACCACGAACTTCTCCTTATGTTTGGAACGGTCTTCCCAGCGGCTCAAGAGATACATAACGGCGCCGGCGGTGATCATGTAGACAAAGTAGGCCCAACTCGCGTCTAATATGTCGCCGCCGATTTCTTCGACGAAGATAGCGTAAATAGGACCGATCATGCCCAGGGAGAAGTCAATCAAAGCGTCGGCGAGAAGAAGAACTTTGAGGCCGTTTTTCATAGCGGCGGCGCGGTTCTAGATAAATATCCTACAGTATACTACAATAAAGCCGGTTAGCGGTACTCTATGTTAGAGACAATACTTATTACTTTCTTCGTCTTCGCTTACGCCGCCCTCGCCTGGCGCCGCTTTAATATCGCCCTTAGCCTGCTGTTCCTGCTGCTGCCCGCCTATCTTATCCGCTTTGAGATCGGCCCGCTGCCGACAACGCTTCTTGAGGCCATGATCTGGGTTATTATTCTGGTCTGGCTGGTTAAAAATTGGCGGCAGCTACCCCATAGCATCTTCGCCTGGCTCCTTTCCCGGCAAAACCGCTCCCTGGTCATAGCCGTCGCGCTTTTCCTTCTGGGGGCCACGCTGGCCGTTTTCACATCTGCGCACACCCGCGCCGCGCTTGGCGAGTGGAAGGCTTTCTACATCGAGCCGGTACTCCTGTTTTTGGTCCTCACGACAGTGTTTATCAAAAAGGGCTCCTCAGGAGATTCTCAGGAACGGCTGGCCAGCAACCCTCCCGATCTTATTCTTTTGTCACTGATTGCCGGCGCCCTCGCCACGAGCGCGCTCGCCATTTACCAGCACTACACCGGCTGGCTCGTGCCGCATGCTTTTTGGGCCAACCGGAATACCTACCGCGTGACTGCCTGGTACGGTTTTCCGAACGCGGTGGGACTATTTCTGGCGCCCGTCATGCCGCTCTCCGCGTACCTGGTACGACAGAGCTGGACGCGGCTAAAAAAAGAATCCGCCGGCGCGCGGTTCAAACACTGGGCAGCCCTCGCAACCTCCCTCATTTTTATTCCGGCCTCTCTACTGGCTATTTTGTTTGCCAGATCCACGGGCGGACTCGTAGGTATCACGGCCGGAGCCGGCGTGCTGCTCCTTATCTGCCGAAAAACCCGCTACTGGGCGGCGGCGCTCGGCGTTATCGGGCTTATAGGTATTATCCTTACTCCGGGCATTAACCCGATTAAACAGGAGCTCCTTATGCAGGACCGCTCCGGAAAACTTCGTCTGGATATGTGGGCCGAAACGTCGTCATTCCTGATGGAGCGGCCGCTCGCCGGCGCCGGCCTGGCTTCCTATTCGACCCTCATTTACCCTTATCGGATAGACAAATGGATAGAAGTATTCCACCATCCGCATAATATATTCCTCACGATGTGGGTGAATATCGGCCTTATCGGACTCGCCGGATTCGTATGGATTGTAGTCTGGTTTTACCGGGTAGGGTTTGGGGGTCTAAAGGCCGGAAAAACCAACCTGCTGCCGTTTGTTATCAGCGCCATGACAGTTTGGCTCACAACCGGCCTGGTAGATTCTCCGTATATCAAAAACGACCTGTCCGTGTTATTTTGGCTCCTGCCGGCGCTCCTGGTATACGCCGGGCAAAAAAACTCCGGGGGGTAAACCATCCACATCCGGCAGGCGCGCCAACCGCTTCTCCGTTCTCGCTGACTCTGTCTCGGATCATCTGTCTCTGGAGATGGACTTCAGAGCCCGGAAATAATTTTCCCGGCCGCCAACCTCGGCCGTAAGCCGGTCAGACGAGTTTGTACCGCTACCCCGCGATACTTTTTTTTTAATTTTGCCTGTGCTACTCTACTTTCACTAACAGATCTGCCATGTCCCCCACTGCCTTCCTGGTAACTTTTATCACCAATGCCATAGCCGCTGGCGGTTATCCGGCGCTCCTGCTTTTAACCATGCTCGACAGTACGGTGCTGCCGGTGCCGAACGAGGCGATTATGCCCTTTGCCGGTTTTCTCATCTCGGGCGGACGGTTCGGCTTTGGCGAAGTGGTCGGCGTAAGCGTGATTGGAGGGGTGGCCGGTTCGCTCACTTCGTACGCTATCGGCTACTACGGAGCGGAGCGGTTCGTAGAGCGGTTCGGCAAGTACGTCCGCCTCTCTCCGGACGACCTGAAAAAAACCCACGTTTTTTTTGAAAAATACGGCCACAAGGTGATCCTCGTCAGCCGCTTCATCCCGCTCGTCCGCCAGTTCATCTCCATCCCGGCCGGCGCCGGCAAAATGCACTTGGGCAAATTCGTCCTTTACACCGCCGTTGGCGCCGCGCTCTGGAACAGCGCGATTACCTATGTGGGCTACGTGCTCGGAAACAACTGGCAGACGATCGGGCGGTATACGAAAGTGTTTGACGTACTTATTCTCGCCAGCGCGGTGATTGCCGGGTATGCGGTATACCGGAAGTTGAGGAAACGCCAAAAACCTGACTTCAACACGCATGCATAACTAGCTGGCAGTCTGTTTTAGATGGCAAATTCTTTTAATACTGACAAAATCTGCTGTCTCAAGCAGTTTTTTGTTTTAGGGCGCAAAAATGACCATTTCTTCAAGTTACCCCCACGCAAATTCGACATTGACCATCTTTACTTTTTATGATATGAAACATCCGCAACCGAAGGGGGATGCCATGACACGTTTCAAATTGCCAAGATGGCTTCTGCAAAGGGTGAAAATGGTCACCTATGACCAAGGGCGGGGGTACGTCTCGTTCGCCATCTCCGATGAGGCCCCAAACGGTCCCAGCCAATGCATCGGCTGGGAGGAGGGGGCGAACGGACACGAGTTCCCTTGCGGGGATCCCGCCTCGTTCCGGACCATACTCGAAATCGTGGAGGGCGTAACCGGCCACGACTTCGAGGCCATCCGGACCGGGGTCTATGTGCGCGACGACCATCCCCTCTACCCGCATTGTGTGCAGGAAGGGGGCTTCCGTATCCACGTCAAGACCGGGCCTCCGATCGTCGTGGTATTCGAAGACCACGGGCCGCTGCCAATGCTGCCTAGGCACGGAGTGTACCGAAGCCTGGACGAAATCACACGAGAGGCCGTCATCGGTTTGCTCCGCCACCGCTCAGACGATCTCGTTCGCTGTCTGTCGGATGCGGCGGTGCGTCTAGCCAGGCGCGTCAAGTCATCCTCCGGTTCGTAGCGCCCGTCCGTCCATGTCTGCCCTACGCGGCGCGCTGGACGGACGGGAAACAACACCATACCGGTGTTTTTTTGTTTAGTGCTGTTTAAAACTCTGCAGCCCCTGGTGCTGCCGAAGCCAACGCGAGTGCAGCGGCACTTCCGAGGCGATAAGTCCGGCCACCATAATGGCCCCGCCCGCGAGCTCGGCGAGGCCGACCGCTTCACGCAGGAAGATAAAAGCGATAAGCGTGGCAAATACCGGGTAAAGGGCGTCAAAAAAGCCTGCTTCGCTCGATTTAATCTTCTCGAGCGAGCTGTACCACAAGGTTTGCGCGAGAATAATCGGAACAACGACAATGAGGGCAATGCCGGCCAGAGAGGCCGGATCGAATGACACGCGCACCGTCTCTTCGGCGGAGAAAAAAATGAGCCCGGCAAAAATTACCAGCGCGCCCAAAAGATTGCGGTTAATAAGTATCAGTTCATGCGCGATGTGGCTGAGCTTTCGCTTGTAGATAATATTGGAAACGCCAAAAGATACGGCCGCGAGTACGAAATAAATGTCGTTCGGAGTAAACTGGGGCGTGAGGCGCAAAAGATCGGTGCTATAGAGCACGAGGCCGAAAGCCAAAAGGCCCATGCCTGCCAGATGGGCTGCGCGCACCCGTTCACGCAGGAAGATATAGGCCAGGGCGAGCACCAGTGGCGTCTGCAGGGAAATCAAGAGAACGCCGTTAAGCACGCTCGAATGTCTAAAGCCCATGAGGCTAAACAGCGGCCCGGCTACGCCGGCCAGGAGGCCCATGATAAAAAGGGGACCCAATCCTTCCCGGTGCCGCAGGGCCAAAATTTTTTTAAACTCCGGAAAAATGCCGAAGACGAGCAGCAGAACCGCTACGGATAATATCTCAGTCAAAAACGTTACCACGGCCGGGCTGTTATTCTCGAGCACCAATTTCGCCAGCGCCGGGTAGGCGGCGAACAGGGCGACCGAGGCCAAACACTTGATTTTATCCGCCATATCGTGTAATCTAATGGAACAAATCGCTCATAGTATACCGCAAATTTATTAAAGCTCCCAACCTAGTAGTAGAGGGACGCCAGAGCTGTTGAGTTAAAAATTGTAAGCGGTATACTAGTCGGGCTATGCCCAGAATAAAGTTCGTTAAAATTCAACCCTGGGACTTCTTTCTCAAAGTCAAAAAAGCCAGCGGCCTTTCGTTCAAAGAAATGGCCCAGCTATGCGCCACGCACCGGCGCACGCTTTCCGACTGGAAAAGAGGCCGGTACCTAATGCCATTGTCGGCCTATGAGGCTTTATTTAAGCTAGGCGGAAATGAAGAGGTGATTTCAATCATTCCAGATTATAGCCACGCCTCGGCAGCCGGCAAGAAAGGAGCGGCGCGACGTTACCAAATCCATGGGAATCCCGGCACGGATGAAGGCCGGAAACGCGGTGGATTGGCCGCGGTAAGAAAACTTACCGCAATTTACCCCCATGCCATAATCACTAAATTCCAAAGGAGACGGCCGATTGCCTTGCCGGAACTTTCCTGCAATCTGGCGGAAATGATCGGAATTATTCTGGGAGATGGGCACGTTAGCGCTTACCAGACTACTGTTACACTGCACTCACTGGACGACCGGTTATACTCTGGATACGTAGCCAAGCAATTTGAATCCCTCTTCCAAATTAAACCGGCCATATACGAGCGGCAATCCACACTGGTGATTACCGTTGCCCGCGTGGCTTTATCCGAATACCTGCACTGCCAACACGGACTTTCAAGCAATAAAGTGAAGACACAGGTGTCAGTGCCGTCGTGGATAGTACGCCATGATAAATTTGCCCAAGCGTGCGTACGGGGGTTAATTGACACTGATGGCTGTTTCTATGTCGACCGGCACCAATATCTGAATAAACGATATCTTAATTGCGCCCTGAACTTTACCAATCGTTCCTTGCCGATACTAAAGTTCGTGAAAGACACCCTGAGCAGCCTGGACTTGCATCCGACACAAAAGACGCCGTACAGTATTTTTCTGCGGCGGGAAAGGGAAATCGAGCGCTACTTCAAGGAAATCGGATCTAACAATCCCAAACATACAGATAAATTTAAGAAGTTCATCGCCAACAAAACACACGGAGGAGTACCGAAGCGGTCATAACGGGACGGTCTCGAAAACCGTTTGCCCTCAAAAGGGGCACGAGGGTTCGAATCCCTCCTCCTCCGCCAAATTATTCATACACCCAATGGAGAGATGGCTGAGCGGTTGAAGGCGGCGGTCTTGAAAACCGTTGAGGATGAAAGTCCTCCGTGGGTTCGAATCCCACTCTCTCCGCTTCCCGGGATGATCCCCCAAGGAGCCGTACGAATCGTACGGCTTTTTTGCTGAGATGAGCAGCGTTCCGTCTTTGAGTACGAGGTTCGAACTGAGATTTCGGATTATGACGCGGCGTTCTTCGGGCGTCCCGTTCACGAACAGTTCCGGGGCCTTGCTTAGCCAAGAAACGCGGGAGGCCAAGGGTTCGAACTGCTCTGGTCGCTCGGTCCGCGCGAGCTCCTGAGAGAGCCGCTCGCGCTCGAGCGTGTAGCGGCGCGAGTCGAGCTCGAACGCCTGGTCGTCGAAGCGGCCGTCAAGCCAGCCTTCGCGCAGGCTCGCGAGGCGCGGCGCGGGTAGAAGAGGCCGGCGTCGGTCCCGCGCGTGTTCATATTCTCGAAGAGCTTCCCGATGATGTCGAGCTCGGTCATCGTGATCATGGGTTCGTGGTTGCCCGAAGCCGTTTGTCCGCCGAGCACCATGACCCCGGCGCAGAACTGGTCGCGAAGCATACGGCAGTTGGCTGCCCGTTCAGCGATGGTATATACTGAAATTCTACACCTGGGAAGGGCGGCGGATTGCTGCCTTCCGGCTACCGATCGCAGACGGAGCTGCTGTGGTCGGTTTTGAAAGACAGGAGGAATCCATGAGGAGGACAGAGAGCTGGTTTGCGCGGTGGCATGAGCTTCTGATGGTGCTCGCCCTCATCGCCATGGTGGGCCTCGTTGCTCTGGCGGTTTGGGCCTTCGTAGCAGCCACATGAGACAGGGACAGCGTGTTGTTGCTCGGCGACACACGCTGTCCACATCCACGAAAGCCCCACACTTGTGTGCTCGTGGCGCGCAGTACCCGTGGGCCACACGCACGGCTCGCCGGCTGCTTGGGAGAGTAGTGTGGGCTGATTCTGTGTGAAGTTAGCTAAATCTAGCTTCTTGGATGAACGGCTGAGACGGTCCAACCGGGCCCAGATACGCCGTCTTCCGGCGCGCGCTTCACCTTCTGGTCGGCGTCCCTACCGAGATCGCTCCGGCCCGCCCCTTTTACCGCGCCGAAGATTACCACCAGCGCTATCTGGAAAAAAGCGGCCGCGGTTCCTGCCGCATCTAATATTGCTTATGATCGGTTCTACTTTTAGCCTGAACGGACAACTCCGGCCAATTACTGAAGCCTGCCTGCCGGTAGACCATACCGAGCTCGCCTACGGTTTCGGCGTCTACGAGTCGCTGCGGCTGCGGCGCGGATGCGTGTATTTTCTCGGCGAGCACATCGAACGCCTGCTCTGCTCGGCGCAAGTCGTCGAACTGGAACACCTCTTTACGAAAGAAAAAATCAAAAAATGGACCGAGGCGCTTGTCGCCGTTAATCCGGCCACGGCGGCCAACGTCAAAATGCTCCTCATAGGCAGCCAAACCCCGGCCGGCGCGCTCCTGTATATCTTTCTCCTGTCGCCGTTTTTTTTGGAAAAAAAAGACTACCGCGGCGGGGTCAAAGTAACCACCTTCCGCCACGAACGTTTTCTCCCCGAAGCCAAGACGCTCAATATGCTTCCGAGCTATCTCGCGTATCGCGAGGCCAGACGCGCCGGCGCTTTTGACGCCCTCCTTGTGGCGCGCGACGGCACTATCCGCGAGGGTACGCGGACCAATTTTTTTGCCGTCAAGGGCCGGACGCTCATTACTCCGCCGGTTAAGCTGGTGTTGGACGGCATCACCCGGCGCACGGTCATCGCCTGCGCCCGCCAACATGGCTACGGGATAATCGAGGACTCAATCCGCCTTAAGGAGATCTCTGCCTACGGGGGTGCTTTTGTTACTAATACCTCAGGCGGCATCGTCCCTGTTAAGCAAATTGATAATTTCGTCTTCCCGGACGTGGCGGTAGAAATTTCCGACCTTAGGAAATGCTATTCGGCCCATCTTGACGCGCTTTTCGCGCCCACTGTTTCCTGTCCCTGACTACCGAACGACTCTCCCCGAACCGTCCATACATGGCGCCGCGGTGCGGCGGTGCCATGGACTGGCCGGCGGCCCGGCGCAGCGCCTCGGCGTAGGCGAGTTCATACCCGTCCGCCATGCGGACCGCGGTAAATCGCTCCAACACCCGCGCCCGGCAGACCCGGCGGCTTATCCGGTCTATATTCCGAACCGCCGTTATCATCTCAGGCACACTGGCCACCACGTAACCGGTACGGCCGTGTTCAATCACTTCGGGAATGGCTCCGCGGTTGAAAGCCACCACCGGACACCCGCAAGCGCCGGCCTCGATAAGAGCCAAACCGAACGGCTCCGGCCAGTTGGTCGGATGCAGAAAACACAGCGCCCGGCTCATGAGACGGTTCCGCTCGCTTTCGTCTACCTCTCCTATCCAGCGAACGCGCTTACTCAAGCGCGGCTTAATATGTTCCCGAAAGTAGGCCATGTCAACAAAATCCAGCTTCGCGGCAATAATGAGCGGCAGATCCAAGGCCTCGGCCACATCGATGGCGTAGTGTACCCCCTTGTCCTTCGAGATGCGGCCCACAAAAAGCAAGTATTCGCCATAATCGGCCGCAAACGGGTAATGCTCCATAGGCAACCCGTTATATACGGTGGCCAGATGATTAAGTTCGGGCGCCAGCGCGGCCTGCGCGCGCGAAATCGTGACTACGTAAGGACGCCGTAGCGCCATAAACATATTCCGGCGCACGTCATCGAACAGGCCATGCATGGTCATAATGACGGGCGTCGGACAGATGTTGCCGGTTGACAAGCCAAAAAAAGCCGTATGATCATGAATTACGTCAAACTCTTTGAACCGGCTGTAAGCCAACCCGATGTTAAGGAGCGTCCAGGTAGCTACATTGCCCAGGCTTCTCTGTTGCGCTTCGCGCAACCCCGAAGGAAAAACTGAGGCCAACCGGGCGCTGGTTACGGAATCTCCGCTGGCAAACAGCGTTACCTCGTGACCGCGCCGGACAAGCTCTTCGGTCAAGGCTGACACTACTCTTTCGGTCCCGCCGTACTTTTTCGGCGGTACGCGCTCTATTAACGGTGAAATTTGGGCTATTTTCATAGAACTATAGGTATGTCATAGCAGACCCCCACCTGGTACGTTACCAGTTAGCCGCCAACCCGCCAAGCAAAAGTAAAGTGTCGGTACCGCCGAACCTTCCGTCCCCAGCTCTTGACCCTGCCGCCGGGCGCCGGTTACGGTACCGTATGGAGCGCGAATGCCTGCCCAGGATCCTGAACGTACTTCTACAAGAGCACTTATCACTCAGCCGGAGCATTTTCTCGCAGCCGTAAGAGGGTGGAAGCGCCGGGCGTCAAATAGTATAAGGCGCGTGAGAGCAGAATATTGTCCTTAGGGTTATGGGCGTATGCCGACCACAGTGGAAAAAATTTTGGTTGAGCAGGCTTTCTACGCTCTTGACCGCAAGGTACTGCAAATCCGAGGCCTGGCCGACAGCGGCGGACTTGGCTTTTGGTTTAAGTTCGCCCCCGCTGTGGTGGACCTGGACAGGGAAAAGGGGGCCACCCGGCTATGGCTCCACCGGGTGGAGCGAGCAGCCCGCAAGGCTGAAAGCGATGAAGAAAAAACTAAGGTAGAGGCGGAATGGGCCGAACTTAAAAGCACCATCGCCCGTCTCTCCCAAACGGCTGATGAACTGATGGAAAAAATCAGATCGGCCCGACAAGAAGAAAGAAGGTGATTTTACTTAAGAAGGGAGGTGAACTATATGGAATTCCTGTGGTTTATCCTTATCGGACTTATTGCCGGGTGGATAGCCGGCGTTATCATGAAAGGACGAGGATTCGGCGTTCTGGGTGACATCATAGTCGGCATCGTGGGCGCCCTGATCGGCGGTTATATTTTTGGCCTGTTCGGCTTTACTCCCGACAACCTCTTGGGCTCTCTCCTGACCGCGGTCATCGGCGCGATTATCCTTTTGGCCCTGGTAGCCCTTATCCGAAGCCCCGGCGGAGGCGGCCGGCCGTATTTCCATCCCCGCTAAAAGACTCGTTTCCATTCATGAATGGGAAGCCGTTACTACTCGCAGAAGCTAAATACTAACACCGCCCGGCCGGGCGGTGTTAGTATTTAGCTTCCTCCCTTGCCACCATCCACCTGCCCCTATAAACTACAAGAACAGCCCGGGCAATCCGGCGCGGAAGTAAGAAAACCCGGCTGTTTCCGTCATCCTATATGCATTCCAAGCAGGTGGAAACACAATTCATCACGGCCTACGAAGCGCATTCAGACGCTATTTTTCGATATTGTTATTACCGGGTATTCAACCGCGAACTGGCCCGGGATCTAACCCAAGAAGCGTTTATGAAAACCTGGAAAAGCCTGGCTGCGGGCAGCGAAGTGAGAAATATCCGGGCTTACCTCTACCGGGTGGCCAAACACTTGGTAATAGACCACTCGCGCAAGCGCCGCGAGGCCTCGCTTGACGAGATGAGCGAACAAGGTTTCGAGCCGGAAATCGAAGAGCGAGAGGCGATCGAGATTGGGATAGACGCCCGTTCAGCCATTGTCCATATCCGGCGTCTCAACGACATTTACCGCGAAGTCATGCTCCTGCGCTTCGTAGACGGATTTTCGCCCAAAGAGATATCGGCCTTAATTGGAGAAACCCAAAACGTTGTCTCGGTCCGTATCAACCGCGGCTTAAAGCAATTGAGGTCGTCTCTGGAATCAGAAAAATCCGTATGAAAAAAATCTTCCGTCTCCTGAAACGCGTCCGGCTGTCGGAGGGCGAACGCGCCCACATGAGGCAGGCGCTGCGCGAGTACATGGCCGAATACCCGGCACGTGTGGCCGACCATCCGGCCGGACAAAACCGTATGCCACTGTACCGGCCCGCTTTTTTCTTGGGCGTAACCGCGCTTCTCGTCTCTTTCGTCGGCGCTGCCTACGCCGCCGAGGGAACGGTACCCGGCGATTGGCTCTATCCGATTAAAATCCGCCTGTCTGAAAACGCCGAACGTATATTTTTGTTTTCCGACGAAAGCCAGACCGAGTGGGAGGCCGTGCGGGCGGCCAGACGGCTCAAAGAGGCGGAGGCGCTGGCAAAGCGCGGCGAACTAAATGCGCCTGCCCGCGCTAAACTGGAACAACAATTCGAGCGCCACATCAGACGCGTGCAATCCGGACTAGCCGAATTGGCCGCCGCCGGACGCCAAGACAAAGCGGCCGCCCTAGGCCGAAAATTTGCCGCCTCGCTGCGCGCCCACGAGCTGATTCTCGAACGTCTGGAGAGCGGCGAAATCGCTGAATCTTTTGCTTTTGAGACAATAAACGCCGAGCCGACCAGCTCGACCAGAACAGAGCCCATCCGGCTCTTCGGCCGCTAATCCGATTCAGACTGCCCCAGAGGGCGGTCTTTTATCGCGCGTGTAAAATGCTTACTCGGCCAAACTACGAAAAAAAATCTTGCCGTCTGGTAACCAAAGGTGTACACTCGTGTAAATTACGATTCCTCTATGCCGTGGATTAGCATCATTATTATCGTCGGTCTTATCGTCTTTGAGACCGTAAGCAGCGTTGACAACGCCATAGTCAACGCCCATATGCTGCGCACCATGAGCGAACGGGCGCGGCGCTGGTTCCTGCTTTGGGGTCTATTCTTTGCCGTTTTTCTGGCCCGGGGCATCCTACCGCTCCTGATCGTCTGGCTTACGGCTCCGAACGTAACTCTGCTCGGGGCCCTGCGGGCCACCTTTGGGGGCGACGATTTGGCCCGGCAGGCCATAGAGCAGAGCTCGTTCATCCTCTTGATCGGCGGCGGGATGTTCCTGCTCCTACTCTATCTCCACTGGCTATTTCTCGAAAAAAAAGAACCGTACTTCGTGCCGGATAAATGGGTAAAAGAACACCACGGAGTTTGGTTCTTCGCCTTGTCCGCGATTCTATTGGTTACTATTCTCTACCTCACGCGCCACTCTCCCCTGGCTATGATTGCGGCGGCCACCGGAAACGCGGTCTTTTTTATTCTCTACGGCTTCCGCGAACTGGCGGAAAAAGAAGAGGCCAAACTGGAGCGTACCGGGCGATCGGATATTTCAAAATTCTTATACCTGGAGGTACTTGATCTGTCGTTTAGCATCGACGGCATCTTTGGCGCCTTTGCCTTTACGACCAATATTCTTCTCATTTTTATCGGCAATGGCATTGGAGCGTTTGTGGTACGCGAACTCACCATCAGGGGCATAAACCAAGTGGCCAAATACCGCTGGCTAAAAAACGGCGCCATGACTTCGATCGGTTTCTTGGGAGTCTTTATGATACTGGAATCACTCGGCGCGCACATACCGGAGTGGCTGCCCACTGTTATTACCTGCGGATTGGTCGGCATTACCTTCTGGTCTTCGCACCGGCATCTGAAAAAAGCCTCTGACAGCGACTAAAAAAGAGGCTTACCGCCTCTTTTTTAGTCGCCAATTTCTAAATTAGATACCGCAGGTAGACGTATATCGTGCACACGATCAAACCGACAATAGTTATGGGAACTGCTACTTTCATATACTCGCCAAATCCGATTTTGTGCCCCTCACGTCCGGCAATGCCGCTCACGACCACATTGGCCGAGGCGCCGACAATCGTCGCGTTGCCGCCGATATCCGCGCCCAAAGCCAGCGCCCACCAGAGCGGCAGAAGCGGCAATCCCGAAATCGCTCCGACATCCTTTATGAGCGGGATCATGGTAGCGACAAAGGGAATATTATCTACCACGGCCGAAAAGATAGCCGAACCCCACAGAACAGAGAGGGTCGTGGCCGTCATATTGCCGCCGGTAACCTCAAGCAGCTTCTCGGCGAGCATCCGAATCGCGCCGACCTCTTCGAGACCGGTAACAAGAATGAACAGCCCGATAAAAAAGAAAATCGTGCTCCACTCCACCTCGCGCAAATGATCATCCGGCTCACGCACGGTCAAAAGCATGAGAAGCGCCGCTCCGGCCATGGCAATAGTGGCGCCCTCGAGGTGCGTAACGCTATGCGTGAAAAAACCCACCAGCACCAGGCCAAGCACGATAAGCGACTTGACGAGGACAGACCGGCTGCTAATCGCCTCTTTCGGGTCAAATTTCATGATAGCTGCCTGCGATTCGGGAGCGGCGACTAGCTGCTTGCGGTACCAAAAGTAAAGCAACCCCAAGGTTACTCCCGTAACAAGCAAAGACGCCGGCGCCAGATTGACCAAAAACTGGTTAAAGGTCAAACCGGCCGCGCTGCCGATGAGAATATTAGGCGGGTCGCCGATAAGCGTGGCCGTACCGCCGATATTGGACAAAAGAATGGTGCCGATCAAAAACGGCTTCGGGTTGACTTTAAGGTTGTTTGTTACGACGAATGTTACCGGCACCATAAGGAGCACCGTGGTAACGTTATCAAGAAAAGCGGAAAAGACGGCGACGATACCGCCCAAAATCAGAAAAATGGGAATAGGTTTGCCCCGGCCCATCTTCGCCGCCCAGATGGCGACGTATTGGAACATGCCGCTTTGCTTGGCAATGCCCACGACGATCATCATGCCGATAAGCAGGCCGAGCGTATTAAAGTCTATGCCCTCGATAGCTTTCTCCTGGTGAAGAATGCCCAGGAGTATCATGAGGGAGGCTCCTAACAGGGCGACAATCGTCCGATGAATTTTTTCCGATATAATGACTGCGTAAGTAAAGACAAACAACACGATCGCGATATAGAACATTGCCGGCATAAAAACGGGGGGATAACAACTAAAGAACAGCTAGGCGGAAAGACCGAGGACGTCGGCTATCGCCTTTTTGATATCAGTCCGGTTGAGATATCCAACAAGCACGCCGTCGTCATCCACTACCGGCAGCTGACGAATACGGAATTCCGAAAGAAGTGTGGCCGCCTCCATTAGCGAATGGTTGGCCTTGCACGTATGCACCTTGGCGGACATGAACTTGGCTATAGGGTCGTCCTTGAGTTCTTTCACCCTCTCGGCGAAAACGTCGCCGGATTCGAACGCGGCCAAGTGCTTGTCCTCTTCGAGATAATCCGGCACGATATGCTGGATAAAATCCCAGCTCGACAGGATTCCCGCTACCCGGCGGTTTTCATCCACGACAACCACGCCGTTGGTCTTCGCGCTAAGCATGGTCGCAACCGCCTCGCTCAGGGTAGCCGTCGGCGCGATAGTTACCACCTCGCTGCGCATGTAGTCGGCCACTGTGTACTTTTTGTCCGGCATACGGATAAATTAAGGTTAAACGGTCTGTTTAGACCGGCGCTAGTATAATCTATATACCGCCGTTGGTCAAGGATCAGTTCGCTCCAACGCCACGGCCGTGATTGACAAAATAGCTCCCAGAGGTATAATGATAACTGAAATATGAAGCAAACGCGGCTACACAGTCTCTACCGCCTGACAGCTTTTCTTCTGAGCATTATTTTTGCCTTTGTCTACTTCTCATCTCTGGTCGCCATGCATCCGGATCATGGCTTGGGTATGACGCCGACGACCGGCGGTTGCGCTTTGGCGCTGGCAGAAGGCGTCCCGTGCTTCATGAGCATCAATGAGCATATCAACAGTTGGCACAGCACTTTCCTCGGCATTGTGGCAGCGGGCGCGGCCCTAGCGCTTATCGTCATTATCAGCGCCTGGCTCATTCTGCCCCGGCCTCCTTTCTCTGACCAAAACACCCAAATGCGCGGCTCCGTACGGGAAAAAATCCGTTACCGGCGGCGCAACCCTCTTGACCAAACTTACACCTACCTCCGACAAATTTTTGCCCAAGGCATCCTGCAGTCCCGGCTCTACGCCTAATACCTCTCTCGTCCGTTTTGCTTCGAGAGTCAATTTGGTATTAGGTTTTTATTATTTTCAGTATGCCGGAAACACATGTCTACAAATTCTCGGCGCCGGGCATTAGCGACGCTGCCCGGGCCAGTGAGCTAAAAAAATTCTGCCGTAATTACCCCGGCGTTGTGCAGGTGGATGACAACCGCGACAAAGAGCTCCTGCGCCTCATCAGCCAAGAACCGCTCAATCTAAATTCGTTCCTAAACGAAGCCAAAACCGCCGGCTTTGAGCTCTCCGCTCTCAGCGAACCGCCGGCACCGCAAAAAACCCCGCCGCCATCTTCTGTCATGCGCGTCTCGATCGAGGGCATGACCTGCCGCAGCTGCGAACTGACTATCGAACGGGCCTGCGTCGGCCCCACAGAGGTGGTCCGTTCCAAACAGTTGGCCAAGGAGCGCCCCTCTTTCATAAGATTAATAGGCCTATTCGGACTAGTTTTCATGCTGGGGCTCATACTCTCCAATCTTGGACTCTTCCAAACCAGCTTCACGCCCGGCGCCGCCATGAGTTTCGGCGCCATCTTCGTCGTCGGACTCATTGCGGCGAGCTCTTCGTGTATCGCGGTTACCGGCGGACTCCTGCTCTCCTCGGCCGCGCGTTTCAACGAACGCTACGCCTCGGCCACACGGGCGCAAAAAATCCGGCCGGTCCTTATCTTCGTGCTTGGCCGGATTGCAAGCTACGCCGTCTTGGGCGGACTGCTCGGAGTGGTGGGAAGCGCGCTCTCGCCCTCGCCCGCCGTTACGGCCGTCATCACGATCGTGGCCGCTCTCTATATGCTGATTATGGGGCTCGACATGCTCGGCCTCGCCCCGGTCTGGCTCAAGCGGTTCCTGCCCCGCCTGCCCAAATCCCTCTCGCACCGAGTGCTTGATGCCGACGACAAATCCCACCCGGCCATGCCGTTTTTCCTCGGCGCCGGCACGTTCTTCCTGCCATGCGGCTTTACCCAGGCGCTTCAGCTCTATGCGCTCACTACCGGCAGCTTCGCTGTCGGAGCCACGAGCCTCCTGGCCTTTGCCCTGGGTACCGCGCCGGCGCTCATCGGCCTGGGAGTGGCCTCGGCCTCGCTCAAAGGAAAAACCGGCAAATTCTTCTTTCAGTTCAGCGGGGCGCTAGTGGTGGTCCTGGGTCTGTGGAATATCCAGAATGGGCTGGCTATCGCCGGTTATTCAGGGCCAGACCAAACGGACAACTTGCCGGGTCCGGCCGCGGCGGCCGACCCCGGCGTTGTCATAAAAAACGGCGTGCAAGTAGTAAAAATGAAGGTCAACTCCTATGGCTACTCTCCAGAGCGCTTCACGATCCAAGCCGGCGTGCCGGTCCGCTGGGAGGTGGACGGCACCCAAGCCGGCGGTTGCGCCGGAGTCATCATCTCCCGCCAGCTCGGCATCCAGAAGCTTCTCGAAAGCGGAATTAATGTCTTCGAGTTCACGCCGGACAAACCGGGAGAAATTAAATTCAGTTGTTCTATGGGCATGTACCGCGGCAGTTTCACGGTCGTGCCCCAATCTTAAACCCTTGCCCATTATGAAAACCGCCATCAAAGTTACAGGCATGCACTGCGCCTCGTGCAAAGTTCTTATCGAAGATATCGCCGGAGATATCCCCGGCGTGCAGGCGGCCGAAATCGACTTCCGCACCGGGGAGGGCGTTATCGAGCACGATGAATCATTCGACCTAAACGCCCTCAAGCGCGAGGTCGCAGGCGCCGGCGATTATTCAATCGAGACAACCAAGTAACTCGCTCCCCCTATGTCGCCCATCAATCTTCACGATCCGGATTTCGACTCCCCCAGCCATACCATGGGTAAAAGCCCGGCCGGTCTTCCGGCCCGGTTCCTGTTCGCCGCCGGCATCGTGGCTGGTTTTCTCTCGGTGTGCACGGTTGGTTTCTTCATCCTTTTGGCAGTACTGATCAAAAACTAATATGGTCTGGCGCGACCGACAACAGGCCGGACAGAAGCTGGCCGAACGCCTGGAAAAATACCGCGGCAAACAAAAAGCGGTAGTTCTTGGCTTGCCCCGCGGCGGCGTAGTTACGGCGTATCAAGTGGCGCGTTACCTTGATTTGCCGCTCGACATTATTGTTACCCGAAAAATCGGCGCGCCGGACAATGAAGAATACGCCATCGGCGCCATAGATGAAACCGGCGCCGGTTTCTTCAACGACACGGCTGTCCAGGCGCTCGGAGCCGGCCCCGGCTACCTCAAGGAAACCGTGCGAAAAGAAAAAAAAGAAGCCGAGCGGCGGCTCCGGGCTTATCGTGCCGGCCGGCCGCCGCTTGATCTAACCGGCGCCACTGCTATTATCGTGGACGATGGCGTTGCCACCGGGTACACTATGCGCGCCGCGCTGCACTCGTGCCGGAAAAAAAACGCCGGCCGCGTCATCGCGGCGGCCCCGGTGATCGCGCCGGATACTATCCCCGGCCTCAAGGCGCTCGCCGACGAGGTCGTATGTCTTGAAACGCCCGAAAATTTCGGCGGGGTCGGACAATTTTACGCCGACTTCTCGCCAACGACCGACGAGAAAGTCCTGTCATTGTTATCCCAAAAAAAGCAATAGAAAATGCGGGGGGCGCGGTCAGTTGCTCCCGGGCGAATAATCAGCTATCATCCAGATACTATGCCGACAGTTCGAATTGAAAAACTAGTCTTCGGCGGCCAGGGTCTCGCCCGTGTCAGCGCCCAAAAAGCGTCGGTACCGGACAAAAGCGGCCAAGTGGTTTTTGTCTGGAACGCGCTCCCCGGAGAAGAGGTTGAAATCGAATACCTGAGCAACAAAAAAGATTACGCCGAGGCCGTAGCCACGCGCGTGATTATTTCTTCGCCAGACCGCATCCAGCCGCGCGAAGGCCACTTCCTCTCTTCGAGCCCCTGGCAGATGATGACGTGGGAAGCGGAAAATTCCTGGAAGCAAAAAATCGCGGCCGAAACGTACGGCCGCCAGGGCGGTCTGATTCTTGACCCCGGAGAGCCGGCGATAGAGTTCGACAGCGCCGGCCAGTACGGTTACCGCAATAAACTTGAATACAGTTTTACGGCGCTCGCCGACGGTACTATCTCATTGGCCTTTTTTGAGCGCGGACAAAAACAGCGGACTCCGGTTACCGAGTCATTATTGGCCGAGCCGGTCATCAACGAAGTTTCCGCGGCCATTTTGGCCTGGATCAACCGCCAGCAAATTCCGCTGCGCAGCCTAAAAAGCCTGATCGTGCGCAGCAATCACCGCGGCCAGGCGATCGCGGCGCTGTTTATCAAAGACCAACTGGTCTTCCCCGACTACCCCGCTCCAAACGAAAAACTAGTCGGCTTCCAGCTCTACTACTCTACCCACAAAAGTCCGGCCTCGGTGCCGACCAAAATACTGCAGAGCGCCGGAGAGAACCATCTGGTTACCGAGCTGCTCGGAACCAAACTCAAGTTCGGTCTCACTAGTTTCTTCCAAGTCAACATCCCGGTATTCGAAAACGCGCTCCGGGATATGGCCGCGTTTATCGGACCGCACGAGCCGCTTATCGACTACTACTCCGGCGTTGGCGCTATCAGCCTGCCGCTCGCCCGCAACCGGGCGGATACCAAACTGATAGACAATAATGAAGAGGCTATCCAGTACGCAAAGGAGAATATTACGCTTAACCGTCTGCCCCACTGCCAGGCCCGCTGCCTGCCGGCGGAAAAAATACCCGAACTCATATCCTCCGACGGCGTCGTCGTCCTCGATCCGCCGCGAGCCGGGTTGCACGAAAAAATTATCCGCCGGCTGGCGGCGGTGCGGCCGCCGCGTTTGGTGTACCTGTCGTGTAATCTAAGCACCCAGGCGCGCGACATCAACCTCTTGAGCGACAGCTACAAAGTAGTCCACCTGAAACTCTACAACTTCTTCCCCCGCACGCCGCATATAGAGGGATTGTGCGTCTTAGACCGGTTACGCAGTGATTGAACTCTTCCCAAGCGCGTGCTATAGTAAGCCAATTATTTTAGCAGTTTATCCGTCTCAACTTATGAACCCAAACACCCGTCGTATTCTTATCTGGTCAGCTTTTACACTGGGACTAGTCGGGCTGCTGTTCGGCTTGGCGAAGCTTGGCACCTCAGGCCAGGGAGCCAGCCCGGCGGCCGGTCTTGCGCTAGCTGTCCCGGTGACGGACGAGGATTGGAGCAAAGGAAACAAGGACGCCCCGGTAACCGTCGTCGAATACAGCGACTTCCAGTGTCCGGCCTGCCAACTGTACTATAAAATAGTCAAACAAATCAGCGAGGATATGCCGGACAAGGTGCGTTTTGTTTACCGCCACTATCCGTTGCGCCAGACCCACCCCAATGCCGAAGCAGCGTCCCTGGCCTCTGAGGCGGCAGGCATGCAGGGCAAATTTTGGCAGCTGCACGACGCCCTGTTTGAAACCCAGGACTCCTGGGCCAGGGATACCAACCCCGCTATTTATTTCGAAGACCTCGCCAGCTCCCTAGGACTGGACGTGAAAAAATTCAAAGAAGATATGAAAAGCCCGGCTGCTAAAAATAAAGTTGACCGCGACTACCGTTCCGGCGCCGGTATCGAGGGCACGCCCACTTTCTTTGTTAATGGCCGGCTGGTAAACTCTCCCCGCTCGTATGAGGAATTTAAGACTCTTGTTGAACAGGCGGCACAACCTTCCTAAGTGGCTCAGCGCGAGCTTCTTAGCCGTCGCGCTCATCGGCTTTGCCGACGCCACTTACCTGGCTGTCAACCACTACCGCGGCAATGTCCCGCCGTGCGCCATCCTTAGGGGCTGCGAAACCGTAACTAGCAGCTCCTATTCCATGCTGTTCTCGACTGTGCCGGTTGCCCTTCTGGGCGCGTTGTATTATCTTACTCTCCTGGTCCTGATTGTGGGCTATCTTGACACCAAGCGCCTAGGCCTGGCTCTGGCCGCTTTCTTTCTCACCCCCCTTGGCTTTATAGCCTCTCTTTATTTTTTCCACCTGCAACTGAACGTCATCGGGGCTTGGTGCGTCTATTGCCTGGGCTCTATCGCCAGTTCGACTCTCTTGTTCGCGCTCGGAGGCGCCGGAGCGAAATACAAAAAATTGCTCCTAGACAACTGACCGCGGCCGGCCAGTAAAAATTATTTTTCTTACCCGATATATGCCCGTCCTCATTTCCGGTTCCCTCGCCTACGACTACATCATGGATTTCCCGGATTCTTTCAAGAACCACATTCTCCCGGACCACATCCATATTCTGAACGTCTGCTTCGTCGTAGACCAGCTGAGCAAAAATCTTGGCGGCTGCGCGGGCAACATCGCCTATACCATGAAACTCCTGGGCGGCGAACCGCTGGTGATAGCGCCTCTCGGCAGCGACGCCGGCGAGTATCTGGCGCATTTTCAGAAACACGGCATTAACACCAAATACGTGCCGCTAACGCCGGACAAGCTGTCCTCCTCGGCGCACATTACCACGGACAAGGACGACAACCAAATAATCGCTTACTACAACGGCGCCGGAGACGCGGCGGCGGATCTTAGCGTATCGCAGGTAACAGAACCGATCGACCTGGCTATCATCGCGCCCACCAAAAAGGACGCCATGATCCGCCACGCCAAAGAATGCTACGAGAAAAAAATCCCTTTTGTCTTTGACCCCAGCCATCAGCTGACAGCCTTTGATCCGCGCGAGCTTAGTATGCTTATCGGCCAGGCGAAATTTTACATCGCCAATGACTACGAAATGAAACTGACGGAAGAAAAAACCGGCTGGGACACGCTAGAGATGCTCAATCACGTGGAAGTGATCATCATGACACTCGGCGAACGCGGTTCGGTCGTTATTACCGGCAATGAACGCTTCGAGATCCCGTCGTGCACAGCGCTCTCGGTAGACGATCCGACCGGCGCCGGCGACGCCTACCGGGCCGGTTTTTTTACGGCCTACTCCCAGGGTTTTGACCTCGAGACCTGCGGCCAGGTCGGGAGCCTGGCCGCCACCTATGCGGTCGAACACTACGGCACGCAAAACCACTTCTTTACCCGCGCCAGCTTTGAGGAGCGTTTCCAGACAGCCTTCCGGAAAACCCTGGCCCTGGCCTAACCCATTGTCGGGACAAAATAAAGCAGCTATACTACCGCTGCTTTATTTTTCTTCGCGTTTTTTATGTGGCTTGCCCTCTTTCTCATTCTCATTGGCCTGGGCATATTGATTGCCGGCGGCGACGCGCTTGTACGCGGCGCTGCCTCGCTGGCCAAACGCCTGGGAGTGGCGCCGATAGTTATCGGGCTCACCATTGTCGCTTTCGGCACTTCGGCGCCGGAGCTTATCGTAAATATCTTCTCCGCCATCAGGGGAACCACCGACATTGCCATCGGCAACGTGGTCGGCAGCAATATCGCCAATATCCTCCTCATCCTAGGTGTGAGCGCTGTAATTTTCCCGCTGCGCGTCGGCAAAGGCACAGTGTGGAAAGAAATTCCGCTGGCGCTTCTCTCGGCTATCATGGTGTTAGTCTTGGCCAATGACGCCCGTCTGGACGGGCTAGATACATCGGCCCTTACCCGCACCGACGGACTGGCGCTAATCGCTTTTTTTGCTATCTTCATCTATTATACTTTCGGTGTTGCCAAGGCCGAAAACGGCGGCGACAGCCAGGTAAAAACATACAGCCACGCGTTTTCCCTGCTGTTTATTGTCGGCGGACTGGTTGCTTTATTTTTCGGAGGCAAACTTCTGGTCGATAATGCCATTATCCTCGCGCGGATGGCCGGCCTGTCCGAACTCCTTATCGGCACCACCATAGTCGCGGTCGGCACCTCGCTGCCGGAACTTGTTACCTCGGTAATAGCAGCCCTAAAAAGGCACGACGACATCGCTATCGGCAATGTGGTCGGCTCGAACATTTTTAACGTGTTCTGGATTCTCGGCCTGACCTCCATCATGAAACCGCTGCCGGTTTTGCCCAGCATGAACGCGGACATCTTGGTCAACGTGGTCGCCACGCTGCTCCTGTTCAGCTTTATGTTCATTCACACCAAACACCGCCTGAACCGCTGGCAGGGCGTTATGTTTATAGGTTTGTATATCGCTTACACCACGGCCGTGATTATACGCGGTTAGGCTATGCCAGGCTCTTTCAAAGATTATCGGTACACAATCGCTTTTGGCGTTTCTATCCTGCTGGCAGCGGCCGCCTACGCCTGGGGCTGGTTTGACAAGGTCGCCGATATACCCGGTTCATTCGGCTACGTTACCAGCTTTATTGCCGGTCTCATGTTCTCCTCCACATTCACCGCCGCGCCGGCGGCGTTTTTGTTTGTCGAATTTGGCAGCCATCTATCGCCGCTCTCTGTGGCCCTTGTGGGCGGGCTCGGCGCCATGGCCGGCGATCTCATTATGTACCGGTTTATCAAAAACAATTTATTGAAAGAATTAAAAACTTTGGGCGCTCTGCTATTTTCGACCCGCAGCCGCGTCTACCTCGAAAGAATCTCCCGGCATCGGGTTTTTCTTTGGACCACGCCGTTTATCGCGAGTCTGCTCATCGCCTCGCCTCTGCCGGATGAACTCGGCGTGGCGCTGTTCAGCCTCGTAAATTTTCAGCCCAAGTACCTCTCCCTAATTACTTTCCTGCTTAATGCCGCCGGCATATTTGCGCTGGTATTTTTCGGCCACACGCTCAGCCGGCCATAAACGCAAAACCACCCGCCTCCGGCCCCAATATTCCGAACACTCGGAACATAGGGCTGAATCGGGTGGTTCTACGAAGGGGCGGGTATGAAGGGGGGGTCAAGCGGCCATCTCACCCGGCGTGGGCGAGTCGTCCGTCATCTCCCCGGACCAACCGGGCGGAACATCAAGCCCGATGTGGTCCAAGAGTACTACCACGGGGTAGTACGGCAGGAGTGCGAGCCATACAGCCCGCACGACCAGGGCCTGGGCGGCCTTTTTCATCACCCTCAAAACCCACATTGTCATGGAGCACCTCCGTATTGAGCTTACCACCTTTTCCAGAATATACAAGATGATTGGGTCCGGCGGCGACGGAACCGCGCACGCTTGCCAGCCGGCGCCAAATCGGCTATAATCAGACTGTTTTTCTATTTTTATTAACTTATGCCCGACTATAAAATAGCCGACATCAAACTTGCCGACTGGGGGCGCAAGGAGATGGACATCGCCGAACAGGAGATGCCAGGTCTCATGTCTATCCGAAAAAAATACGCCCAGAGCAAACCCCTAAAAGGCGTCAAAATCACCGGAGCGCTCCACATGACCATCCAGACCGCGGTCTTGATCGAAACCCTCCGCGCGCTGGGCGCCAAAGTCCGCTGGGCGAGCTGCAACATTTTCTCGACCCAGGACCACGCCGCGGCCGCGATTGCCAAGGCCGGGATACCGGTCTTTGCCTGGAAAGGCGAAACGCTCGAGGAGTACTGGTGGTGCACCGAACAGGCCCTAAACTTCGGCCACGGAACCGGTCCGGATCTGATTGTAGACGACGGCGGCGACGCGACGCTTATGATCCACCAGGGCGCGGAAGTAGAGGCCAAACCGGCGCTGCTTGGCAAGAGCTACAAGCAAGAAGGCCCGGACGCGCAGGAACTGATGAAACTCCTTAAAAAGGAATACGCCAAAAACCCGACGCGCTGGACCAAGGTCGCCAAAAATGTCCGCGGCGTCTCCGAAGAGACGACGACCGGCGTCCACCGACTCTACCAGATGATGAAAACCGGCCGGCTTCTTTTCCCGGCCGTGAACGTCAACGACTCGGTAACCAAAAGCAAGTTCGACAATATCTACGGCTGCCGTCACTCGATAGTGGACGGCCTAAACCGCGCCATGGACGTCATGCTCGGAGCCAAAACCGCGGTCGTGTGCGGCTTTGGCGAGGTGGGCAAGGGCTGCGCCCAGGCTCTGCGGGGCCAAGGAGCCCGCGTGATCGTAACCGAAATCGATCCCATCTGCGCGCTCCAGGCGGCGATGGAAGGTTACGAGGTAACGACACTTGAGGACACGCTCGGACGGGCCGACATATATGTTACCACTACCGGCAACAAGGACGTGATTACGCTTGAACACCTGAAACAGATGAAAGACCAGGCGATCGTGTGCAATATCGGGCACTTCGACAACGAAATCCAGGTCGAGAAGCTTAACCGGGCCAAGGGAGTGAAACGGGTCAACATCAAGCCGCAGGTAGACAAATATATCTTTCCGGCCGCCTCCGTCAGTGCTTCGGGGAGCCGAAGCAAAAAAGAAATCTACCTTCTCGCCGAAGGCCGGCTGGTGAACCTGGGTTGCGCCACCGGACACCCGAGCTTTGTCATGAGCAACTCATTCAGCAACCAGGTACTGGCCCAAATCGACTTGTGGGCCAACCGGGACCGCTATGAGATCGGGGTCTACCGCTTGCCCAAACACCTGGATGAAGAGGTAGCCCGGCTCCACCTGGAAAAGATCGGGGTCAAGCTCACGAAACTTACAAAAGATCAGGCGAATTATCTCGGGGTCGAGCAAAACGGACCGTACAAGCCGGAGCACTACCGCTATTAGACGGCTTACCCATCGTCAAAGCCCCGACCTGGTCGGGGCTTTTGCATGCCGGGTGGAGGGGAATTGAAAAAATATCTAAAATAAGGTTAAATAAGGGATATTAATTACTCGTTTTATGCCTATAAAAAGCTACCGCTATCTGGACATCATTACCATCGCCTTTGTAACCGTTCTCTTGCTCTCGAACATCATCGCCGTCAAAATAGTCTCGCTCGGGGCGCTCGCTCTTCCGGCGGCTGTTTTTCTCTTTCCGCTCTCCTATATTTTCGGCGATATCCTGACCGAGGTCTACGGCTACGCCAAGGCGCGCCGGGTGATCTGGACCGGGTTGGCGGCCAATGTTTTTATGGCGCTCGTCTTTATGGCAGCCAGCGCCTTGCCGCCCGCCGCGCCCTGGCCGCTCCAGGAGGCGTTTGCGAGCATCCTCGGCCAGACGCCGCGGATAGTGGCCGCGAGCGTTATCGCCTATTGGGCCGGCGAATTTCTGAACTCGTACGTACTGGCCAAAATTAAAGTAAAAATGCAGGGCCGCCGGCTGTGGATTCGCACTATTGGTTCAACCGTCGTCGGCGAGGCGATAGATACCGCCCTGTTTATTTCCCTCGCTTTCGGCGGCGTTTTGCCCGGCAGTCTGGTTATTACGATTATGATCTCGAGTTATCTCGCCAAGGTAGCGCTCGAAATTATACTCACGCCGGCGACTTACGCCGTGGTACGGACTCTCAAGCGCGCCGAAGGCGAAGACTACTATGACACGGCGACTAACTTTAACCCTTTTCACCTGCGTGATCGGTCGGCCGCATCCTGATAATTATGTTCCTGGACGCCTCCATTCTGATTCTTCTGATTGCTGCCTCAGCTTTTTTTTCGGCGTCGGAGATAGCCTTTGTCTCGCTGTCGAACGCCAAAGTGGATGACATGGTACGCCGCTCTGTCCCGCGATCCCGGCTTATCCAGAAACTTAAAAGCGAGCCGCGCCGGCTGCTTATTACCGTCCTTATCGGCAATAACCTCGTCAACATCGGCGCTTCTTCGCTCGCGACCGTGCTTTTTGCCCGGCTTTTCCAATCGACGGCCGTGGGTATAACGACCGGCATCATGACGCTCGCTATCCTAATCTTCGGGGAGATTGTGCCCAAGGCCTACGCCACAAACCACAACAAAAAAATCGCCGCTCTGGCGGCGCCGATTCTGCGCGCGCTCGCCTGGATGTTTCATCCGCTGGTGGTGATATTCGGGTATCTTACGACCGCTCTCGCCGGCGCCCCCAAAGAGGAGAGCATCACCGAAAATGAAGTCCGCGCGCTGGTATTGGCCGGGAGCCGGCAAGGAACAATTGAAAAAGAGGAACAAGCCATTATCGAGCGCCTGTTCGCTTTCAACGACATTACCGCCGAAGACATCATGACCCCGCGCGTCAATGTGGCCTATATCGAGGACGCATCCACCATCGCCCAGGCGGCCGCCGTGATCGCCCGCAATCCGCACACCCGCTTCCCGGTGGTGCACGAAACCCCGGACGATATTATCGGCTTCGTGCACTCGCGCGACGTTCTTTTGGCGCTTAACCAGGACCGGGACGCCGATCCGGTAACCAAAATTGTCCGGCCGATCATCGCCATCCCCAAGCAAATGCGCCTCGACGACCTAATGCGCGAATTCCAAAAGAAAAAAACCCACCTGGCGGTCGTGCTCGACGAGTTCGGCGGCACCGAGGGCATTGCCACGCTTGAGGACGTTATCGAGGAGCTGGTCGGTGAAATCACCGACGAGTACGACGTGGACAAGCATTTTATCCAACGGCTCGACAAGAACACCATCATGGTTTCAGGCGACACTCTTATCCGCGATATCAACCACTTCTTCAATATTGCCATCCCGGGTGATCCGCTCGACACCATCGCGGAAGTTCTGCTCGACAAACTGCAGGTCGTGCCCCGTCCGGGGATGTCGGTCTCCTTTACCGAGGTTACTGCCGCCATACACGAAGTGCGGCGGCGGACTATCGGCCTGGTGAAAATAATCAAGTCCAGTTCGGTCTAAAGCAAACTTCGGCCGCCAGGGCCAGGTAAATGTCGGTTATGTCCAGAAAATATCTGGTGGCCTACGCCAACGGCCTGTCTAGCGCTTTTCAATACCGGCTCAACCTGGGGCTGTTGTTTGTCAGCCATCTGGTTAGCCTTTCGGGCCTGGTCTATCTTTGGCTAGCCGTTTACGCCGCCGGCGAGAGCCTGCCCGGCTACTCTTTGCCGGAAATAATTACCTACTACCTGGTGCTCACGGCTCTGCGCATTACCATAGCCGACGGGATCGGAATGGGGTTCAAAGTATCCGAAGATATTCGGGAAGGCCTGATTACCCATTACCTCTTGAAGCCTTTCAGCTATTCTCTGGAACAAGGTCTGCTGCTCGCCGCCCAGGCCAGCATCAACCTGGTCTTTGCCTTGCCCCCGTTCATTATTTTGGGATTATTCATAAACCGGTTTATCGAGCTGCCCGACCTTGGCGATATCGCGGCTTTTGCGCTGCTGACGTTAATCGGCCTGATCTTTTATTACCTAGTTTATTTATTATCAGCTTTCTCGTCTTTTTGGATCGAAAAAGGCAGCACCGCTATCTATGCCATGATTGTCGTCAGCCTGCTCCTCAGCGGTTCGCTCCTGCCTTTGGATCTTTTTCCGGACTGGTTCCAAACCGCGAGCCGGTACGCGCCCTTTCAGTATCTCATGTACGTGCCGATCCAGGGATTCTTAGGCCAGATCACCGACTGGAGCCGGACGCTGGCGGTTGCCGCAGTCTGGATAGTCCTTTTGGCGGCGGCAGCCCGGACCGTCTGGCTCCGGGGCCTCAAAAAATACGAAGCTGCCGGCCGGTAAATTATGAAATACTTTTCTCTCTATCTCGCGTTCTTCCGGGCGAACTTGATGAAAGACATGGCCTACCGGGGCAACTTTCTTTTAGGCTCCTTGACTACGGCCCTGGAGTCGCTCATGGTCTATTTCGGCGTGGCGGTTCTTTTCCGCCACGTTACGACCATCGCGCAGTGGACCTATGAAGAGATGCTCATTCTCCTCGGGGTCTACATGATCAGCAACAGCGCGGCCTGGCTGCTCTTCCGGGCGGGCGTGTCCGATCTGGACCGGACAATTAACCGGGGCGACCTCGATTGGTACCTGGTCAAGCCGATCGATGCCCAATTCCTCTCCACCGTTACCCGCATAGATATAGAAGACGCGGCGCGCTCGCTGGTCGGATTGGTGCTGGTCGGTTTGGGCCTCTATCGAGGCACGGCCGAGGTAAGTTTCTGGAGACTTTTAGCCTTTGTCATCACTTTTCTGGCCGGCCAGGCGATCCTCTATAGCATCCAGCTCGCTCTCAAAACCGTCAGCTTCAAATCGCTCCAGGGCTGGGCCACCAACAGCATCGCTTTCCGCTTTCACGATCTGGCGCAATACCCGACGGATATTTACCGCGGCCTCATGCGCGTCGTCTACACGTTCGTTTTGCCGCTCGCCTTCATCGCCACCGTGCCGGCCAAGGCGCTGATCGGCGAGATCACCGCCGGACTTTTCGCCCTCTCGCTCCTCATCGCCGCGGCCGCTCTGGCCATCACCCGCCTGATCTGGAAACGGGCGCTGCGGACTTATACGAGCGCGTCGAGTTAGAGCCCACTCCAAAAATAATTCGGAGCCGGTTTTGAGCGAAAAATGTCCGGGTTGAAGTAGGCATAATGGTATTATGGCGACGAAACCCCGGAAATTTTTCGCTCAAAACCGGCTCGAAAATGAGCCAGAATTATTTTTGGGAGTGGGCTAAATAGTATGAAACACAGAATTTTATTCAAAAACTACCTCAGCCATTTTCTCGCCTACCGTGCCCGGGTCGGTATCTGGGCCGTAACCGACGTCGCCGAGTTTCTCGTCTTCCCGTTTATCTGGCTAGCTGTCATAACCGATAATATCGGCATCGAGGGGTACGGCCGCGCCGACATTATAACTTACTATTTGATAGCCGCCTTCGTCAGCCTGGTCTTCACCTCGCACCCGGCGCGCAAAGTCAAAGAAGACATTATGCAAGGCGGCCTCAACGCCTTCCTGGTCAAACCCCTGGGGCATTTTAGCCGGCACCTAATTGAACAGGCTACATACAAAATTTTATCCTTAGGCATAGGATTGGGCCTCATGCTGCCGCTCGTCTACTTTCTGCCGGAATATACGTATCTGCCGCTATCCTGGACAACTTGGGTGTTTTTTACTCTGTCCCTCTTGATTGCGTTTTTTGTCTCCCACCTGTTGGAGTATACCCTCGGCCTCGCCTCGTTCTGGTTCGGCGAAATCCGGGCGCTCCAACACGTGCTTGAGATTGCCTCGATTTTGTTCTCCGGCCGACTGGCGCCCCTGGTGTTCTTCCCTCCGCTGTTCGCGAGCCTAGCCGAATGGCTGCCGTTTGCCGCTTTGGCGTCTATTCCGGCGGACATTTACCTTGAACGGATGACCGCTGCCGAGTCAGTCGGTCAGTTGTCCATCTCCGCCCTTTGGCTATTCGTCTTGTCTGGCCTGGCCATCCTCGCATGGAAAAGGGGCTTACGGCGTTATGAAGGTATTGGCATATGAGAAAATACCTCTTTATTTATCTAACTCTTTTAAAAAATGCCTTCTCGTACGAAGCACAGTACCGGCGTGACACTTGGCTGCATTTAGCCTCCAACTTTCTCTACCTTGGCCTGCTGTCCGCCACAATTGAAGTGGTTTTCCGGCATACGCCGGAACTTAACGGCTGGAGCCGGGAAGAGACTTACCTTTTAATGCTTCTTTGGATTATCGCCGACGAACTGTTTACCATGGTCTCCAAGCATAATCTCTGGAACCTGCCTGGCCTCGTTACCGACGGCGCGCTGGACGCCTATCTCACCAAGCCGGCAAATACCTTGTTCCTAGTCAGCACCAAGATATTTCTCATGCGCGCGGGATACCGCCTATTTATACAAATTGGATTCCTCGTTTGGCTGGTCTGGAGTTTTGATTTTGCTCCTTCCCTCTGGCACGGTGCTATGGCCATAGTTTTAGTGATAGGCGGCGCCTTGGTTCACTATTCTTTCTCGCTCATTCTCAATACTCTCAGTTTCTGGTGGCTCAGAATAGACAACATCAACGATGCCTGGGAGAGTCTGAGCAATATGGGCCGCTACCCACTCGGAATTTTTCCCAAATTTGTTCGCGTGCTTTGCCTCACTTTCCTGCCGATCGCGTTCATCGGCTATATCCCGGCTGCCGCCATGACCGGCCGGGCCGGGTGGTGGCTGATACTGTATGCGTTTGCCTTTACCGCGCTCATATTCTATTTCGCGGTCAGTTTCTGGAAGTACGCCCTCCGGCGCTACACCAGCGCCTCGAGCTAAAACTTACTTCAAAATGAGGTCATCTCTGGCAAGCGGGGCCGGCAGATTAAATTTTGAGCTCCGAGGACGAGTGCGAGAGCGAAGCGGGTATCCCTCCGCAGGAGCTCGTCCCGCGAGCTCACCTACCGGCTCGATTTCGCGCTCGGGCGCCTGCGCCACCTGGTGGTGCTGCTTTTGCTCTATTACGTTTGGCGCACGCTCACCTCCGGCACAGGCGCTTTTGCCCTCTACAGCGATGAGCAGCTCATGACTTATCTATTCGGCGGCAATATTCTGCGCGCTTTTGTCTTCGGCACCCAGTCGCGCCGCGTCGCTCTCGAAATAAACGACGGCGCCTTCTCTCAGTACCTGGTTAAACCGGCCAATCATTTCTGGTACTGTTACGCCCGCGAGCTGGCCGGAAGAATTTTGGCGACCATAAGCGCGGCAGTTGAAGCGGCCGGCATTTCTTTGCTGCTCGACATAAATTTTTTCTGGCAAACAGATCCAGTTCTCTTGTCCTGGTTCGCGCTCGCCGTCCTCCTGGCTCACATTCTCTACTATTTCCTCAGCTACGGCATGAGCCTCATCGCTTTTTGGTCGCGCGAGGCCATGGGACCGCGTTTTTTGTTTGAGTGGCTCCTGGAGTTTGCCTCGGGCGCGTATTTCCCTTTGGATATACTCAAAGCCGCCTTTGCGCGCATCTTCATTTTTCTGCCTTTTGCCTATCTCATTTTCTCTCCTCTAAGCCTGTACTTGGGCGGCAGCGGACCACCGGGCTGGATTGTCGCCGCCTGGCAGCTCCTCTGGATAGCTATCGCTGCCCTGTCGGTATTTTTCTTGTGGCGCCGGGGACTCCGGCGCTACTCCGGGGAGGGAATTTAGTATGCGCTACGCCCGCGTCTGGAAACAACTGACCGTGTGTTCATTCTCCACCTGGTCGTCCAACCGTCTGGACGCCGTTACCTATTGGCTGGGCAAACTTATCCGCTTCGGCTTTTTTTGGCTGTTCGTCGCCTCGGTCTTTGAATTCACGCCGGCTTTTGCCGGCTACGGAAAATACGAGGTCCTGCTTTTCTTTTTGACCTTCAATCTGGTGGACGTGGTTACCCAGGCGTTTTTCCGCGGCATTTACCTGTTCAGCGACGATATCAACAAAGGCAACTTCGACTTTGTGCTCACCAAGCCGGTAAACCCGCTGTTCTATTCTCTGGCTCGCCTGACCGACCTGCTGGATTTTATTTTTCTTATCCCCCTCGTCGGCTTTCTCGCCTACGTAATCGCCAAGCTCGGGCTCGACCTCACTCTGGCCTCTTACCTGCTTTATCTGGCATTCGTCGGCGTCGGCATCATTTTGGCGCTCGCCATACATATTCTCTCGGCCGCGGCCACTATGTGGACCATGGAGAGCGATCACATTATCTGGCTCTACCGCGAAACCATGACCGTCGGCCGTTTCCCGCCGGAGGTTCTATCGCCCGCGCTGCAATTTGTCTTTACCTATCTTATGCCGGTTATTCTCATCGTGGCCTATCCGGCGAAAATCATACTGGGTCTGATCGGCCCGGGAGATATTGCCCGCCTCGGCGCGGTGACGGTCATATTCACGACCGTGGCTCTCGGGCTCTGGCGGGTGAGCCTGCGGCACTACGCGAGCGCTTCGAGCTGAACAAAAAAACGACGCCGGTCGGCTCCTCTGAGCTTTTTAGTGGGCCTTGTTTATCCATACCTCATTTTTCAATTCCTCTTCTATTTTATAACCCTGGCAATGGCCTAGAATACCCAGGTAAGATTGTACGGTCTGGTCCAGCCGGTAATCATCGCCAATGCCCCGGTTAAACTCATCTGTCTTCCGGCGCACCTTGGCGAACATCCGGTGTTTGGTTTTGGCGCGGATTACCCGGTAGCGCGGCAAAAGAACATCCCCGAGCCAGTCTAAAATCATCGGCGTAGCGAAAATAATAATGTTCCCGTAAATGATGTTTGACGAAATAATCGAGCTCGGAAAGGTAGACATTGGCGAAAATCTGACTCGTCAAATTGCCGATTGGCATCCCCTTTCCCGACATCCCGGGCGTAGAAAAACTTCGTATCACTTTTTCTACAAGCCACATAACTTCGGTGTCCCCTAGTTTATTTATAAGCAACTGCAGCAAAATCTCATGGTCAACCGACGCAAAGAATTTTTTAATGTCCATCTTGAGAGACCACACCGTTTGGTTATGATTCTTACTGGCTTTCCTTAATGCCCTATCTACCGCGCCAACCGCCACATGAACCCCTTTGCCCCTCTGACACGAATACGAATGATGAATAAACGTCGGCTGGAGTATTGGTTCCAAAAACCGGAACAGAAGGTGATGCACAATACGATCCCGTACCGTTGCCTTGTTAATGATCCGAAATTTGGGGTCATAAATGTGGAAGGTCTCATACCCTTGATGTTGGTATGTTTTTGTGCTAAGCTCGTCCTGTAATTGAAAGAGATTATCCTCTAAATATCTCTCAAAGAGGAGGACATCGGCTTTATTCTGTTTACCTTTTCTAAATTCGTACCAGGCATCGAGTATATTTTCGAGCCTAATCAGTTTTGAGTACATAGTTTTTATGATCACCAATACCACCAAGGAAAGCCCCCCCCCCTCAGCAATTTTTACGAACAGGTTCTTCTCAGGTAGATGAAGTGCCAATCTTAAAGAAAACAATTGATTTGTATAAAACGTACTATGTATACGCGCAGCTCTTCCCGAAGAAAGATAAGTATACACTCGGTGCAACGTGTGAGCGTTACCTAATTTCGGTTATTGAACTATTACTTGAAGCAACCTACCTGCCCAAAGAAACGAAACGGGCTAGGCTTATGCTTGCCAACAGTAAATTTGAAGTCCTGAAAGTATTTATACGACTTCTCAAAGAGCTGAACGTTATTGACCAGAAAAAATATATCATCCTCCAAACCATGATCCAGGATATTGGGAGGATGTTTGGCGGGTGGATGAGATCGCTCACCTAAATGACCGAATACAGCGAAGCCTCGACGTATGTGTCGAGGCTTCTTTAGGCTATAGGCACTTCCAGAGCACGACCACCCCGCCGGAGTAGTTCTCGTTCGCGTCGAGGTTCCTGTTGTCGAAGTCGAGCTTCGCGTCGTTCGGGTTGAAGTACAGCGAGTTCTCGGGGTCCTGCCAAAATGCGCTCTTTTCCGTCCGTAATCACCGAAGACAGAGCTTCTCCACTACAAGCCGCTCCATCTCCTGAATTTTATGCGGTTCCAGGATGAACCAAAGAAAAAAACACGCAGTGCCTATATCTTTCGTATACCCTCCGGCGATGTGAGAAAAGCAACCATTCACCTCCAGACTCCGATACGTTTCCAAAGATATATAATTTCGGCGACGATAATCCTTATTCAGAACTATCGTGCATGAGCCTACTTTCGGTTGAGAAGTATACCAGTTTTGTATAAAAACACGAAGGCGGGCCATGGCTCGAAGCGTCGAAACGCTGCGCCGATGGCCCGCCTGAAATGGTGGGTGTCCAAGGGACCAAGTGACCAAGGGTCCTTGATCCAAGGGACAAGTGAGACAAGAGAACGAGGGCTAGGACTGCCAGAGCACGACCACCCCGCCGGAGCAGAGCCCGTGCGCGACGAGGTTCCCGATGCCGAAGCCGAGCTTCGCGTCGCCCGGGCAGAAGAACAGCGAGCGCCCGGGGCCCCGCCACAGGTTCGCGGGGCAGTCGAGGGCGGGCGTCATGCCGTCGCGGCCGAGGACCTCGGAGTAGCCGATGAAGCCCATGGCCGGCTCGAAGGCACCGGTCAGGAGGACGTCGTTCGGGAACTGCTGGACCATCGTGCGGTCCGCGAGAATGCCGAAGCCCTGGAGGCAGGTGGGGAAGTAGACACCGACCGTCGGGCCCTGCCGCATCGCCTCGATGAGGCACTCGTGCCGGGTGCCGGAGACGACCGTGACCTGCCCCGCGAGCGTGCCCCGGCGCCAGTTCTCGAAGGTGCGCTCGGGGAACGCCTCGGCGTAGGCCAGGCCGACGGCCGCGAGGAACATGTCCTCGAGGACGGCGCCGTAGTCCACGACCTCGCAGTGCGGGAAGCAGACCGGGAGGTAGGTGCCCTGGAGGAGGTTCGCGATCTGCCGGTCGCTCTTCACCCGCTCGATGACCGCGAGGCCCCGCTCACGGAACTGGTCGGCCGTGACGAAGGTCTGTCCGGGCATGTGCCGCGTGAACCGGGCGTGCACCGCCGCGTAGTCGACCGTGGGCTGCGCGAGGTGGTAGCCCCGGTCGGCGTCGACGATCTCCTCGGTCATGCCGGGCAGCGGGATCCAGCGGCCGTTCCGGTCGACGAGCTTGACCGTGGTGTCCTGGACGACGATCTTGAGCTCTCCGGAGAGCACGCCCTGGAGGATCGTCTCCACCTGGGACTCATCGCCGGTGAGACCGCGGGCCACCTTGCGGATGATCGCGGACTTCTGACCGTCGCTGAGACCGGACACCACCTCTTCAAACGTCTTCATGGGACTCCTTTCAGGCTTGTTATCACCCGAAGAGCTGCCCTTACCCGGGGCCCAGGGCCTCCTCTATCCCTCGATGAGGAAAGCTTTCGCCTTATTACTAGCTAGTACGGCTAAAGCTTTCCTCATCTTTTTCTCTTGTTTTAGCCTAATTTGTGCAAAGAACGAATATAAAACTATAGCATATTTTAGCGATTTTGTCAAGGGTATAAATTCAGAAACAGTACCACCCCACGGTTGGTACCACTCCAATTCCGGCGCTACCGTTAGCGAAAAATCCAAAAATTTACCGCCTTCAGATAGCAAATCAGCCCGGCTTTGGCCGGGCTGATCGCATAGAAATCTAATTTAACGCGCCAGAACTATTCAATTCGCACCTCATCCAAGTAGAACGTCCCCTCGTTCGCCCCGGTATTACCCTGGATGGCAAACCCGGTAATCGTACCCCCGGCCGCGCCGATATCCGCGAGCGGAATAGAGACCGTCTGCCACTGACCGGCCTTCAATACGCCGTCCGGCAGATACGGGGCCAGCTTGTAGTGATTCGGCCCGGCGCCGGTTGCGTCGAACGGCACAATCTGGAGCTGCTGCCCGGCGGGCACGGTGCCGTAGAGGGTCATGGTAAGCGTCGTCCGGCCGGTGGTGTCGAGCCCTGGATGATGGAGGAAATAACCGGCCCAGGGGCTTAGAAACTCGACCGCCAGAGCTTGCGTGCCCTGGTACACCGGGGTAGTCGTCGCGGACGCGTTTATCTCCCACGACCAGTTTTCCCATCCCGGGGCGAGCACGTCGTCATAGATAACCATAGCCGCGGTGGAAGTAGGAGTCGGCTCTGGTCCGGGATCGGCGGTAACGGCCGTGATCTGGGCCGCGTTACTCACCCATTGGTACAGCGTGCTCCAGCCCTTGGAGAATAGCCCGACCATCACGTCGAACGTGCCGGCATAGGTTGGCTTCCAGATGAAAGAAAAAGGTTTCTTTTCGCCGGCTTCGAAGGCCACATCATCAAAGTACTCCTGCGCCACCTGGATTGGTCCGTCGTACACCTCGATATCCACCGTTACCGGACCGGCCGCGCCGGTATTCAGAACTTCGGTCGCGATCGCGGATTCGCCGCCGAGCATCACCGGATTCGGCGTAGTGGTGGCGCTTACCAGCTGCGCCAGCGGCTCTCCGGCCGGCTCGCTATCCAACACCTGGACTGTCCGGGTAACCTGGTCCGCCTGGCCGCCCATGATGTCGGTAACATTGTACGTAAGCAAATACGTCCCCGACACCTCCGTGTTCACGGTATCGCCGCCAACGACGATTTTTCCGGATATGTCCCCATCTTCCTTGTCGAGGGCCGTCGCGCCCGGATCGGTAAATACGGAATGCAGCGCCACGCTCATAGCCGCCTCGCCGGTTAGAGTAATCACCGGTTTGGCGTTGTCGCCGACCGGCTCGCGATTGTAGGCCGTGAATTCGAGGGCCTTGTCTACCCAGGTATACAGCGAACCCCAGGCCGGAGAGAATAAACCGACCGAGAGTCGGTAAATGCCCGGCACCTGCGGGAACCACTTAAGCGCGAAGGCTTGTTCGGTACCCGGATCAATTACCACGTTCTCGAAGAACTCCTGCGCGATCTGCGTACCGCCCTCGTTGTATATTTCCATATCCACCAGAATCGGTTCCGGGCTGCCGGTGTTTCCGATATGCGCGTTGAGCGTGCTGACGTTGCCGATCACCGTAGTCGTCGGCACGATATTCGCCCCCAAGAGGGAGGGGGCAGGCACGCCCGCCTCGGCCAACTTTTCCCAGGAGAGCTTCACCATCGCGTCGCCGGTGTTTTCATAATATTCCAGTTTGACGGTGTGCAGCCCGGGCGTCAGCTTGGCTTCGGCAGTGTACGCCGTGGCTCCCTGGTCGAACCATTTGTCAATAAGCAAATTATCATCCACGAACAGGCGCACTCCGTCGTCTCCGGTAACCGTAAACCGGTAGGTGCCGCCTAAGGTAAAACGCCCGGTATAGCGCCCGGAAAAATGATCCGGGGTTATCACCCCATCGGGCGAGAATACGGTCCAATTAAAATTAACCTCTGGCACTGTCTCCACGGCCGCCGGCGATCCGCTTAGTGTCATGCCGTTGAAGTATTCGGCCCGAAACGCGTTTTCCGGAGGCAAATTCTGCGCTGCTATCGTAAGCGTGGCGCTGGAAGTATTGCCGCTCCCGTCAGCGACTGTAAGCTTGGCGGAGTAAACGCCCTCAGCGTATACATGAGCCGGGTTAGCCTCAGTCGAGGTGGCGCCGTCGCCGAATTCCCACAAAAATGTCAGCGGCGAGCCCTCCGGATCGAGGCTGCCACCGCTTGAAAACGCCACGGACAGCGGAGGAACTCCGGTAACCACCGAGGCCGTGGCCACTGCCTTGGGCTTTTGGTCGGCCGCGTATACGATGTGACGAACCTCGCCGGTAAAGATGGCAACATAATAAATGCTGCCGTCGGGACCGGTTACGAAATCCACGGGGCCGTCGGCGTTATCAAACCAATTTTCGATGAAATGGATTTTATCATCGGCCGAGACAACGGCGCGCTTGATAAAGGGATCGCCGAAATGCCCGAGAAAATAGTTGTGCTGGTATTCTTCCGGGTAAGCAGTGCCGGAAAAGGTCCCGCCGGTAATCGCATACGGATCATTATTTGCCGCGTGGTGGAAGGCAAAAGCCGGATCGGTGTAATTCTCGGTGGCACAGTTATACTCTGGCGTGGCCTCGTATCCTTCCCGGCACGGCCAGCCCAGATTCATGCCCGGCTTTACAATGTTAATCTCCTCCCAAGAGTACCAGCCCACATCGCCGGCAAAAAGGCTATTGCTTAGAGGACTAAAATTGAACCGCAAGGAATTGCGCACGCCGTAGGCCCATATCCGGGAACGGTTAGCATTGGGGTCCCCGGTATGGAAGGGGTTGTCAGCCGGAGCCGTGCCATCGGTATTGAGGCGCAAAATTTTTCCGGCGAGGCTGTCAAGGTTAAGCGAGTTCAAAGCGCGCGGATCAACGGCAAAATAGCCGGCCCCGTCGCCGATGGTGGCATAGAGCTTGCCGTCCGGCCCGAACCGCAGACCGCCGACGCTGTGGCTCGGAGAATCGGTAGGCAGGCAGTCGGCCGTAATCGGATAATCATCGCACGACGGCTTGGCCTCGTCGCCGCCCACGGTGCCGACGAGAACCATGTAGGTGCTCATATCCGCCGTATCCCCGCTGGCCTTTAGCCGCACTATACGGCCGGTTTTCGGACCTTCGTAGTTTTTACCCGGCGTGTTCTCGTGCGTATAGCTCAAATAAACAAACCCATTGGCGGCAAAATTTGGATCGAGCGCCAAACCCAAAAGCCCATGGTCCGCCCAGTCGTTGACGTCCGGCAGAGTAACAAACGGCACGGGCAAAACGACGCCGTCTTTGATTATTTTAATCACCCCGCCCTTCTCGGCGACGAAAATCCGGCCATCGGGAGCAAACGCAATGGCGGTGGGCAGATTGAAGCCGCCCGCGACGACCTCGGTAAAGAAACCGGCCGGAGCCGCGGCTTCGGCCGGGAGGGGCGTGAGCGCAGACAGACCACACAAAACCAAGGCCAAGACTGCTCCGGCCCATCTTCGAAAGAATAATGGTTTCATAAGACAGCATAGACAAGAAGAAACAAAAAAAGGATGAGACTCCTCTAGAATTACCATAGCACGGCTATTGGCCAGAGTGAACAAAGTCTGGCAAGGGGGGTTATCAACAGCTGAACTCTTGGACTGTGCGCGCTCCTCCCGTTGATATGGATAATTGCCAGGCAGTGAGACAGGCCAAAAGAGGGCCGAGGACGAGTGCGAGAGCGCAGCGGGTATTCCTCCGCAGGCCCTCTTTTGGCCTGTCTCACTGCCTGGCAACCGTAACCGAAGGGATCGCCAAAGCCAAAAGGGGGAAGACAAAGCTGGCGCTGGCAAAAGGAAAAGTCTTGAAAAAAACGAAAAAGGTGCTAAAATTAAAGAAGCTGATGCTTAATCCCAAGTATGCCCGCCATCGCCGTTTCCCACCTGTCCAAAACTTACGAGTACTATAAAAAACAGGCCGGGCTCTGGAACTCCGTCCGCAGCCTCTTCCACCGCGAGCGGTTGTTTACCGAGGCGGTAAAAGATATCAATTTTACCATTAACGAGGGCGAACTGGTGGGATTTTTGGGCCCCAACGGCGCCGGCAAGACCACCACCCTCAAGATGCTCTCGGGCATTCTTTACCCCACGGCCGGCGAAGCCGCCGTGCTTGGCTATACTCCCTGGAAACGGCAAAAGGAATTCCAAAAACAATTCGCGCTGGTGATGGGCCAAAAAAACCAACTTTGGTGGGACTTGCCGGCCATGGAAAGTTTCATTTTAAACAAAGAAATTTACGAAGTGCCGGACGCCCAATTCAAGAGCACCCTCGACGAGCTGGGCGCTCTATTGGACATCAAGGACATTCTCGATGTCCAGGTACGCAAACTATCGCTCGGCCAGCGCATGAAATGCGAACTCGTGGCCGCGCTCCTGCACTCGCCCAAAGTCCTGTTTCTGGATGAACCGACCATTGGTCTCGACGTCGTTTCGCAAAATAACATCCGCGAATTTTTAAAACGCTACAACCGGGAGAAAAAAATCACGATTATCCTCACCTCCCACTACATGGAAGACGTCGAGGCGCTGTGCGAGCGGGTCATAATCATCAACCACGGCGAGCTTATCTACGACGGCGGCTTGCGCACTCTGCTCGACCGGCATATCGACCACAAAATCCTGGAGGTAACATTTACCGAGGACGTACCGCGCGCCACGCTTAGCACCCTCGGCCGCGTCAGAGAGCTAAACCAAAAGCGCGTGGTTCTGGAAGTACCCAAAACGGCGGCCAAACAAGTAGCCGCGCACATGCTGACCAACCTCCCGGTGGACGACATTCTCATCAACGAAGTCGAGATCGACGACGTCATCCGCAGTATTTTTGCCCAGGAAAAAGCCTAACGCCCGTCCAAACGGGCAGGGCAGCCCCACTCATTTTAATTCCGGCAGAACTCGCTTGCTACGCAGCTCAGACAGCTGGCGCAATTAAAATGAGTGGGGCTGCCCTGCCCGTTTGGACGCGGTACACGACCCCGCTTCTCATCCGCCCTTTTTTCTACCCCATTTTTTGGGCGGCCGTAATCGCCATAGTTTTCTATCCCCACTACAACTGGCTCAACTCTTTTATCAGGATGCCCGGACTCAACGCGCTCCTTATGGTCTGCGTCGTCCTCGTAACCATATTCCTGCCTCTCACCCTAATCTCCGCCCTTTTGGTCAACGAATCGGTTGATCTCTACGGCAAAGTTTCCGAAAAGGGGTTTGCCGAAAACATCGAGGGCGTGTCCACCTGGCTCGAGGGCACACCGCTCGCGCCGTATATCGACACGGTCAAAACCGACTGGACCAGATACGCCGCCGATGCCACCAAACGTCTGAGCGGGTATTTTTTCTCCGGTATCAAGAGCGTTACCCAAAACTCATTGCGTTTCTTTTTCATGCTCTTTATCATGTTCTACACCCTGTTTTATTTTTTCAAAGACGGGCACCGTATGCTCGATCGTCTGAAGCACCTATCCCCTGTCGGCGAAAAGTACGAAGTCATGCTTTACGACCGCTTCACGTCCACGGTCCGGGCCACCCTTAAAAGCACATTTATCGTCGGCGGGATTCAGGGTATTATCGGAGGAATTCTGTTTTGGATTACCGGCGTTCCCGGCGCTCTTATCTGGGGGGTAATTATGATCGCCCTCTCTATTGTCCCGGCGCTCGGCTCGTTCGTCGTCTGGCTCCCGGCCGGACTCATTATGCTGGCCCTGGGCAATACCTGGCAAGGAGTTACCATTCTTCTCGTCGGCACGTTCGTTATCAGTACGATCGACAACCTGCTGCGCCCGCCGCTCGTCGGCCGCGACATCCAGATGCACCCGCTCCTGGGGCTCTTTTCGACTCTGGGCGGCATCGTCCTGTTCGGCATCTCGGGGTTCATTATCGGTCCGATCATCGCCGCGCTCTACCTGTCGATCATGACTATCTACGATCACTACTACAAAAGCGAGCTGGAGAGCAATTAAACTTGATCGGGTAAATTAAAAAGAAGCTGTTCAATGGCTTCTTTTTAATTTACCCTTGGTGCCGCGGGCGGGGATCGAACCCGCACGACCTTGCGGTCAAGGGATTTTAAGTCCCTCGTGTATACCAGTTTCACCACCGCGGCCGACAAAACATCACCATCCTAGCACAGTAAAAGGCTGAAATCAAGAACACTATTGAACCTTTTGCCATTCAATATCGCTGATATTTTCTTGAAAATTAACCCACCTTCCTAGCACGAATAGGACATCGCTCAGGCGATTAAGATACGTAACCAGAATTGGACTAAGTTTTACTATTTGGCTGAGCGCCACCACCTGCCGCTCCGCGCGCCGGCAAACAGCGCGGGCGAGGAAACTCTGTGCGGCCGACGGCGAGCCGCCCGGAAGAATGAACTGGGTTAGCTCGGGAAGCTCCGCGTCCATCTCGTCTATCCAGGCCTCGAGTCCGCTGACGGACGACCCGGCCAACGGAGGCACGCCGATCAGTTCGGTTTGCGCCGCCGCCAGGTTGGCGCCGATAACAAATAAAATATGCTGCACGCCTTGCAAACGGCTTTTCACCCCCAAAAACTGCTCTGGCAACCCGGCGACCAGCACCCCAATAGCACCATTGAGCTCGTCCACCTCGCCGATAGCCGCCATCTCCAGGCAATCTTTTTTCACCCGTTTCCCGCCCAAGAGCGAGGTTTCGCCGCTATCGCCCGTTTTGGTGTAAATCTTCATAATCCCAGACTGTTTATGCGCAATTTCTCAAACTTAAGCTATCGCGCCTAGTATATCAAAATAATAGCTCAAAACAATCCTAAACCGCAAATATCCGAAAAAAGGCGGCGGACATTTGACAAATAAACTGCTGGGCTATAGAATCCGGTCGGATCAACAGTGGGGGGGAAAGACATGGAACCGACTTTCATCATGGCGGCGCTCGCGGTACTCATCATCGCCTGCGTGGTTATTCTGATGATCAAACCGTTCGACCCGAAGCGGGTGGTGCTGATCCAGCTCGCGGCCGCGCTCGAGATGATCGTCCGGCTGAGCCAGGCTAGACCGGAGGATATGGCACACCTCGGACAGAGCGACCTCTTGCCGCTCATCCGACAGTGGCAGGAAATTGCCCAACACCCGGGGCTCGAGCCGAACCTGTGGTCCCCTGACCAGTTCACCCAGTTCGCCCGGGACGCCTTGCGCCGCGTCAAGGCCGCAGCCAGGGACCTAGGGGTGAACCGACAAGGAAGGGCCAAAGACTGCATCGCCGCTCTCGAAGACCTAGTCAGGTACTCGGGAGAATGGATGTACGTTGGCGGCTGGGAGCGGCGTAGGGCCCGTCGCCAGATCCAGATGGCGGCAGAAGACGTTAGGGACGCTTGCCGTCTCACCCCCGCCTAGTTGCGCCCACCCAAGGAGCCAGGGGTGTCTAACTTCACACCCCCGTCACACTGTCCTCGCTATACCAGTAGCGGCGACTGATGGCGAAAATAAAAAAACCCGGCCAGTCTTTGAACACCCCAGCCGGGTTTTTTGTTAAAAAATAACAGCGCTTTATTTGAGTATACCACAACCGCTGAGCAGTACCAACGTTGTTTTTTCACGACCCAAACTAACGCCACTTCCGATAAGCCAGTTTTTGCCATTCCCTTTCTGGGTTTTATCCACAAGCCACGAATATGTGTGCATTATCTTCCATCATGTATCTTCGCTTGCCCAGGCTGCCTCATCCGTGATAGGGTAACGCCGACCATAAAGACGGGAGGGCAACACTGTGGTCGCGCACTTTTACAATATCGTCTGGGCATGGATTGCCCTCGGGCGGGAACTCGAAGACGTGCCTCGGGCCGATAGATTCCGCCTCTGGCTGAAGTCCCTGAAGCTCTACTTGAGCATCCTCGGCTTCACCGACCCCCAACGGCCGGCGGCGCAGAAGCGGCACGCCATGGTCGCGGCGGTGCTCACCGCCATCTACGACTACGACACGGACTGGCAGCCGGCGACAGACTTCGCCAGCTCGCACTTCCGCACGGCGCTCTTTGCCTTGGTGTCGGACACAAAGACCCGCAGCATCGCTTCCAAGCTATTCTGCCGGGACCTCGACCAAGGCTTCCCGGAAGACGGCCTGGACCGGGGCGGGTACGCGTTTCTCGCCTACCAGGGCATGATGGGCAGCGACTGGCTGTCCGGCTACCCGCGCCACGAGATCATGCGTCTCGGCCGTCTCTTGCAGATAGTTGACGACCTCCACGACCTCTACAAAGACCGGGCGCACGGCGATCAGAACGCGTTCACGACCAGCCGCTGGCGCGATTTCGCGGCCGAGGCCAGGGCTTTCCTGCGCAGCTCGTTCTACCGCAAGCTCGAACAGCACGCGCTCGTCTACCGCTACCTGCACCTGGAGTGCCTGGAGCGGCTGAGCGAGCTCGAAAGCAAGAAGCCTGCCCGGGGACAGTTCCTGGTGTCTATCCGGCCGCACACTGCGCTCTTCGCCGCCGGCCTGGCAGTGATCGGCTTCCGGCTCGCCCCCGAGGTGCCGCCCCTGCTCGCGGCGCTTACCGCCCTCGGATTCGCCGGGGTCACGGCGAGCATCATGCTCTACAACGACCTGGCCGACCGATACAAGGACCAGCGACAAGGCAGGTTGTTCGCGAGCGAGCATCCGCTCACCATTTTCAAGTGGTGGCTCGCCGCGTGCTCTCTGGCCGGGGCAGCGGTCTTTGGGGTCGCGGCGCTCGACCTCTCGGTCGCGGTCTTCGTCGTCCTGGTCTGGCTACTGGGGACCCTGTACTCGCACGCACCCCGCTGGTGCGTGGTGCAGAACCTGGTAGTGGCGCTGTGCTCCACGGCTCCGGCGCTCGCCGGATTCGTCCATGAGCCCGATGCGTTCAGCTCCAGCCTGCTCCCCTTTGCCGGCGCCGTCTTCTTCCTGATACTCGGCCGGGAGATCCTCGCCGACATCAGAGACGCGCCGACTGACCGGGATTACAAGGAGACCATCGCCGTCCGCTACGGCCAGGACCGGGCGATCTCGTGCCTGAACGGAGTCTGGCTAATAGCCGCCATACTCCTGGCCTGGACCTTGCCCCCTGGCTGGCCCTGGTGGCTGGTCACGCCGCCGCTCGCGGCCACGCTCATGGGCGCGGGCCTATACCTGGCAAATCCGCAGGAGGAGTGGCTCTTGCCGTTTACCAAGCGGTGGGCCGACCGGCTCATCGCGGCTGCCCAGATCGGACTGCTCATTCTCACCGCCTAAAGCGGCCCGGCGGACCACCCTCTATCCGCCACAATCCAGTCAGTAACTCCCGCAGGTATTTACTGGAAATTAAAAGATCCTCTTACTGAGGATCTTTTAATTAATCAAATAGGGATCTAACTACACCCCAGGCTATCCCCGCAGTTGAGACATTTATAGCACGACCCGTTGCGAACCGTAACGTGACCGCACGTCGGGCAGGCCGGCGCGTCGCCCATCATGCTCGAGAGAGCCAAATCCATGGCGTCGCCGGTTTCGGCTTCTTCTTCGGCGGCAAGCGGCAGCGCCTCCTGCGCTTCGACCGCCGTTTCCTGCACTTCGGGCGGCGCTTCGGCAGCCGGGGAGAATCCAAGACTCTCCTGCACCGTGCCGCCCGGCGCCAGGCGCGCCATCTGCTCGAAACGATTCTTCTGTATGCCTTTGGGCGGTACTTGTACGAAATCGGTCCGGCCCAGGTATTCCATGCCGAGCACGCGGAAAACGAAGTCGATCACCGAGGTACAGATTTTCACGTTCGGGTGGTCGGTCATGCCCGCGGGTTCGAAGCGGGTGAAAGTGAAATTTTCAATAAATTTTTCGAGCGGCACGCCGTACTGCAGGCCCATTGAGACCGCTATCGCGAACATGTTGAGCACGCTTCTAAAACCGGCGCCTTCCTTGTACATGTCGATAAATATCTCCGCCAGACGGCCATCCGGGTACTCGCCGGTCCTGAGCCATATCTGCTGGTTGCCGATCTTGGCCGACACCGTGATTCCGCTGCGTTTGGCCGGCAGCCGCCGCTTCTCGCCGTGCAGATAGAGGCGGTGTTCGGTTACGCTCCCGTCGCGGCCGTAAGTTTCCATGGCGTGGGAATCCGGAA
>Ga0076004_115_pt1 | contig 54914 bp, 57 predicted proteins | sample RifGroA2_FD_68067 | JGI IMG/M metagenome (GOLD analysis project Ga0076004, IMG submission 68067) | Parcubacteria (Magasanikbacteria) bacterium GW2011_GWA2_56_11
AAAAAACACCAGCCCTCTAATTTTTTGTATGCCACTGCCGCTACCCGACGAAAATTCCAAACGATTTATCGCTGTCCTGAACAAAAAAATCGAGGTCGGCCGCCTCATGAATGCGCTTGGGCACATGACCGCCGGACTGGCCGGCAAAACCGGCGCTGCGGACGAGATGTGTTTTTTGCGCTACGAAGACCAGGACGGCGGCGTCCATCCGCACATCTCGCATTTCCCCTTTATCGTGCTCAAGGCCGACAACTCGAACCAAATCCGGACGGTACGCGCCGAGTGCCTCAAGCGCGGCCTGGCCTTTGGCGATTTTACCGGTACCATGACAGTCGGCACCTCGCAGGAGCAGCAGGAGCGGACGCGCGCGACGCGAGAGGCGGAGCTGGAGTACTATGGAATTGTGATGTTTGGGGAAACGGGCGAGCTGAAAGAGTTTACCCGGAAGTTTTCTTTATTTCTGTAGGATGGTATAAAGTAAATGAGAGCAGGGCAGGCTTTGTGACGCCGGCAGATCTGTCCAGTCGAATATTTTCCTTAGCCGGGCTGTATAAATGCGCCTGTCCGGAGATTGTGTCCGGGCTGGCGGAAATCATCTGTCAACCGGCGAAGTATGTCTATTTCCGAAGACAAAATAAACAAATCCAACGCCGAGTGGAAAAAAGAACTGCCGCCGGACGTGTACCGCGTAACCCGGGAGAAGGGCACCGAAGCGCCGTTTACCGGCAAATACTGGGACACTTACGACTCCGGCCAGTACTTTTGTTCCAACTGCGGCGCCGAACTGTTCGCCAGCGAAAATAAATACGACGCTGCCTGTGGATGGCCCAGTTTTGATGCGCCGAGCGGGCGTGCTAAAATTAGCGAAACGCCGGATACAAGCCACGGCCTGGTTCGCACCGAGGTGGCGTGCGCTCGGTGTGGCGCGCATTTGGGGCATGTATTCGCCGATGGGCCAAAAGAAACTGGCGGACGTCGTTATTGCATCAATTCAGCGGCGTTGAAGTTTCGCCGGGCCAACCAGGGGGGCGCTACGCCCGGCTCGGCAAGTGATAATGGAAAACGTAATACTTAACAGCCTATTATGTCGGAATCAGGACCGCGGCCGTATGAGCCAATTTTGACTTCAAAGGAAGCGATCGAAGAAAGGCGGGCACGCCGCGAACGGCGGAAGCAAGCGTTTAGGGAGCTAAAAGTATTAAACACCAGTTTGGAGAGAGCTGAGGGAAAATTGGAAAAGAGAGCCCTGTCTGAGGAGCGGTATATCGAGGAAAAATTCGCGATCGCCGAGCGTGGCAAAGAGGGCCGGGATCAAATCGGCCAGGAACACGGCGAGTTGGCGTTTTACGAAGCGGCCATACTTTCGGGTGAAATCCACACGTTTTCTGACCGGGCCGAGAATTTTTTGTCGGCGGCGCAGGGTAAGCTGTATGAAGCCGGAGTCCAAGAGGACGAGGATCGAGTTTGCCAACTGGAGGAGGAGGCCGACAATCTAGTGGAGATGGCGCTCGAGGCGGAGTATGCGTTTTGGATAGCCAATGCCTCGGCCAACCCGGAAGTGATAGCCGCCGTGGCGGAATTAATGCACGAGGAACAGGAACTCACGGGGTTGGAGCGGATGGTAGCGCGCCGGATTGTGCATCACGAACACGAAGGAAAAATTGGTGAGGCCAATGCTCTGAGAGAGAAATTCGGCCCGCAGATAGCGGACCGCCGGGCGGCGTTGGAGCTGTTTACCAATCACATGGTTTACAACTACGGCCGGGACGCGTACGATGAAATCCGGCGGCGATTGCAATTGTCCCAAGCAGGTGACCCGGGGAAAAAACAAAATCAGTGACCTATGACACAAAAAATTATTTTTCTGATTTTCGGGGCAGTAATCGGCGTGACAACCTACGCGGCGGTCAGTTATTGGGGGCGAAGTGACGACCGGTCGGACGCAAGGCCAACCGCCGCGTCCCCGACAGCGCCCGAATTGCCGGCCGAAACTTCAAAAACCGGCGACGCGCAGAAGCCGGCTGGGCAGCTGGTGGCCGATGACGAAGGTTTTTTTACGTTTATGGTCCCGGCCGACTGGATCGCTAAACCGGTAAAAGGCCGTGACGGATTAAGCGAAGTCGTGGCCCGGAGTCCAGATTTCAAACTCCGGCTCGATACCGCGGCCGAAGCGCCTTTCGTACCGCACTATTATGAGACTGGAGCCGAACTTAGCGTCCAGGTCGTGCCGGGCGAGGCCGCGGCGGCCGCCCTCGGTTTGCTTCGGATGGCAATACCTACCGAGTTCGCCTTGGCTACAATCCGGCGACTTATCCCGCGGGCGAGTCGGTTTTCGGGCAGGTGCTAAAGTCCTTTCGTCTAAAAAACGCGGCGGAATATGAAGCTGCATTTTAGCGGCCTATACGCCATGAACCCGCGCCAGCTCATCCGCCGCGCCGGTTATGGGGAAATAATCAATCGAACCGGCGCGGTCAGCTATGCCCGCGTCTTTGGACCTAGCGGCTACCCCAGATTCCACGCCTATCTTGAGCTGGCGCCCGGGGGGTTCGAGATCAATCTTCATTTGGATCAAAAAAAGCCCACGTACGGAACTGGGACAGCGCACAGCGGCGAGTACGACGGCGACGCCGTGGAACGCGAGGGAGGGCGGATCCAAGCCGTGATCGCCAGCCTGAAGCGGCCTACACTGGCCTAATAAGATCGCGGCTCGCGCGCGTGAGCACTCTGCGGCCGGATTTCGTTACCAGTACGTCATCTTCAATCCGGATGCCATAATGACCTCGGCGGTACACTCCGGGTTCGATGGTGATGAGCATATTTTCTTCGAGCACGACCTTGTCGGCGCTCCCGACCCGCGGCCACTCGTGCACCTGCGTACCGACTCCGTGGCCGAGGCCGTGAATGAACTCGCAGTTGAGTTCGCCGAGCGACTCCCGGCAGTGCCTATCAAGTTCCGGGGTGGTAATTCCCGGCTTGACCAGCCCGACAGTGGTTTCCTGCGCCCGGCGGACCCGGTCGTAAAGCGCGGTCTCCTTGGCGGCCGGTTTGCCGACGTATATCGTGCGCGTCATGTCGCTGCAGTAACCGCGGTAGCGCACGCCCATATCAATAACGCAAAACCCCCGTTTGATTTTGACGGCCGCAGTTTCGTGGTGGGGATTCGCGGCGTTCGCGCCCGAGGCGATAATCGGCGGGAATGAAGGCTCGACGTAAAGAGCGGCCATGCGCGTGAGCAAAAACCGCGCGGCCGCCGTTTCCGTAGAGAATCTGGACCAGTTTTGAATAAGCTCAGAAAAGAGTTTATCCGTCAGGGCGGCCGCGCGTTTGAGACAGACAATTTCCTCCGGCAGCTTTACGGCCATGACTTTTTCCTCAGCGGATAGATTTTTTAATTTTACCTTGGGATATTCGGCCAGACGGGCGCGGATCAGGCACGGTAGGCTGCCGGCGCGGACGGCTATGGTTTTGCCCGCGAGCGCGGAACCCAGCAGCCGCTCCAGCGGTTTGCGCCAGGGGAGCACGGACAATTCCGGATATTTTTTCTGCCATTGCCGAGCTTCAAAAGGGGTAACGAATAACTTCGGCCGGCCGCTAGAGGGCAGGTAGAGCAGCCCCGATTCCAGGCGTTGCAAAAGCAGATAGTAGAGGATATCGTCGGCCGTCTCATGACCGAAGTTGCCCACAATCAGCGCGTCGCCGGACTGCTGTTTGACCAGCGCTCTGAGGGAGCGCAGTTTTTTGGTGAGCATCATAGGCGGCGCCGCCACGGCGAGAGCACGATAGCGGCCATGATGAAGTGTAAAATCGAAATCAGGAGCGCGTACGCGAAGATGCCAACAAGGAATTTGAGCGAACGGCTAAGAGCCAGAACATAGCCGGTGATATCGGCGCGCGCGGCCACCGCGACCAAATTTAAAATGAGGAGGAGCGCCACTATCCAAAACAAACCGCGCCACATGCCGGACTGGTCGGCCCGGCTCGGCGCCATGTGCGAGGCGACGCAGAAAGAGACGTAGAGGAACACCCAGAAATTCCAGGTGCGGATGTTTTCTCCGCTAAACAGGTTGGCCAGACTCTCGCCCAGGGAAGAAAAAAAATCGCGCCCGCCGGCTAATTCCCGGACTAGCGGGGCAAAAACTTCCCGGCCGTTGGGCAGCAAAAAATACAGCATGGCCACGAGGACCGCCGAACCCCAGATAAGCGGAGCCGCCCCGATAAAGAAGTTGCCGATTCGCTGGTACCAGCTGTGCGTGCGGTATGAGTGGTCTACGTGTCCCAAGTTGCCGGTAGCCGGATTGGGGCGGAAAAGGTAGACCTCGTTAATCGTGTGCCGGAAAATTTTGGCAAAAAAGACGTGCCCCAGTTCGTGAATCGGCGTTCCCATCCAGGCCGTCCAGAGAATGCCTTTCCACCCCACGCTCCGGACATACATGCGGTGCGTAAAAGCCTGGATGTGTGAGAGCAGGAAACCAAATAAAAGAAAAACCCCCAGCAAACTGGCGAGCTGGAGCCCCAGAGAGATAAAAAATGTGCTCACAATTTCGAGAAACATGGCAGTGGATTATCAGTAAAAAGTAATTTTACCCCATCGTTACACCTCGGTCTCTGCCCGTCTGTCATACTTAGGCATGACACGACGAGACGCAGTGAGTCCAAGGAATGCCTAAGTATGATAGACGGATAGGGACCCGCGAGCGGAGGGAACAGGGATAGTAACCGGGAACATCAAGGCGTAAAGAACAAGAATCGAAGAGAAATAGGATAAGGGAAAAAATAATAGCAAAGAATGAACTGGTAGTGGGTTATCAGCAATTCTATCCTAAGTTGAGCCGAAACATAGACTGATTTTCACGGCGCCAATGTCTGAGCCTGTAAGAGCGAGTTTTGGTGCCGTAAAAATCAGTCTATGTTTGAGGCGAAAAGGGGGAAACTCGCTATGAGTTCAATCCGCGAGCTATTATACCAATATTCAAACGCGCTAACAAACAAATAAAAACTCCGCGCGTTTTGGGCGGGGAGTTATTATTTGTTTGTTAGACCGCCGGTACCACGTTCACGAAAGTGGTAACCCGCCGATTGCCGTCAAAGCGCTGGCGTTTTTTGCGGATAAATTTTACTTGTCCGGCGTTCGTGGCGAACAGAGTGTCATCGCCGCCGCGGCCGACGTTTTTACCAGGGTGGATTCTCGTGCCGCGCTGTCTAACCAGCACGGTGCCGGCCTTGACCGCTTCGCCGTCTCCTACCTTGACGCCAAGGTACTTGGGCTGTGAATCGCGGCCGAGCCGAGTAGCGCCACCCGCCTTTTTATGGGCCATAAAATATTTTTAAAGGCTGTTCCCCTTCGCTACCACGAAGAGTACTGTCTTAAAGAGGCCAGTCCGTCTATCTGGTTGCAGACGCGTAACTTAGCCCCTAGAGTTGGCTAGAATATACCAAAGGCCGCTTATCTTGTCAAGGCCGGGCTCATCTTCTATAATATACCTATGAAACTCTCACTTTACCCGCCGAAATTATTTTTTACCCGCTGGCCGGTAGCCGTTGCCGGCAGCCTGGCGATAGCCGGCAACCTCTCTGCCTGGCTGTGGTTGTGGCTGCAGGTGCCGCGGACCGGCGGCCAGATGGTCTTGCACTACACCGTACTGTTTGGGGTTGACCGGGTCGGCCCCTACCGGGCGCTGTACTACGCTCCGGCCTTGGGCTTGGCGGTTCTGGTTGTCAATTTAGCCATCGGCTGGCTTTTGTACCGGCAGGATAAGTTTATCGCCGAGCTTCTCATGGCGGTAGCCGCAGCCGTGCAAATCGCAGTATTTTTCTCCAGTTATCTCCTGGTACTTCTCAACGCTTAGTGCCATGCCGCGCGCTTTACCGGACAGTCCGCCGGACTTCCCCCTACTTATCGCCGCCGGGTCCCTGGTGCTTTTTGGTCTGGTGGCTTTGAGCTCCGCCAGCATTTCGGTCGGACTTGACCTGGCCGGCGATCCCTACTATTTTATCCGCCGCCAAATTATGTACGGTTTTTTGCCGGGCATTTTTTTTGGGTTTATAGCTTATACGATCCATTACGGACGCTGGAACCGGCTGTCGCTGTGGATATTTGGCTTGAGCGTCCTCTTGCTCGTTCTCGTGGCCATACCGGGCATTGGCACCGGCTACACCAAGGACGCCCGGAGCTGGTTTACTCTTTTTGGAGCGTCTTTTCAGCCGGCCGAGGCGGCTAAACTGGCGCTGATCATTTTTTTGGCCAGTTTTCTCGACCGTAATCGGGCAGGGCTCGCGAGTTTTCGGCAGGGTTTTCTTCCGGCCCTGGCCATAGGGTCTATTCCCGTGGTTTTGGTTTTGTTGCAGCCCGACGTCGGGACGGCGACGATTTTGTTTTCGATTGTTTTCTGCCTCCTTTTTTTTGCGGGAGCGCAGTGGCGGCATTTGTTGCTTCTTATGGGCGCCGGGCTGTCGGGTTTTGTTCTCATGGTGGCGTTGGCGCCCTACCGGCTCAATCGTCTCATGACTTTTTTGCATCCGGAACTTGACCCGCAGGGTATTGGCTATCATATTAACCAGGCTTTTTTGGCGATCGGTTCCGGCGGCTGGCTGGGTTTGGGCCTGGGCCGGTCGCAGCAGAAGTTTCAGTATCTTCCGGAGGTGCACGCTGACAGCATTTTTGCCGTCATTGCCGAGGAGTTGGGCTTTGTTATCTCGCTTTCCCTGATAGCGCTCATTCTCTTTATACTCCTGCGGCTCCTCAAACTGGCGCAAAAAGCCCCGGACGATTTTGGCCGCCTGCTGCTTGCCGGTATCGCCGCCTGGATTGGGGTTCAGTCTTTTTTCAATATTGGAGCCATGCTGGGCCTGCTCCCGCTCACGGGCGTGCCGCTGCCTTTTGTCAGCCACGGTGGCAGCGCTCTTTTGATAGGCCTAACCGCGATCGGTATCGCGCTTAATGTGAGTCGGGAATGTGATGTTCGGTCTAAATCCAGGTAGCCTATTCTGACTGGGAATGACTCTTTTTTCGCGACCTTCTTGGTCATGATATATGCAGGCCGTCCTTGAATTTGTTTGTGCTATTTCCGGGTTTTCCTTCGTAGGGGGGCTTTCACCCGGATATTATACTTAGGCATTCCTTGGACTCACTGCGTCTCGTCGTGTCATGCCTAAGTATAATATCCGGGTGAAAGCCGGTGTAGAGAAAGGGGCATTGTCTTCGAGCGGCATTTGTGGTTATCTTAAGACGGGCTGGTTGGATTTATTTATCACCAAACATAATCGCTGTCTAAAATTAGGTTTGACAAACAAGTCATTAGTCTCGAAGCCAATCAATTTCTTTTATACCACTGTTCCCGTCCGGACATAGTGTCTGGGCATGACACGACGAGACGCAGTGAGTCCAAGGAATGCCCAGACACTATGTCCGGACGTGAACGCAGGAACGGAGAAAAAAACGGGCGACAGGAGCGAATAAAAGGAAAAAGTACGACAGGAGAATAAACTAAGCATCAATACGCAAAAAAGCATTCTATGAAAATCATCTTTTCCGGCGGCGGCACACTGGGTCCGGTAACGCCTCTGTTGGCGGTTCACGAGGTGGTTAAAAGCCGCTATCCGGAGGCCGAATTTTTGTGGGTTGGCACTCGGTCCGGACCGGAGAGGGGACTGGTCGAGGCCGCCGGCATTAGATTTGTTACCCTGCCGTCGGGTAAATTCCGGCGTTACCTGTCGGTCTGGAACATTGTTGACTTGGGGCGGATCGTAGCCGGCTTTTTTTACTCTCTCCGGCTCTTGTCCCGTGAAAGCCCGGATTTTTGCGTGTCGGCCGGCGGATTTATTTCCGTGCCGTTGCACTGGGCGTCCTGGCTTCTGGGCGTGCCGGCCTGGGTGCACCAGCAAGACGCGGACGTGGGGCTCGCGAACAAACTGATGGCTCCCTTTGCCCGCGTGGTGTCGGTCGTTTTTGCGGAGCAGGCCAGGCATTTTTCTCCGCGTCGGACGGTACATTTGGGTAATCCGGTACGCGGCGACATTCTGGACGGATCCAAGGAAGAGGCGGCGCGCCTGTTCGCGCTCCAACCAGGCCTGCCGGTAGTGTTTGCGACCGGCGGCGGGACCGGATCGCTGCGGTTGAACCAGCTGGTGGTGGAGGCGGTGCCGCAGCTGGCAGGCGTTTGCCAGGTGATTCATTTGTCGGGCAAAGAGCGTCCCCAGGAACTGGTGGAACGGACGGTTAAGCTTTTTTCCGCTTATTACCAGGTGCACCAATTTTTTTCTACCGAGATGAAGCAGGCTTACGCGGCGGCGGATATTATCATTTCCCGGGGCGGCTTTGGCACGCTGTCGGAAATCGCGGCGCTCGGCAGGAGCGCGATTATTATTCCCAAACCCGGACACCAGACGGAGAACGCGGTTTATCTGCAATCGCGCGGGGCCGTGATTTACGTAAACGAAAAAACGTCTGATGGAAATTATTTGGCTAAACTTATCAAAGAATTGCTAGCCGACAGAGTGCGGCAAGAGCAGCTGAAACGGGCAGTCAGCCAAGTTTTGCCACCGGCCAAACAGGACGCCATTTTGGGGATTGTCGAGCGGCTAGTGGCCTAACAAGATCGAAGTTTTCCTATTTCCTGTCTCTCTGTTCCCTTCGCTCGCGGGTCCCTGCCCGGATATCATACTTAGGCATTCCTTGGACTCACTGCGTCTCGTCGTGTCATGCCTAAGTATGATATCCGGGCAGGGACCGAGGCGTAACCTTGGTGTGTCGATTTTTGGTTTTAGGCGGGCTTTGTTTTTTGCTACGTCAGCTGTTAGACCGGGTTGTAAACACGGAAAATTGCTCGACTGTATATTTCGGCTTATGACTTTAGACATCTAGTCTCTATTCTGTTATACTGAGTTCACCGTATCTACGGCTCTGTTATGCCAAATTTTCACCTCACTCAGGTCGGCAGCGCGCCCCCGCCGGAAGAAGATATTTGCTTGTTTGCCCAGACTAATTACCGCAATCACCTGCGGCGTTTTGGCATCAAGGTAGACGACCGGCGGCGGCACATGTATGTGATCGGCAAGACGGGTATGGGCAAGACTACCATGCTCGAAAATATGGTGCTGTCCGACGTTTACAAGGGGCACGGCGTGGGTATCGTCGATCCGCACGGCGATTTTGCCGAGAAAATTATTGATTTTATACCGGCCAACCGGATTAACGATGTGGTCTACTTCAACCCCGCGGACATGGATCACCCGATCGGCTTTAACGTGCTTGAGGTTCACAGCGAAGAAGAAAAACACTTGATCGCCGCCGGTCTCATGGGTATTTTCAAAAAAATCTGGCCGGACGTGTGGAGTTCGCGCATGGAGTACATTCTTAATAACACGATTTTAGCGCTGCTTGACTACCCGGGTTCCACCCTTCTCGGCATTAACCGCCTGTTGGCCGACAAGGAATACCGCCGCAAGGTCGTCCGCCAGCTTAGGGATCCGGTCGTCAAAGCCTTCTGGCAAAACGAGTTCGCGAGTTACAATGACCGCTACGCGCAAGAAGCGGTGGCGCCGATTCAAAATAAAATCGGCCAGTTTTTGTCGGCTTCGGTGATCCGCAATATTGTCGCTCAGGTTAATTCCACGATCAACATCCGCGAGATCATGGACTCCAAAAAAATTCTCATCATGAACCTGTCCAAGGGCCGCATTGGCGAGGACAACAGCCGGCTTTTGGGCGGCATGCTGATCACCAAAATCCAGCTCGCGGCCATGGAGAGAGTAGACACGCCGGAAGATCAGCGCCAGGATTTTTTTCTTTATGTCGACGAGTTTCAGAATTTCGCTTCTCCGAGCTTCGCCAACATTCTCTCGGAGGCCCGCAAGTACCGCCTGAGCTTGATTATGGCCCACCAGTACGTGATGCAGCTCGACGAGGTGGTGGCCGACGCTGTTTTCGGCAACGTCGGCACGATTGTTTCTTTCCGTGTAGGCGGCGGAGATGCCGAAACTCTGACCAAAGAGTTTACGCCGGTTTTTTTGGAAGAAGACGTGGTTAACCTGGCCAAGTACCAGATCATCCTCAAGCTCATGATCGACGGCGTGGCCTCGCAGCCGTTTAGCGCCATGACCATGCCGCCGATAGGTTCACGCACGGGCGTGAGCGACAAAGTGATCCGGGTTTCACGGGAACACTACTCCAAGAAGCGGGAGGTTATAGAAGACAAAATTATCCGCTGGAGCGGCATGGGCGAGGGCGGAGGCGACGATGAAGAAGACGCCGAGGTGGAACCGCCGCCGAGAAGCGCGCCGCCGGCCAAGTCCAACCCGCCAACAGCCCGGCCGGCGGCTGAACCGGGAAAAACTCTGTCCCTAAAGGACTTACTGCCCAAATCAGCTCCTCCGGAAGCCGCGGTGGTTTTGAATTTACCGGCGCCAGAGCCAAAAGCGCAGCTGGCGGTGAAAACTGGCGCGCAAACCGCTCTGGCTGCGCCGAACCAGCAGGCCACCGCTGTCCAGTCCGGCGGCCGGGACGGAGAGGGCGATAAGAAACGGCGGCGCAAACGCAAGCGGAAGAAAAATAATTCAGCCGCCTCGGAGATCGTCGGCAACCCAGCCGGCCGCGGACCGGGAGAACCGCACCGTACGCCGCCACTAGACTCTCCGGCGCCGGCGGCTCCCGTCGCTACGGCAGTTCAGAGCAGTCCGGCACCGCAGCCGATCCAAACTGGTCCGGCCATAGAGGTCGCCGCGGCCGCGCCAAAGAGCCCGCCTAAACCGACAGAGCAGCCGATTGCGCCGGATCAAGTTATTAGTTTTGATTAATGCCGAGCTAGCCCCCGCCTTCTCTGGTTTTCTGTATTAACCTTGAGGTTTTTTTGGTCCGGGTGTAAGGTTTTAAAAAACCTTGAGCTATGAGCTGCAAGAATTACCAGTGGGAGGTTATTGCCCACGACTACCACTCGCCTCTATTCCGAAACCAGATTTGGACCCGGTCTCTTTTTCGCCAGGCTGAGCTGCTCGAAATACCTCGGGCCGTGGCTGGGTTTGCCGCCGATGGCGTGAGAGTGGAATACCTGACCGATATTTCCACCTGGGGCAGGGCGCACGAAGCCCTGCGGGCTTTGGCCGAGGGGGATGTTCGTTTTTTACGGTCGCTAATCGAGCGGACAGAAATTTACTGCCAGGACATGGTAGCCTGGGGCGAGAAATTTTTGCCCCCCGCTTCGCTCAACGACGCCTCGCCGGCAGAGCTGTGCCAATGGCTCGATGAGTTTACGACGCGGCAGGAAACCGCGTACGCGCTCGGGATCGCGCCAGTCATTCTGGATTTTTCCGGTTTCTCATTTGTCGAGAGTAATCTGGAAAAAGTTCTCCGGGCCAAAGCGCCTCCGGAGAAATATCAGGAGTATTATCAAGTTTTTACCGCCCCGCCAGCGGCTTCGTTTTCCCAAGACCAGGAAACGGCTTTGCTTGAGTTGCTCAAGAGTTTTTACCACCGCTCCGGATTCAGGCAACGGGTGTTGGACAGTTCCTGGATAGAATTGCGGCAGAGCGAGCCGGAATTCGCGGCGCGCCTCCAGGCGCACGCCGCGGCCTGGGGCTGGGTGTACTATGTGTATGCCGGCCCGGCTTTTTCGCCCGAGCAATTTCTGGAGTTTGTCCGCGGCCATTTAAAACGCAATGTCAGCCCCGAACAAGCGCTGGCGGCCGCGGCCGCCTCATTGCGGGTGGCAAACGAAAATAAAGCTCGACTCAATGAATTGCTCCGTCCGACTGGCTTTGAACAGGAAATATTCGATCTCGCGGGCCTGGTTGTCTGGTCCAAACCGCGGCGCAAGGCTCGATGGCAGCGAGGTAGACGCACATATTATTAATGAGATCATTAAATTCCACCTCTGCCTGCCAAACGACGACGGTACCCTCGCGATTTTTTATGGCGAGGAGGCGCGCGCGATGAACCGAAAGATCAATCGCCCGATCGAAAACCAGGACTACGCGCGGCTCTCGGAACTCCGCGGAACAACGGCCTGTCCGGGCACGGCCAGCGGGACAGTCCGGATTATCAATACTATCAGCGATATCGCTAAGATGCGGGACGGCGATATCCTAATTTCTTCGGCTACCACGCCGAGCATTATCACGGCTTTGCGCCGGGCCGCGGCGATCGTTACGGACGAGGGCGGCCTGACGTGCCACGCGGCTATCGTGAGCCGCGAACTCAACATTCCTTCCATCGTCGGCACGAAAATCGCGACCAAAGTTTTTGCCGACGGCGACCGGGCGGAAGTAGACGCCACCTTAGCGATTATTAAGCGCCTTAACTCTTAAATTATGAGGTTGCCGGAAATCAAAGACCCCTTTCTTTTTGGCGAATGGTTTGGGTTGTACTGGTTTCACAGCTGCTATGTTACCGGGTTGACCGAGACAATCCGCGAGCGGCTGGGATACGGTTTGAATTGCTTTGTCGCCGAACTGGAGGGCGATGTTCAGCGTTTCTATTTTTCCCGGCTCGAATGGACCGAAATCGGGCGGCGCTACCTCGAAGAGGTAATAGCCGAACCCGCCAATCTCGAGGCCCTGCTTAGCGACATTAGAAAGGCGGCCGACGGGCTGATGAATTTCTCCCGCGACTTGAAGAAGGTTGTCGCCGATCAGGAGATACCCGGCACCAATTTGGCCGCGGTCGTGCGCGCTTATCACGGCCACCATCACGCGGTCTGGTCGCTCGGACAGGTACCCAACGTACTCGAGCTCGAAAATTCTTTTTTAACGGATTATCTAAAGGTCTGGTTAAAGGAGCGCGGACTGGCACCTGATGAAGTCCAAAACGCCTTCCAGGCTCTCGTTACTCCGCGCGAGCTTTCACTGGCGCAAAAGGAAGAGCGCGCGATGCTCGGACTGGCACAGGCAGAAAATCCCGGCGATAGTCTGACCAACCACTGGCAGACATATTCGTGGCTTCAGTTCGGCTGGACCGGGCCGAGCCTGACTCGCGAATATTTTCAGGAAGTACAGCGCGGCTTGTACCGCGAGGGCCAAGCCGAGGCGAAGCTGGCTCAAGTACTCGCGCGGGATAAGGGACTGCTGGCCGATAAAGAGACCTGGGCCGAACGCCTGTGCCTGCCGGTAAACATCCGCCGGCTGTTTCGGCTTCTCGAAGAGACTCTGTTCGTCAAAGCTCACCGGATGGACGCGCTTTTTATGAGCTACGAGGCGATTGAACCGGTGCTGCGCCGGATCGCCCGCGAACATTATCTCTCGCTCGGACAGGTTTACGCGCTCTACCCGGATATGCTCTCCGGCTGCCTGGAAAAGGGGGAGTTTGATCCGCACCTGTGTAACCAGCTCATGACATACTCAGCCCGCTATTATGACGGCCAGGTTAGCATCGTCAACCGGGCGCAGGAAATGGACAAGTTCGCAAACGGCGATATCCTCGTCTCGAATGTAACCGATCCGACGCTTTTGCCGATAATGAAAAAAGCCAGCGCTTTCGTAACCAATATGGGCGGGATGACGTGCCACGCGGCCATCGTGGCCCGCGAGCTGCAAAAGCCGTGCGTAGTGGGCACCAAAATCGCCACCCGGATTTTTAAAGATGGCGAGATGATCGAGGTTGACGCGGGTGCCGGAATTGCCCGAAGGCTGTAGTTGATTATATGTCAGCCAAAAAATCAATCAGGCAGATAATTGAGGTTACAGACTGGGAGAAAAAATGGGCGCTCGCCCACTTTACGCTGCTCACCTGTTCGTCTATTGGCGAGTACTATTTTACCTCTTGCCGTAAACGTCATGGCCTAACCCTCAGCCATAACTTTTTTAAATACAGCAATGGGCCGGTCGTGGGCTACCAGTCAAAATCCGAAAACGATTACTTTGGGCAGACACTGGCCGCAGAACTGGCGCGGAATCCGCTGCTGGCCGCAGAACTGGCCCGCGAACTAAAGGAACGCACCGATGAAATTCAAGCTTTTATTGGCAGACCGATGGCGGAGCTCGCTACCCAGGCTGCGTACACCCAGTTTGATCATTTGTATTCCGACTACTTGCCGCCTTATATAATGGTTACTCGGGCGGCAAATTATTTATCCGCCGAAACTCAAGGACCTATCTTGGAGACACTTCGCGACGTGCGTTTCTATACTGAACCGCTCTACGAATTAGTTGACGAATTTTTTATCCGTTTACTCGATTATGTAGCCCGGCGCGAGCAAACAGACCCTGAAACAGCGCGGCTTCTTACCCGAAATGAACTTTTGGCCTATTTTGAAACCGCGCGTCTGCCCGAAGAAACGTCTTTAAGAGAGCGCAAACTGTGCGGATTATATTTTGCCGCCGCCGAAGGACAGTTCGTCTCGGATCAGGAAAGCAAACTCTTTGAAGAACAAATTTTGCCGGCTGCCGGCGAGAGGGAAAGGGAACTGTCCGGGCAAACAGCTTCTCCGGGAAAGGCTTCCGGTAGGGTAAGGATTATTTTCGAACCTAGCAAAATTCACGATTTTTTGCCAGGAGATATTCTGATTACGACCATGACTAGGCCGGCTTTTGTCCCGCTCATGGAATTGGCCGGCGCCATTGTTACCGATGCCGGCGGGGTACTCTGTCATGCCGCCATAGTATCGCGTGAACTGGGCGTACCGTGCGTGATCGGTACGCAGATGGCGACGCAGCTCCTAAAAGAGGGGGAGATAGTGGAAGTTGACGCCACCCACGGGATCGTGCGAAAACTTAATCCGGCATCATAAGCGACGCTATGTCTGCCCGCCAGCTTGCCTTCATCTTTACCCGCGACTTTTCCCTGTGGATCAACGAAATTATCCGCCGGGAGTATGTAAACGAGTTCCCCAAAATATGGGGCCGCGGGCTTGAAGACCAGCTGGTACACTTCGACGGCCGAGTGTCCCGCTGGTACCGTTACGCCGATGATTATGAGGCTTTGGCGGAATATGTCTGCCGACTGGACTTGTCTCACCCGCTGTTTAGCGTGCCTGTGCACAAGAAATTTCGCGAGATGGCCGAAGGTCTTAAGATTTTTATGCGCGCGGCTGGGGACGGCCAAGATGAGTATGCGCGCCTGCGCGAATTCAGCCGCTTGTTTCAAGAAATGTATCCAGTGTACACTTTCTCTATCTTCTTGGCCGGTGCTTGGCGCGAGCGGTTTCTGGCGCTGCATGGTCCGGCCGGGCAGACGGCGGTCGACCTGGCGTATGAGAGCCGGATTTTGACTGAGGGCCTGATAAAATTATCGGACTTGTACTTGCTCGGGCAGCTGGCGCCGAAATTGGCTGAGCGCGGCTATCCGGATGTATCGGCCAAACTCTGTACTGTGGCCGAAGTGGAAGAGGCATTTCGTTCCGGACGACTCCCGGACCAAGACATTTTGGCAGAGCGGGCTCGGGGATACTTTCTTTGGCGGGGCGGTATTGTGCCAATCGCGGAACCCGAAGCTTTTTTGGCCCAACATTCCCTGGAGTTGTCCACGGTAATTATTGGGGACGGGCTCTCCTGCCAGGGTACTATGGCCTGTACCGGGGCTTTAGTACGCGCTCCCGCCCAGGTAATTTTTACGACTGAAGAAATCAAAGGCTTCCGCCCCGGTTCAATCCTCGTTACCCCCATGACTTCGGTCGAGTATCTGTCGGCGATGAAGCAGGCAGCCGCCATTGTAACCGACGAAGGCGGCCTGACTTGCCACGCGGCGATCGTGGCGCGGGAGCTGGGAGTGCCGTGCGTGATTGGCACCAAAGTGGCGACGCGGATTATTAAGGAGGGAGATATCGTCGAGGTAGATACCCGGACGGGCCAACTGCGGATTGTTAAACCCTAGCGAAAAGTATGTCTGAAAAAATCTGGCGGGAAAATTTTAGTATGACCAGGGGTAACGTGGATCTCAAGGTTTTGTGGTACTTGCCCGGAAGCGTGATAGAGTATGCCCACCAAACCGGCGTGGGAAAAAATCTTCAGGACGGCTTTATACATTTTGCGGCCGGGGGCGCTGTATGCTATTTTCCGGTTGACCAAATTGAGGCGTACGTTGACGAGCTGGTCGAAAAAGTCGTGCGCGACCGGCTGTGGGTAAAAGAGATCCACGATAAGTGTCGGGCCTATAATGCCGAGTACTTCGCGTCTGCCCGTGAGGTGGAACACCTGGACCTCTTGAATTTGAGTAACACAGAGCTCGCGGCAATTGGCCGCCGGTTATCACAGATGCAGGAGAAGAGCCACATGATAGCTGTTTCGACCACCTGGCTCGTAGATTCAAACGGCGAGACTTTCTCCAAAATGGTGATGGCAAAGTTGCGGCGAGCTTTGCCCGAGGAATCCGGCCTCGAACCTATGTACACCTACAGCATACTAAGTACGCCGACAGCAACGAATTTTACCTTAGATGAAGAGCGGGATTTTATCTCTCTGGCCAAGCACCTGGCCGCCGACCCGGTGACGCGCGCTTTTTTTACTGCCGGCAGGGATTTGACGGCAGACTTTGCTCTGCTTAGCATTGATGCCCAGGAAGCGATCAAAGCCCACGCGGACAAGTGGTGCTGGGTTCCTTATACTTATGTCGGACCAGCCTACGCGCTCGGTCATTACCTCGAAGAACTTAGACAATTATTTTCTGCCGCTACCAGCCTAGACGAGTTAGAGGCGGATGCCTTGTCGCGCCTAAAGACAATCGCCGAGAAACAGACAGAGATATTGTCCAAGTTTTACCTGCCAGACGAGGTAAAATACTTGCTCGATATAACTCGCGAGATTATCTGGCTCAAAGACTACCGCAAATACTGTATGTACTATGGCTGCTATGTTCTCGACCGGGTCCACCGCGAATCGGCCCGGCGCCTGGCGTTGTCGTTGTCCCAGGTGAACCACCTGACTGCGGACGAACTGGCCCAGGCGCTTTCGGGCGGGCCATGTGACGGGGATTTGCTTAACGAGCGGAAAAAGCTTTGCGTCCTTAGCTATACCGCCGGCAGGCAGGAGATTCTAACCGGCCAGGCAGCCGCAGACTTTCTGGCCGCCAAAAAAATCGAACAGCCGGCAGCCGAGCCCAACGCGGATTTGCGCGGCACCTGCGCCTGCCCGGGGCACGTCCAGGGCACGGTTAAAATAATCAACCGGCCCGAGGAAATGGACAAAATGAACCTGGGCGATATCCTGGTGGCGCACACGACTTTCCCCAGTCTCTTGCCGGCCATGAAAAAAGCCGCGGCCATAGTTACCGAGGACGGCGGCGTTACCTGCCACGCGGCGATCGTGGCGCGCGAGTTCAATATTCCCTGCGTGGTCGGGATAAGAAAAGTTACCCAGTTAGTGCGGGACGGGGATATCATCGAGGTGGACGCGATTGAAGGATTCATAAAGAGAATCGCCTGAATATGAAAAGCCATTATTTTGCCACGCCGCGGTAGTGGCCAGGGAGTTGGGCGTGCCGTGCGTGGTGGGACTGAAAAATGCGACGCGAAACTTTTTCGATGGCGAGCGAATATTGGTTGAGGCCGATAAAGGCAAAGTGACAATTTTGTAAATTAAACGGCGAACTATGGAGAAGGCGCAACAGATAGCCGAATTAAAAAGGGGCATTGCGAAATATTTGCCTGTGATGACAGAATTTTTTGACTATCCTTACACTGTGGCAGAGCATGCGCAGCGCCTGCATGAATCCTCTGCCGACAGCGAACAGGTATTGCGGCAGCGGCCGGTTGCCCAGGTAGTCGAACAGTATATACAGCGGGTCTTTAATCGTTCAGTGAACCTGCAAAAACCGCTCGTCATAAACATCGTTGATCACCATGCTCCTTTGACCCACCCGATTCTTTTGGCCACGAATATTGCTTCGCATATCCATAGATTGGTATCGGACGCGAAGCCCGAGGAGCCTATAATAGTCTTTTCGAGCGGAATTGTACCGCCTAATAATTTTCTGAATAAAAAAGGTTTTCACTTGCACGACAAACAAATTTCACTTTTTTCGGGCAAACAGCTGCATCAGGCGGCGTTCTTTATGTCATCCCAGCGGTTCAATTTTACCGACCGGCTAAAAAATAACAGCCAGTGGACCGAGTTCACCCCGGAAGAGCAGGATTTTTTGCTTAATTTCGAGGCGGAGCTATTAAAAATAGATTTATCCCGAGCCCAAAATTACGCCGATCAGGTAAGTATTGTTAATAATTGGATCTGGAAAAAATTGTTTGCTCCCGACATGACAGGAGCTGTCCCGGAACTTTATTACATTCCCATCGAGGAGATATTCAATCAAGGCATAGAAACTGCTCTTGACCCCCTGACTCTGACCGCGCAGACGTTGTTTACGGCCCCCTACCGGACCCGCGTTTTGCATAAATTTGACGGCATAGCCGGCTGCTGGACGGAGCTGACAAAAAAGGGAACGCATTTTTTCTGGCTGCGTAACGGCGATAATATCCCTGAACGCCTCTGCCTCGACAACGACAAACTTATTTCTGAAGATGGCGCGACCAAAGTTAGTCTGGATAAAGGTTCATTGGCGCGTGAGGCGCACTCCCGGTCCATAATTCCAGCAATGTTTACTCTCCACTCTTGGCTTACATTTTGGTGCGGCATCAGGCCTTTGGTCGGCTACGGTTCCAGTACCTATCTCACGAGAATGAAAGAGGCCTGGCTAGAGGTTCTGGTCCAAGGCCAGGCCGAAGAGCGGGAAAGAATCGCGCGTCTAGACACTAAGGGCCTCATAGGCGGGGAGATACTCACCTACAAAAGAGGCCTGGACGGCAAGCTCAAAGAGCAGTACGCTTTGGATATCATATTCCAAGGGGGATTATCCAGAGAATACCTCAACAACCTAGGCCGTATGAAATTTTCCGACGTACTCGCTCCGGCCTTACCTTCGATCTATGATAGTTACGTCCCCACAGCGGAAAAGTTCCCGCATACTTTGGCAGCTCGAGATTTAATGAGTAGTTCGTTTAACTGGATTGCCTAGACCCACTATGACGTCTCTTGCCGGAGTACTCTGGTTGCCAATTTTTACTCGAACTGGGTACCCATACTTTATCCTGAATTTGGCTTTGCAGGGGTATATATATGATATGCCGGCGGCGCTTGGCTGGGGGTACCGAGATCAGTTGTTGTGCTACCACCAGGACGTGGTCCGCTCTTTTTATTCACTCCGCGATAGCGATGACTTTAAGAAATTTATTGCCTCAAAAACAGAAGGGGAGATAAATGATTTGTTGTCGACAATTCTCGAAAGAGCCGACCGCCTGGAGTCTGTAAGCCGCATGATTGCGGACAAGTGCCGCGAAAATGCTCTGGTTGGCGAACCCGGATTGATCTTGCCCTGGCTTGAGGGCTGGGCGCAGGCAGTGCGCGGTTTGTATGCCGTTTATCGGCTGCCTACTCTGTTGGATGCCAATGCTCGCGGCAAATTTTCAGAGGCCGTTTGGATAAAAGCGCAACAAATAAAGGACCACTGCGGCCGTATCTTTGCGGCCGCTGATAAAAACGCCGGGCGGCCTTTGGCTACACTTATAGCCATGCCTATCACCCTTCCGCCAGAAGACGTTTTCTTGCTCTCGGCCGAAGAACTGGCGGCCTCACTACGCCAGGGGCGGTCGGCCATAACAGATGCGGAAATCGCGGCCCGCCGGGACAGATTTATTTTGGGGGCGCTTGATAAGCAAATTATACGTTATACCGGCGAAGCGGCGCTGGTCAATGAACCTGTTGCCCGGATTCCGATTACACCTAGCGCGCAATGCGAGCTTAGGGGTACGGGCGCCTGCCCGGGTACGGCGACAGGCAAAATTCGGGTCGTTGTTAAAGCAGAAGATTTGGCTGCCAACCAAGAACCAATAATTATAGTTTGCCCAATGACAACAGTCCAGTTTACACCCTATCTTGCCCACGCCCAGGCAATCATTACGGATGAAGGGGGAGTAACGTGCCACGCGGCTGTGTTGGCCCGGGAATTCCGTATTCCCTGTGTCATCGGCACCAAAATTGCCACCCAGGTTTTCAAAGATGGCGACCTCGTGGAGGTGGACGCCAACCAGGGCATAGTGCGCAAAATTCAATAAATATGAACCCCAGAGATTACGAACGCCACCCGCGCGAATACACCTTTCTCGGCTTCACCTCCGTTGTCGAGGCACTGGTCGGAGATGTCCTGCGAGCGGCCTACGGCGGTGCTTTTTCCGAACTGATCTCAATCATGAAAGACGGCGTTTTCTATCATCTCCAGGCGGTCGGCGACCGGGAGCGGGTAAGCCGGCTGTTTCTTGAGAAGGTAAAGAATGATCAGGTTGACCTCGAAGGACTGTATCGCGACTTTGACCCCCGCGTTAAAAAATACGAAGAACTCATCTACCAGGAGGTGGGCAGCTTCAGTTTTGAGACCTTTACCCTTTTTTACCGCTGGTACCAGGAACTTTTTCCGGTCGCGTTTACCGGTATGGACTCCGCCGATTTTGTCGACGCGCTTTTGCCAGAGCAGCGGCCGGGATATATTGACTGGGCGACGAAAGTCAGACGCCGCGGCGAGCTAATTTACAAAGACGGCGAAATGAAATTTATTCCGCGTTACACCGGCTGGCTGGCCGAAAAACTGCCGGGCTACACGCCGGAAGAACTTAAGTTTCTTCTTGGCCGGGAACTCAACGCGTACATAACCGCGGGCAGCGCGCTCCCTTCGGCCGCGGAACTGCGCGAACGCCAACGGGCATTTTACGTGCGGCAGTTTTCTCCGGGCTCACTGGAGCACGCGGCTGGAGACGAGGCTCTAAAAATTATCGAAGAAAATAATTTCCTGGCGAATCCGCGCGATAGTCTTGGTGATTTGACCGAACTTAAGGGACAGACGGCCTATCCCGGACTGGTTACGGGCCGCGTCCGGATAATCCGCACTCGCCAGGACATGGCCGCCTTTGTCGAGGGCGAGATCATTGTCTCCCCGATGACCGAACCTAGTTATCTCCCCATCATGAAACGGGCCGCGGCTTTTGTTACTAACGAGGGCGGACTCCTCTGCCATGCCGCCATCGTGGCGCGGGAGCTTAAAAAGCCGTGTATCGTTGGTACGCGAATAGCGACCGCCGTGCTCAAAGACGGCGATCGGGTTGAAGTCGATGCTGTTTCCGGAATTGTGAGAAAGCTTGTATAATACGCGTGTACTAAATTTATGCGCATCATAATGGTGGAAGTGGACGGGGACAATGGGACGATAAAAAGTTAAGCTAGCTATTTACGGGCCGTATGATAAGGCTAATCATCCTCGACGCGCACGGCGTGTTATTCCGCGGCGGCTACCCCGCCACTGCCCGGGTTTTGGCCAAAAGGTTTCATCACCGAGAGGAAGACGTCTATGCGGTTATATACACCAAATATCTGAACCAGGCGGCACTTAAGAAAATAACTCAGCGCGCTGCCTGGCAAAAAGCCATTTCCGAACTGGAACTTCCGCTTACAGTGGCGGAAATTAAAGCGGTTCATTACGGCGAGCTCGAGCCCAACCGGCCGGTGATCGGTTATGTCCGCCGCCTTCAGCAGAAATTCCGGACCATCATGTTGACTAAAAATACCCGCAGCCAGCTGGCCGAGATAAATGCCATCTATCCAGAAGTTGGCGATCTGTTTAAAAGAGGAGATGTGGTCAATACTTGGGAGTACAATTTGCCCAAAGCCAGCCGGGAAACAGTCCTGTTTGTCTCCCGCCGCTTCGGGGTTAAACCCGCGGAAATGGTGTATATCGATGACCAGGAGGCGAATTTGTCGGACGCGCAGCGTATGGGGGTGCGTACGGTGCTGTATAAAACATACAATCAGTTTCGCCGAGATTTAAATAGTTTAATTTCCTAACACCGCGATATGTCCCTTATCTACCAGCCGGCCGATTATCTTTTCGCCTCGCAACGCCAGCGGGTTAGCCCGTTTCCAAACTATCTGTCCATGGAAGCGGTCTGTAAAGAAATGAAGCGCTATACGGGATTTAAAGCCTGGGACATCATGCTCATCGCGACGGGCAATGTGTTCTCTTTTTTCCAGGGCAAAGCAGGCCGGGAGGCGGTCGGGCCGGGGATGGCGGCCAAGGCGGCAGTACCCGGACTTTATAAAAAACTGGTGACGGTCGAACGACAGACCGGCACAAAGTTGGTCAAGGATACTCACTCCGCCCACCAGACACTTAAGCGCCGGTCAGACGTTACGCCGCTTCAGCTGGCGCGCTGGTTTGAACAATACGAAAAAAATTACAAGGCGGCCTACGGAGCCTACGGCTGGGTCTGGATGGCCGAAGAATACCTCATGGGTGATCTATTTTCGATCGTGTCTAAACGAGTGAAAGACGCCGGCGACGCCTCGGATGTCCTAAATATCCTGACCAAACAGCCGCTGGCCATGGTCGCGACCCTGGAGCGCCGGGTTTTCCTAGAGCTCGCGGCGGCCATTTCCAGGCGGTCCGCCTGGAAGAAGCTGCTGGTTAGCGGGCCGCGGGAAGAAATAAGCCGCGTATCGGAGCTTGATAAATTAATCCAAAAGCACGAACGTGATTTTTTCTGGGTTACCCGCGACTATGAGGATCCGATCATCAGCTACGAAATCATTGCCGAACGGCTAAAGGACGCACTTCAGGCCGATCCCAAAGCTCAACTACAGTCACTGAATCGGGAACTGAAGAACGACCTGGTCGAGCGCCAACGCCAGGAAAAAACGCTTCGGCTCACTGCCGAGGAGCGTCGCCTGTTTGCCTCCATGCGCGATGCCGCCAACCTAAAGGAGCTGCGCAAGCGTTATGTCTCGGCCTCGTTGTATTACTTCGATACCGTGCTTGCCGAGATCGGGCGGCGCACCTATATGAGCATTAAGCAGGTGCGGTTTATGCGCACCTGCGACGCGCGCCGGGCTCTGTTGGAGGGAGAAGACCTGACCGGCGAGATCAACGAACGGTATAAACTTTCCGTTTGGCACACGCATGACGGCAGCGAAACCGTGGTGCACACCGGGAAAGTGGCGGCGGAACATTTCGCGGTTTTCTGCGCCGTAGACAAAAACACGACCGAGTTTACCGGCCTGCCCGTATCGCCGGGAAAAGCCGAAGGTCCGGTGAAGATCGTGCTCAACCCCGACGAGTGTACCAAGGTTGAGAAAGGGGACATCATCGTCAGCATCCAGGTAGTCCCGAGCTTTTCGACCGCCATAATCAAGTCCGCTGGAATAATTTGCGACGGCGGACACGGAATTACTTCCCATCCCGCCACCCTGGCCCGCGAGGCCGGTGTGCCCTGCATTATCCAGACGCGCTTCGCGCGCGAGATTCTGCGGGACGGTGATATCGTAGAAGTAGACGGATATAAAGGGCTGGCCAGGATTGTGAAAAGAAAATCCTAAATCGCGACGATAATAATACTCCCGCCCTTATATAGTGGGGAGTTTTATGGTTTTATGATTCTAAATTGCCGATCTGTCTTAAACGGCTGCTGGCCGCTTATTCTATTTGTTGCTCGATTTTCTCTCCCCAAACAGCGAAACCGGGCTGGCTGTTTAGCTTAAAGTCTACCTTAAACCCTTCGCAATTTTCTACTTCGCCTTTGCGGTCGACTACCGATGAACCGGTGAACTCATTGATCGTGGCCTCGATTGCTGAGGCATTGGCCGCGGAAATAGACACAATGCGTTTGTCCGGGCCTAGTTGCCCGGCTAGCATCGGGAGGTTTTTCTGGGCATTTTCCATCCCCGTTCTTACCCTGGCAGCCACTTCTCCAGGTTTCTCGACCTCGTCTGGCCAGTCGCCCAAAAACCAAGCGGCGACTCTTTTGTCCGCGATGGCGTCCGGTATGCCCAGTTTTTCATGCACTTCCGGTTTGCTGAGCTGTTTCTTAACATCATCCGGGATCCGGGCGGACTCGATCCGGCTATATGGCCGGGAGGCAGGTTCCGGGGAGATATTAACGCCTGTTTCCGCCGGCTGGCGCGTACCAGATTCCAATTTAACCGGCCGAAAAAATATAAAGCCTGCCTCCCTTAACCTTTCGCCCAGACGCATGACGGTTACGTTCGCCCGGTGGTTGCCGCTGTCGAGGAGCTGGATGATATCGGTTTTCGGATTCAATTCCTGTCGAAGTCTTTCCGCAGCTTCATCTACTTGGCGTTCGCCCTGGGCCGTAAGCCCGCGATTAGGATCCAATTTATTTTCCGTGGTTTCGCCGTGGCGCAAAATATAGGCCGTTACGACCGGAGTTTCCCTTTCGCCGCGGCTTTCTATAGCGGGTCCCTCATGATGGGTACTTAACGACGATACGCCCATTGCTTCCAAGTTTTTTATCTCCCCCTCAGTGAGGCCGGTGTCGGCGAGTTTTACACCCTCAGCGTTGAGCCTCTGAATTAGAGCCTGCGCCCGGCCGGACGCCGCTGTATTATCAAGTTCGGAATAAAGGAGTGTTGCTCTCGCTTCCGAGGCGGCTGGGATAGAGTCTGCTGCCTCACGCCCGCGTTCTCTGTATTCGGTGATCAGCTGGGCTAATTGCCAGGAATCAACCGGATATCTTTGACCGCGAACAAGGGCCTCGATTGGCAAAAGATTGCCGTCATCGTCCCGCCTAATATCGAAGTCGACACTCTCTCCGGGCGAAAGCGCTCCGCGCAATTCCCCAACTGAAATGTGATGGCCGAGTTCTTTCCGGTCTCTGATGACCTGGGTCAGTAAGCACTCAATTTTCGGACCATGTGTAAAGTTGTTCACCTTTACGTCAAGGCCCGAATAGAGCTTACCCGACATCCGCACTCCGGAAAGCAAACGGTGCGCCATCTCCGCGGCGGTTTCGCGAGGAGTATCCACGCCCTGCTCAGTAAATACCTCGTCTGGCTGTTCCATATACTGACCGATTGCCCATTTTTCAAGATCGGAGGCCGGCAGACTGCCTTCATCGACCAGTTTTTTACCTTTGGCCAGGATCGGCTTTAGCACCTTTCCGACATCCCATACCGGATCTAAATCCGGCATGGCATACACGCCGTATTCATGCAACGTAGTTCCCTCGCTGCCGTCCTTGTTTATTATCTCCGTGAAGTTATTTTCATTTACCTCACGTACCTTGCGGATCGCAGCGTTTAGTTCACCGATGTAAGTTTCATCGACTCCCGCCATATATGCTTTGGCTGTTTGTCGTGCGCGCTTAACATTTTTGCTGCCCGTTACCAAGAGGAAGTGTGCATCCGCCTCCTTTCGACCACGATATTTAGCATTGTCGAGACCCTCTGGCAGGATATAATCTGCCGACATCCCCTCCGGGGTTTTGCCGGGTTTTTCGTGGCGTGTAAAACTGAACGTAACCTGCGTGCCGCGCCCCTGTTCTTTATTTTCTGGGCTTTTTTCCGCGTCGGCGGCTCGGTGGGCATGGTACCGTTCCAGGAAACCTTCGGACATACGTATAGTGATTTGAGTTACTAGACTACAACTATTGTAACTCTTCAGTGTCGGATTGGCAATATCTTCGTGCACAACAAAACCCCGTGCTTTATAGTACTGGGTTTTTCTCTGTTTTCCTGAATCAGGAGTTCAGAGAGAGGTTGGCAGGGCGCATCGTGAGTGAGATTGCACACGCCCCGTGGAGTGGAAAGGTGTGAGGCGCGCAGTACTCGGCGCCACAGTGTCGCGTCCGGCCTTAGGCTCCAGCCATCGGCCTGGCGAGCTTTCATCCATTCGCCGCTCGCCAGCTGGGCGTTCGGACGCATCTCTACAAGAATTTTAAAGAGATGCGCCGTTTTATTTCGCGACTGTTAAGGCCGGCAAAGTAGCGGGGTAAACTGGGGATAACTTTCCAATTTCCGTGTACTTCGCGTATTTTGACAACTTAGATTAACTGTTGGATACTTATCCCAACCGCGTGTTAATCAGTGCCGCGTTGCGGAGCGCAGCATCCCGGCTTTATTCCTAAGGATGGTTATAGAACAGACCGAAACAACCAAACTCGATTGTTTGAGCAATAGTGTCGGCACGCTGACTGCCGGAGTCGGGGATTTGACCGCAAAAATGGGAGATCTGACGGCAAAAGTGGATGACGTCATCGAAACAGTTCACTTTATAGTTCAGTTCATGCAGGAAAAAGTGGCCACGAAATATGACTTGGTCAGCGTGGCGACTAAAGACGACCTAAACAGCATGGCCACGAAGGATGATTTGGCCAATATGGCCACCAAAGACGATCTGGGAGAGCTGCGCGCCGAAATGCATGCCAATTTTCGTGAGGTTAGAGTCTCGCTCAGTCGCCTCGATGAGAGAAGTCTCCCGGACGACAATGTCCTCGCTACAGAGATCGTAAAGCTGCAAAAGAGGAGAAAGGACTAAATGTTTGTCAGCTTTAGGCAAACAAAACCCCGCACTTGGGCAGTGCGGGGTCTTTCTCTATATTCCTTTGACAAGAAATCCAGAGTGAGATTCGACCGGCGGCGCTCCCATCCTACGATGGTGAGCGCCGCCGGGTCGTCGGGCGATCAGGCGGGGTGGCTGGGCCCAGCTAGGCGGGCGGCTCGAGCGTGCCGAGGTACTTGACCTCGTCGCGGTCGCAGTCGAACTTCCGCGTGTCGTGGTCGTAGGTCACGATCGCGACCGTGAGGGTCGCCATGCTGACGGGCTCCGGGAAGAGCTCCTGGACGTCCGCGCCGGCGAGCTGCGCCAGCAGGGGCTCGATCCGGCCGCCATGGGAGCTGATCAGGACCCCGATGGGCTCATCCGTCGGGCTGTCCTGGCTGTCGGCCATGGCGCCCATGACCTCCATCACGAAGTCGCAGGCCTCGGTCCCCCGGAACCGGGTCTTGTCGGTGAAGGCCGGGTCGTACAGGATCGCACCCTCCAGGCTCCCGCCGTGCTTCTCAGCCGCGAGCTGCTTGAGCAGAGCGGTCTCGCTCGTGGAGAACGGGTACTGGCCCATGGTGATGTCCCCGAGGGCGCTGTGCGCCGACTTGAGCGGGAGCATCACCCCGGTACCCTCCATCAGGGCGAGCCCCCCCGCGATGGCGCGCGGGGCCGGCGAGCTGATCCACACCTTGAGCGGCGCGAGCTCACGCTTCGCGAGGCGCTTCCCCAGCTCCCGGACCTGCGCGTAGTCCGCAGGGCTGACGACGTTGACGTTGTGGCGGGGGTGCCGGAGACAGAAAAGGTGGAAAACCGACGTGCGGGGCATGTCTCCTCCTTTGGAGAGGCCGTTTGTTCGATCCGTTAACGAGCGCCTTGCCCAACGGGACCCAGTACGGCCAAACTGGGGGAGAGAATCTTGGCAACCGAAGACTCTCTTCCCCAGTCTGGCTCCGCCTTTGTAATGATCGGCGATATGTTGAGGGAAAATGCCTAGTTTTAGGCTTTTTCTCCATTGTACATAACGCGCCAGTATAGCACGAAAACTTGCTTTTGTCAATAGATTGTGCTATATTTTGCTCATAAATAAGCTAAATCGGTTGGCTATATGGAGCACCTCAAATTTTTTTCGGAGATATCAAAAGGCAATGTCGATATCGCCGGCGGCAAAGGCGCTTCCCTGGGCGAAATGACCCAGGCCGGGCTGGCAGTTCCGCCCGGGTTTGTGGTCCTATCCAGCGCCTTTGACCGTTTCATTGAAGAAACGCATTTAAATGGCGAGATAATCGCCCGACTCGCCGCCGTGAACCCGGCCGATACGAACAGCGTAGACCGGGCGAGCAATGCCTTGCGCGGCGTCATTCACGACACCTCCATGCCAGAGGATCTAAAGGCGGATATCCTGGGCGCGTACAAAAAACTTGGGGCCGAGTACGTCGCCGTCCGCTCGAGCGCGACCGCCGAGGATTCGTCGGTCGCGAGCTGGGCCGGAGAGCTCGAAACCTATCTCAATACGACCGAGGCCGATCTGCTTGAGCGCGTCCGGCGCTGCTGGTCGTCTCTTTTTACTCCGCGGGCTATTTTTTACCGCCATGAAAAAGATTTGATTAGCGCGCACGTATCGGTGGCGGTCGTGGTGCAAAAAATGATTCAGTCGGAGATTTCGGGTATTGCTTTTACTGTCCACCCCGTGACCGAGGACCGCGATCAGATGATCATCGAGGCCGGCTATGGGCTGGGCGAGGCGATAGTGAGCGGCCAGATTACGCCGGATTCATATGTCGTAAGCAAAGGCGAGATGAGTATTTTGGATATTTCTATCGGACACCAGACGCGAAAGCTGGAAAAAATGGCCGCTGCCGGAGTTTCGGCAAACAAAGATGAAGAAAATCCTTCCAATGCCTGGGTTGACCTCGGCGAGGCCGGGGAGAGGCAGAAGCTCACCGGGCGGCAGATAATGGAACTGGCGGCGCTGTGCAAAAAAATCGAGGACCACTACGGCTTCCCCTGCGATATCGAATGGGCCTACGAGGGCGGGCAATTTTACATTACCCAGAGCCGACCGATTACGACGCTGAAAACATAATATTGTCCAGCGCGACGCGCAAAAGATAATCAGCGAAGGCATGACCGAGGAGTATCTCAACTACCTCTACATCCAGAACCTCAAGGATAGAGAGGGGACTATCTATGTACCGGTTAACCCGGGCAACGGCTTGCCGCTGTTCCTCGGCCTCTAGGTAGCGTACCAGTTTCGCGGTTGGTATTCCGTTGAGAAATAATTTATATCCACAGGGATATTAAGAGGCAAGGTCTTGATAGTCTTTGTGGCTTTCCCTTCTGTGGTTCTAATAATTTGCCTAGTTTTAGCCTTTACACTGGGTACTACTAACTAATATATTTTCTCCGATTATCCATTTCAGAAAAAATCAGTTGACAGCCAGGCGAAAAAGTGCTATTATACAGCTAACAATTTGGGCAACGGCGTCAGCAAGGTTCCCAAAGGTTATCCCGGCTCGGCCGGGATAAGGTCGATTTAACCAAGCTTCTCAAATCACTTTGGGAACCAAAGAAGACAGTTCGTATGGCATTTGGAAACGACCGGCAAATGTACGATGTGGATCTTACCTGCGCTCAGTGCGGGACCCACATCAGTCAGTTGCCTTTCCAGCCGTCCGGCGACCGTCCAGTCTATTGTTCAGACTGCAACCGTGCCCGCCGCGACCGCTTCTCGAGCAACACTCGTCCGCCACGTCAGATGTTCCAGGTAGATCTTACCTGCGCTGAATGCGGCACCGCCATTACCGAGCTTCCGTTCCAGCCGAGCGGCGACAAACCGGTATATTGCCGGAATTGTATGCAAGCTCGCCGGGACAGGGCCTAGCCGGTAACAGCAACAAAAGATCCCCGTGAGGGGGTTTTTTGTTTAACCAGATAAACCGCCAGCTTAATCGCTGGCGGTTTTCATTTGCCCCAGGCTTTGGACGGGTACACTAAATTGACAAGAATGGCTTTTGCCGCTATAGTTTTTACGGTGTTTCCCACCTTTGGCGTCGTGGCTCAATCCCGCCTTCGGCTTGCCCGCCCCACTTCTGCTTCCACGGTATGAGTGTAGGGCAGCCAAAAAAGCCACGACGCCATCCCTACACCTGGCCCTCGGGCCTTTTTTAATAGGATTATGGCCAAAAAGCGGCGGTCGAAAATTCTTGTAGCCATGTCCGGCGGCGTTGACTCGTCTGTCGCGGCTTGGCAGCTATTGCGGCAGGGCGACGACGTAACCGGGGCCTTTATGGTCAACTACGGCGGTGGCGCGGACGCAAGGACAGGGGCTTCCGCCGCCGGCGAGTGCTGGGTGCCAGAGTATCGCGACGCGCTCAGGGTGGCAGCTTACCTCGGCATACCGCTCCTGCGCCTCGATTTTACCCGCGAATACCGCCAGCTCGTGCTTAGTTATTTGTACCGCGAATACCGCGCCGGCCGCACTCCAAACCCAGACGTTCTGTGCAACCGGCAGATAAAATTCGGCGCCTGGCTCGACACTGCCCGTCGCTTGGGATTTGCGCAGCTGGCCACCGGCCATTACGCCCAAATATTAGCTCCGGATCGCGGCCACCAATTCTATCGGCTGGGCACGGCCCGCGATAAGCAAAAAGACCAGACGTATTTCTTGCACCAACTGACGCAAAATCAGCTCCAGGCGGCGCTCTTTCCCGTAGGCGGCTATACCAAAAGCGAGGTCCGGCAGCTGGCCAGGCGCGCCGGCCTGCCGACCGCCGAAAAAGAGGAAAGCATGGGAATTTGTTTTGTGGGCGAAGTGCCAATGAAAGATTTTTTGGGCGCCAAAATACCGCCGCATCCGGGCCGGGTAGTAACCGCTGCCGGCCAGGTAATCGGCCAACATCAGGGTTTGCCTTTTTATACCATCGGGCAGCGGCATATCGGGGTCAATTGCGGCGGCGCTGCCGGCGACCGCCAGCGGCCGCTGTATGTAGCCGCCAAGAGGCCCCGCACCAACGAGCTCATAGTCGCGGAGAAAGATGACCCGACCTTGCTTAGCCGGGAATTTACGGTTGCCGGCATCAACTGGATAAGTGGACACCGCCCGGCCTTTCCATTAGAATGTAAAGTACGCCTGCGGCACCGGCAGCCATGGCGAAAGTGCCGCGTCCTGGCTCTCGGGCGGAGGACAAAAGTCATCTGCGCCCGGCCGGAGTGGGGGGTAACGCCGGGCCAGTTCGCAGTCTTTTATGACGACTTTTCCTGCCTCGGCGGGGGAGCTGTCAAATAATATTCCCTATGCGCACACTGTTCTCACCGCGATTCTCAGAGCGCGCCGCGCGGCTCAGTCTGGTCGGACTGGCTTTTGCCGGCGCGGTACTCTACGATATTTTTTTCTGGCAGTTGGACCCAGGGCTCGGGTTCACCATATTTGCCCTGGCGCTCATAGCGGCTATAGTTTTGACTGCCGGCCTGGCCGGACACGTGCGCCACCGGTCGGCCTATCTTTTGCTTCTGCCCCTTGTCATTCTCGGGGCCACGCGCTCGCTCTATAGCAATGACTTCGTGGCCGTGGCAGTGCCTGTGGCCTTTGGAGTCCTCCTTCTAACTTTCGTTATCCTGCTTCTCACGCGCAATCCGCACAAATATCGGTTCCATTTTTCCCGCGTGCCGCTCCTGCGCAGTCCCAACCTGCCGCTCCTGCGCCTGCCGGAGGTTTTCCGCGATCTCCTGGGCGCGGATAAAACCCGAACCCGAGCCATAGTTTGGGGCGTCATCATAGCCGTACCCCTTCTCGCGGCCTTTACAGCCCTGTTCGCCGGGGCAGACGCGATTTTTTCCGAGTGGCTGAAAGCTCTGGCCATACCCGAGGCGCTGTGGCGCACGCTCAGAACCGTCATTCTCACCGGATTATTTTCCGGCATTCTCTACGCCCTGGTTCATCCCGAACACATCCTGTCCGCCAAAATCCACGCGGCCAAAAAATTGGAAACCGTTCTTGTCTCGACCGTACTCATTTTGATCAACGGCCTGTTTGCGATTTTTGTCGCCATTCAAATTAAATACCTTTTCGGCTCGGCCACCTACGTGCTGAAAAACGGCCTCACTTTTGCCGATTACGCCCGCAACGGCTTCTTCCAGCTGGTTTGGGTCATGGTGCTCGCGGCCTTGATACTGATTGTGGTTTACCGCTCCGCCGCCGTACACGGACACCGCCCGTTTACGAGCGCCCTGCAAATACTGCTTATTGTCCAGGTGGGTATAGTCGCCGCCTCCGCTCTCAGGCGGATGAACCTGTACCAGACTGCTTACGGCTTCACCGTGCTCAGGCTTTATGTCGAGTGGTTCATTTATTTTGTTTTTACCCTGCTGGCATTCGCGGGTTTGGCCGTACTGGGCAAAATATCTTTTTCCCGGTTTGTTCACGTTAGCCTCGGCGGAGCGGTTTTGGCCCTCACCGCGGTCGGGGCCGTCAATGTCGACCGGCAGATAGCCGACGAAAATGTCCGACGGTTTGCGCTCGAAAAACAAACCGTTGACCTCGAGTATCTGGCGCGCCTCTCGGCGGACGCCGTGCCTGGCATCGTGCGGTTATCCGAACCGGAAGCGTTAAAACGGTTGTCAGTGGAACAAGTGCTGCGCCTGAATCAAATTTTGGCCGACAGCGCCGCGGATGTCGCGGCGCACGCGGACTGGCGTTCCGTTACCCTCGGCCACCTCGCGGCGGCCGACGCGGCCGCCAGGCTGGCTGAGCCGGCCCACGCCGCTATCCGGGAGGCGATTGAGCTAGACCGGCAGTATCAGAGAACGGAAACACAGCTGAACGCGGACGGCCAAGCGCGCCCCCTGGCGCAGTGTCCGTTTAATCAAATTTATTATGATTGCGCCAGGGTGGAATCCGATGGCGTTGAATTCTGGCTGCGGCTGACAAGCAGCCCAGAGGACGCCGCGGCCGCCGCCAGCGCCGCGTCTCTCGCGGTTTATCGCGCCGATTTGGTATCCGGCTTCAAAAGTTACCGCCTGCTCGCCGAAAAAGCGCTGGCGACGGCCAGCGGAGAGAGCCGCTTTAGCCTGAGCGGCAGCGGTCTCGTGCTCGAAGCGCGCCCGGCGGAACGAGCGCACTTTCTTCACCCGGTAGAGCTGAGCGAATCCGGCGTTATCTTTGCAGACAGCCGGCCGCTCTCATTGTCTAATCTTTAGGGAAACCAACCTGTATGACCACCCACGACATCCGCCGGCTGTATCTGGACTATTTTGAAAAACAGGGGCACGCGATCGTGCCGTCGTCCTCTCTTTTGCCCGAAAACGACCCGACGACGCTTTTTACCGGCAGCGGCATGCAGCCGATGGTACCTTATCTTCTCGGCCAAAAACATCCGCTAGGCACCCGCCTCACCGACTCGCAAAAATGTTTTCGCAGCCAGGACGTAGAAGAGGTGGGCGACAACCGGCACACGACTTTCTTTGAGATGCTCGGCAACTGGTCGCTCGGCGATTATTTTAAGGCCGAGCAGATACCATGGATGTACGGATTTCTCACTCGGGAACTCAAGCTCGATCCGGCCCGCCTTTACTTTACCTGCTTTCGCGGCCTTACGGAGATAGGCATACCCCGCGACGAGGAGTCGGCCGAATTATGGCGAAATTTGCTCCAAACCGATGGCGTAGACGCCGGCATAGCCGATTTTCCGGAGCGCGACGGACTGCAGGGCGCGCGGATTTTTTATTACGATGAAAAGAAAAACTGGTGGAGCCGCGCCGGGGTGCCGGGCGCCATGCCGATAGGGGAGCCGGGCGGACCGGATACCGAGATGTTCTGGGACTTCGGCGCCGAGGGCCGGCGGCACGAAAATTCGGCCTGGCGCGAACTGCCGTGCCACGTGAATTGCGATTGCGGCCGGTTTATGGAGATAGGCAACAACGTCTTTATGCAGTACCAGCGGACAGAATCGGGGTTCTCTGCGTTGCCGCAAAAAAATGTTGACTTCGGCGGCGGCCTGGAGAGGCTCTCGGCGGCTCTCTCCGATGAGCCGGACATATTCAAAATCGATTTATTCGCCCCGGCGCGGGTAAAATTGGAAGAATTGACCGGGCAGACATACGGTGCCGCGGCCGCCGATACCCGCGCCATGCGCATTATCCTCGACCATCTGCGGGCCGCTGTCTTCCTTATCGCCGACGGCGCGGCTCCGGGCAACAAAGACCAAGGCTATTTTGTCCGCCGCCTTTTGCGCCGTTCCATCCGCTACGCCCAAAAAATCGGCCGCCGCCAGTCCTTCTGTCCGGCGCTGGGCGAGGCCGTGATCAAGACTTATGCCGCCTCATACCCGCAATTAGCCCACGAAGCCGGCCGCATTTTGGAGGAGTTGGAACAGGAAGAGGCCAAGTTTCGCCGCACCCTCGACCAGGGGATGCGACAATTCGACGTTTTGGTTCAAGGTTTGAAAAACGGCAGCAGCATAAGCGCGGACGCGGCTTTCGATCTGTACCAAAGTTACGGCTTCCCCCTGGAAATGACCGAGGAGCTGGCGGCCGAGCGATCTCTGGCCGTGGACACCAAAGGATTCGATCTCGAAATGAAGCGGCACCAGGAGCTTTCCCGGCAGGGATCGGAGCACAAGTTCAAAGGCGGTCTCTCGGACCACAGCGAGATGAGCGTGAAATACCACACGGCCACGCACCTGTTGCATGCCACCCTAAAAAAGGTGCTCGGAGAGCATGTCGAGCAGCGCGGCAGCAACATTACGCCGGAGCGCCTGCGTTTTGACTTTTCCCATCCGGCCAAGATGACGGCCGAGCAGATTAGCGAAACCGAAAAATTGATCAACGCGGCTATAAGCAGGGACTACCCGGTTTCGTGGCAGGAAATGAGCGTCGAAGAGGCCCGCGCCAAGCAGGCGATCGGCTTGTTTGCTGAACGGTACGATGGTATAGTAAAAGTGTACACCATTGGCGACTCCGGCGAACCGGCCGTAGCCGATCCTGGGGCCCCTGCCTACAGCCGCGAAATCTGCGGCGGTCCGCACGTAGAGCACACCGGGGTGCTGGGCCATTTCAGAATAGTGAAAGAGGAAGCCTGCAGCGCCGGCATCCGGAGAATCAAAGCAGTGCTCGAATAAAAGAATGGACTACCGAACGACGATTCCACGCGAAACAAAAAAGAACTAAAACCGTTAAACCTAAACGTCAACGCCCTATCGTTACGCCCCGGTTCCCACCCTGGCTTACTGCCAGGCGCGACACGGCGAGCCGCAGCGAGCCCAAGGAGCGTCCGGCAATAAGCCAGGGTGGGAACCCACGAGCGGAGGGACAGAAACAAAGGCAAAAAAACCGTGTACAAACCCTATCCGTTTACAGAAAAAACCATACCAGGAACGCTAAAAAAGAGCGAAGCGCGAGAAAAAAGCCGAGTCATGCCAGAGGACGAACCCATAACTCTGGACGAAAAACGTTGGGGCAGCCCGGCACAGCAGGCGCGAAATAAGGGTAATAAAAAAGACTAACATGCTTAACAAACTATTAAGGCATTTTTGGCGGCTGCGCCGTGAATTCACGCGGTATTTTATTATCGGCATTTCGGCCTTTGTGCTCGATATCGGCAGCCTGTACGCGCTAAAGGAATACGCCGGCCTGACCCCGGTCTGGTCCGTAGTGGTGAACCAAATATTCCTCCTAAACGCCGTTTTCCTGCTCAATAAATACTGGTCGTTCCAGGCCCGCGGTTACGGACACCGGCAGGCAGCGAGATTCTATCTGCTCGCTGGCGCCAACTACTTGTTTTCCATTGCCTGGATGTGGTTTTTAAGTTACCGCCTGGAGGTACACTATCTGCCCGCCAGGATCGGCAACATAGTGCTGGCGGTCGGTTGGAATTTTTTTCTCTACAAATACTGGGTGTACCGCGAAGCCAAAGCAGAGGGGCCGCTCATTGCGGGCTAAAGCCGTCTCGGCCAACGCTGTTTCCGTGCTGCCGCACGGCGCTGTGCATAAGTTTCGTCAAATTGGCCGTGAAATTTAAACTAAGCTCAACACAGCTAAAAAGGCCCCATAGGTATATGTTATTGTCAGCTTGACAACTAATAAATAATGGGCTACAATAGGCCCAGTAATTTTTGCGCCATGAGCAAAAACGATTCAGTGCTAGAAATGCGCGGCACCATTGACGAGGTGCTGCCCGGAGCCAAATTTCGCGTCATGCTCGAAAACAATCTCATGGTCATCGCCCATCTTTCCGGCAAAATGCGGGTGCACAACATCCGCCTTGGCGTCGGAGACGAGGTCAAAGTGGAGATGACTCCCTACGATCTGACAAAAGGAAGAATAACGTATCGATTTTAGGGACCAGTATCAACCAGTGCGGTGTAGCTCGGCATCTCCCAAAAGGGGCATACCGCTGAGCGATGATATCGCGGCAGTGGTTGATATTTTTCTTTTTATATGAAAGTCACTGCCTCAGTCAAAAAACGCTGTCTCAAATGCAAGGTCGTCCGCCGCCAGGGCGTGGTCCATATCATTTGCGCCAACCCGCGCCACAAGCAGCGGCAAGGCACCAAGCAGCGCAAAAAGGCCGCTTAGCCGCTAGCTTAGCGGCTGTAAGCACTAAACACTTTTGATTACCTATACTGTATGCGTGTCGCCGGCGTTTCCATTCCTCGTGAAAAAAGACTCCTAGTAGCCTTGACTTATATTTACGGCGTTGGTCCGACAACAGCGCAAAAAATCGTCGAAAGCGCGGGCATCCCTCTTGAAAAGCGGGTAAGCGAGCTGACCGAAGCCGAAGAGGATCGCGTGCGCAATATCGTCGAGAAGCAAAACACGACCGAAGGCGATCTGCGCCGCCAAATCCAGGCCAATATCAAACGGCTCAAGGATATCAAGTGCTACCGCGGCGTGCGGCATATCCGCCATCTGCCGGTGAACGGACAGCGAACCAAAACTAACTCCCGTACGGTGCGCGGCAACAAGCGCAACATCGCGACGAGCGGCCGGAAACCGTCGGCCCAGAAGACCTAAAGCCGTGCCTTTCTAAAGTCTCTTAGTTACCGAAGCTATGGCAGATAAAAAAACCAGCAAAAAAAAGAAGGTTATCAAGGCCGTTTCCCACGGGCGGGCCTACATTCAGGCCAGCTTCAATAACACCATCGTTACTGTTACCGACACCAACGGCGATGTTATCGGCTGGGGAAGCGCCGGCGGCGCCGGATTCAAAGGACCGAAAAAATCCACTCCGTACGCGGCCGGGATCGTAGTTAAAAAGGTAGTCGAAGCCATCAAGGCGTACGGATTGAAAGAAGTCAATGTCCTGGTGAAAGGCATTGGCGGCGGGCGCGAAGCCGCTATCCGCGCTTTCAACACTAACGGCGTTCAAGTCCTGTCGGTCCGGGATATCACCCCGACTCCGCACAACGGCTGCCGGGCTCCCAGACGCCGCCGCGTTTAAAATCAAATAACCTACTTACTTTCTAGTACCAAATCGCACACGTATGGGTAGATACACCGGCCCCCGCAACAAAATCGCTCGCCGTTTCGGCGTTAATCTTGGACTCAAGTCCAACTCGGCCAAGGTGGCGCGCCGGCTAAACCAGCGCCCAGGCGTCCACGGGCCCGGATCGCGCCCCAAAGCGCCGTCGAGTTTTGGCAAACAGCTGATCGAAAAGCAGAAGGCCAAGTTTATGTACGGCATCCGTGAACGCCAGCTGCGCCGCTACGTTGACACCGCCCGCAGTACCAGGGGAAACTCCGGGACGATGCTTTTGGAACTTTTGGAAATGCGGCTCGACAACGTCATCTACCGCCTCGGCTTTGCCGCCACCCGCGCCCAGGCGCGCCAGATGGTGAACCACGGCATGTTTGTCCTGAACGGCAAAAAAATGGATATACCCTCTCATGTCGTAAAGATAGGCGACACAGTAACCATCAAGCCCAACAAGGCGAAAAAGAAGCTGTTTGAGGGCATGGACGAAAAGCTCGAAAAACAAGAACTCCCGTCCTGGTTGACCGCGGACCGGGCAACGCTTTCCGGCAAGGTGGTGTCGAAGCCCGGCGAGACGGATTTTGAAAAATTATTTGACGTTAAATTCATTATCGAGTATTTCTCGACTCGCTAATCCCTCAGGGAGGGTGTTGGGGAGACCCGCCACCTAATAATCTCTTAGCCTATGGCACATATTTTGCTGCCTTCGACACTGGAATTCCAGAAAACGGACAACCCCTTGGCCGGAAAACTGGTTATCACGCCCTGCCACCAGGGATATGGAACCACTCTCGGCAACGCATTGCGCCGGGTCTTGTTGTCTTCCATTCCCGGGGCAGCGGTTGAGGCGGTCAAGATTGAGGGTGTACAGCATGAATTTTCCGCCATCCCTGGCGTTCTCGAGGACGCTATCCAGGTGATCCTCAATTTGAAGCAGCTGGCCCTGATATCGCACGCCGAGACGCCGGTCAAGCTGGAGCTGTCCAAAACCGGAATGGGTCCGGTAACGGCGGCCGATTTCGCGAAAAACGCGGACATAGAAGTCCTCAACTCAGAACTCTTGCTCGCTACTCTGACAGATGAAAAAACCCCTTTTAATATGGAGGTTATCGTCGGTCGCGGCCTGGGCTACATTCCGGCGGCCGACAAAAGCAGCAAGAACCTGGACTTGGGCACGATGCTCGTTGACAGTTTTTACTCACCGGTCAAAGACGTCGGCTATGATGTGGAAAACACCCGCGTAGGGGATATCACCGATTACGAAAAACTGACCGTCTCGATAGAGACCAACGGCACCATCACCCCAAAAGAAGCCGTGCGCCAAGCGACCGACATCCTAATGAACCATTTTAGGAGCGTGCTCGAGGCTGCCGAGGCACGAGAAGATTAATGTCACTGTATGCGCCACCAAAAGAAAACCGTTAAACTCGGACGAGTCAAGGGGCCGCGCCTCGCGCTCATGCGTTCTTTGGCCGAGAGCTTGGTTCTCCACGGCTCTATTACCACCACCAAAGCCAAGGCCAAAGCGCTGCGCTCGGTGGTTGAGCCTTTGGTAACCAAAGCCAAAAAGAATCGTCCGGTGGACCGCGAAGCCGCCACCCGGGTGCTCTATACTGCCCGCGCCATGAGCAAGCTTTTCGGCGAAATTGCTCCGCGCTATAGCGAGCGGCCGGGCGGTTATACCCGCATTACCAAGCTTGGGGCGCGCCAGAACGACAGCGCCGAGATGGTTAAAATCGAGTTTGTCTAAAGACTATGAAGAAAACGCCGACAATCAAAAACGCTCCGGCCGTGGAAATTGATGCCGCCGGAAGGGCAGTCGGACGGGTCGCCGCCGAGGTGGCCATGATCCTGCAGGGCAAGCACAAAGCCACTTTTGTAAAGCATCTTATCTGCGGCGACGCGGTGAAAGTGAAGAACGCCGGCCAGGTCAAATTTACCGGTCGCAAGCTGGAGCAAAAGGATTACCTCAAGCACAGCATGTACCCGGGAGGACTCAAACGCCGCGCGATGAAACATGTGTTTGCCGACGATCCGGCCGCTGTCGTGCGCCGGGCGGTATACGGCATGCTCCCCAAAAATAAACTCCGCGACGAGATTATGAAGAGGCTGACTGTGGAGGCCTAATTTCACTTGCTGATTCTTTTATTGGTATGGCAGATAAAGCAACCAAAACCGGTACGATGGAACGCGCCGTCGGACGCCGCAAAACAGCCGCCGCCAGAGTGCGTTTAATGCCGGGAAAGGGTATTATCACCATCAACGGCCGCCCGTTAGAAGACTACTTCCCGCTTTCGGTCTGGCAGGAAAAGGTGGTCGCTCCGCTCGCAGTGGCTAATCGCGAGAAAGAGCTCGACGTAACGGTCCGCGTGGCCGGCGGCGGTGTGAGCGGCCAGGCCGACGCCGTCCGCCACGGCATCGCCCGGGCTCTCATCAAATGGAACGAAGACTTGCGGCCGGTATTGCGGGCGGAAGGTTTACTTACGCGCGACCAGCGGGCCAAAGAACGTAAAAAACCCGGCTTGCATCGCGCCCGCCGCGGCCACCAGTGGAGAAAGCGATAAATTTTGCCGCCGCTTACTGTAGTCTGCTATAAATCCCCCCGCCGGGGGATTTATTTTAGGCTTGTTTTTGTCCACCTGCTAAGCTACAATACTTTCGCTTGAATCCATTCCCCTGACATGTCCTCCCTAGCCAAAAACACCGCCCTCATGATGGCCGGTTCAATCGGCCAGAAGATCATCTCGCTCCTGTATTTTGCCATCGTCGCCCGCACCATCGGCGTGTCCAACACCGGCCTATACACGGCCGCGCTGGCTATGAGCACTATTTTTGTGGTTTTCGTGGACCTGGGCTTTACCAATGTTTTCATCCGCGAAGCGGCCAAAGAACCTGACAAAATCCAAACCTATTTTTCGCGCGTGCTGGCGGCCAAAATGATTTGCGGCGTTTTAAGCTACGGCGCCCTCGCCGCCACGCTGCGCCTGCTTGACTTTGAATGGGAGTTCAAACAGTTGGTTTACATTTCCGGCCTCACGATGCTGTTTGATTCCTTTCACCTCACGGCCTACGGCGCCCTGCGCGCCTACGGCAATCTTAAATACGAATCCATCGCCCTGGCCGGCAGCCAGTTCCTGACGCTTGTTTTGGGCAGTCTGTTTTTGTACCTGCGCCTGCCGCTGTACTTTCTCATTCTGGCGTTTACCACTGCTTCCGCCGCCAACGCCATTTTTGCCGGCTTTGTTCTGCGCCGCCGCTATGGGTTGTCGCTCTGCCCGAGCTTTGATCGCGCGGAGATAAAAAAGCTGGCCTATCTTACTTTGCCGTTCGCGCTGGCCGCTATTTTCGGGCGTATCTACTCGTATGTTGACGTGGTTCTTCTTAAAAAATTGGCCAGTAACGCTGCCGTGGGCTACTATAGCACCCCCTCCAAGATCACTTTTGCCTTCCAGTTCATTCCGCTCGCGCTGATTGCTTCGCTCTACCCACGTTTTAGCGAATACTTTGTCCGCGACCGCGAAAAACTGGCCCAGATGTTCGCTCAGAGCCTCAAATATCTGGGCCTGATCGCCCTGCCCCTAACGGTAGGCATTTTTATCCTGGCTCCGGATATCATTGTGGCGGCCTTTACCGCCGAATTTCTGCCGTCGGTGCTGCCCTTGCGCATTTTAATCATCAGCCTGCTGTTTTCTTTTATCAGCTTTCCGATCGGCGCTTTTCTGAACGCGACGAATCGCCAGACCATGCAAACCGCCATTACGGCCTGCGTCCTGGCGGCTAATATTACGGCTAATTTGCTTCTCATTCCGCGCTATGGCGCGGCCGGCGCGGCCGCCGCCGCCCTGCTCGGAAATTTGCTGCTTGGAGCCGTTGGCTATGCCCTGATCCCGACGATAGCGCGCATACCCCACGCCTTTATCGCTCGATCATTCCTGTCTCTGTCGGCCGCGGCGGCTCTGATGGGCGCGGCGGTATGGTACTTGAACCGGACCGCCGGTCTCTGGCCGGCCGTAGTGGGCGGAGCCGCCAGCTACGCCGGGCTCTTATTCATAACCAAGGCCCTAAGCTGGCCGGACGTAAAAGAACTCATCGGGCTGCTAAAAGCCCGATAATCTGTTACACTACAATCGGAATTATGAAAAGAATCCTCATAATCACTTTGGAATTTCCGCCGCAAATCGGCGGCATCGCGGCATACGCGCATGACCTCGCTTCAGCCTTACCGGCCGCCAAAGTAGTCGTGCTGGCGCCGAGGCTCAAAAAGGGGGACGATGCCGATATTCAGGCACCCTACGAGATTGTGCGCCAAAAGCTTTTTTTTCCGCGGTGGGTCTGGCCGCGCTGGCTGCGCCTGCTGCTGGTTTCGGCCTGGATAGTGCGCCGAAAAAAAATCGAGCTGGTTCTTATCCACCACATCCTGCCGGCCGGATACGCGGGGTGGTTAATTAAAAAAATTTTTCGCGTCCCTTATCTGCTTTTTTCCCACGGCACCGACGTGCTGGCCGCCGCGGGCACGCGCCGAAAAAAAGCTTTCACCGGGCTTATCGCCCGGGGCGCGGAGCAGCTGGTTTTCAACAGCGAGTCGCTGCGCCGCCGTTTTCTGCGCGTCTGGCCGGAGTTGGAAAAAAACTCGCTCGTGCTCTATCCCTGTCCGCACCCGGATTTCTTTGCGCCGCCGCCGCCGGCAGAGTTGCACGAATTGCGCCGCCGCCTGGCGCTCGAAGGCAAACGAGTCGTTTTGTCCGTCGCCCGGCTCGCCGAGGGCAAGGGTTTCCCGCACCTGATCCGCATTATGGACAAGGTGCTCGCGCGCAATCCCAACGTGGTCTGGCTGATTGTCGGTACCGGCCCCAAAGAAGCAGAGATACTGGCGCAAATTCAAAAAAAATCCCTGCAAAACATTGTCCGTTTTATCGGCGAAGTGCCCCGCAGCCGGCTGCCGGCCTACTATTATCTGGCCGACCTGTTCGTTCTTCTCACTCATCCTGACGAGGGACGCGAAGAAGGGCTCGGCCTGGTGTTTTTGGAAGCCGGCGCCGCCGGCCTGCCCGTAATCGCCGGCAAAAGCGGCGGCGTGGAGGAGGGGGTGGCGCAGGCCGAAACCGGCCTGGTGTTCGATGTTTACCGCGAAAGCCGGCACATTGAAGACGCCATCGTCGAGCTTTTGGAAAACCGCGCCTACGCCCGGCAGTTGGGCGCCCAAGCCCGTGAACGTCTGAACTCTGAGTTCAGCTGGCCGCACCAGCTCGATAAGCTGGCTCCCTGGATTGGCTAAACCGGCATCGACACTGAGGCGGCTAATATGATATATTATTCCCATGAAACGCCGCGACCACACACCCATCAGGCGCTTTTTTACATCCCGCGCCTTTTTGGTGGTGGGGCTGTGCGCGGCGGTCCTATCGACACTGGGCTTTGCCCGAGCCTATTACGAGGATTATTCTGTGCGCCAGGAAATCCGGCGCCTGGAAGACGAGGTGCGGGGTTTGGAGCGCAAAAAACTGGAATCAATGGAAATACTTAAATACGTCGGCAGCCAGAATTTCGTCGAAGATCGGGCGCGGGTCGAGCTCAACCTCAACAAATGGTGGTATTATTTCACCGCGCATCGTCTGCCCCCGGCAGAGTAATGCGTTGTTATTTATTGGCCGTACTTTGCCTTATGGAAGAACAAATTCAGTCAAATCAAACTCCAGAAATTACTCCTTCGACTTCCGGAGCGTCCGCCCGCCAGGAGCCGGACGCGGCGCCGGGTTCATCCCGCCGCCGTCTTTTGGGCTACGGAGCCGCCGCGGCCCTGGCCGCGGTTATTTTGGCCGGGGGCGTTACCGGCCTCGTCGGCGCCCGCCGATCTTCGGAGCACCCCCTGGTCGTCTCGGCCGCCCGTGTTTTCGGCGTGTCGGCCGGAAGCGTAAACAATCGGTCCATCAGGTACGCCGACTACGTCAGAGACCTGGCTGCGCTGCGTATTTTCTATAATGCCAACACCCAGGCCGGCGCTCCGACTTACACTGCGGAGCAACAGTCGGACCAGGCCCTCAGCCGCCTTATCGCCAACGCTCTTATAGCCGAGGTGGCGGCCGAATACCAGGTGTCTGTCGGGCAGGACGAAGTCGTGGAGATAAGAAAAAAACTAGCCGAGCGCTTTGAAAACGACGAAAACAAACTGGCCGAAGATGTTAAGAAAAATTTCGGCCTGGAGCTGTCCACTTTTTTGGAAAGCGTGGTTAAGCCATCGCTTTTGGAGCAAAAATTATCCGCCGCCTTTGCCTCGTCAACGGCTGAAGAGGGCGGCCAGTTTGCCGCCGAGCAGGTGAAAGCGCGCCACATTTTGTTCAACGTCAAAGACCAGTCTGAAGATGCCAAGGTCAAGAAGACGGCCGCCAAGGTCCTGGCGCGCCTGAAGAAAGGAGAGGATTTCGCCACCCTGGCCAAGGAGTTCGGCAGTGACGGGACCAAGGACCAAGGCGGAGACTTGGGTTGGTTCGGCCGGGGCCAGATGGTACCGGAGTTTGAACAGGCTGTATTCGCTCTTGAGCCCGGAAAGCTCGGCGAAGAGCTGGTGAAAACCGAATTCGGCTACCACATAGTGCAGGTTGACGAGCGCCGCAATGTTCGCGATTTCGGCGCCTACATGAATGACCGGCTGGATAAAGCCCAGATTAAGATCTACGGTAAAATTCACAATCCTTTTGCCAAGCCGGAAGAGCCGGCAAACGAAACCGAGACCCCGCCAGCGGACAATAACGGAAACGGACCGGTCGGTCAGCCGGCCGAATAAAGCGACAACTGGGCGGCCGGGCAAAAAGTTCCCGGCCCGCAAGCGGGATTAGTACAATGGTAGTATGCGTGCTTCCCAAGCATGAGACGCGAGTTCGATTCTCGTATCCCGCTCAAATATTTTTTTCTATGAGCCATTCCGAGGTCTCCCGGCCGTCGCTAAGCGATGAAACCAGGGGAGAAAACACGAGCCGCTGGCGGTAAAATTGGCCGTACAGGAAGCCGTGATGACGCGGCTAGGGCGGCTGACGCCATCCATGGATCCGGCGCAGCAGGAAGCGTCTTTCGAGGCCTGGTGCCAGAGCGGTGATTCGGGGCGTTTCGCCCAGCTTTACGAGACGGAAGAAATTCAGGATCTGCTCCGGCAGAACTGGAACCTGGCGGCGGAAAAGATCGCCCAGTATTTCGCGGCTACTCAATGACATTAGGCCTCGCGGTTTATGATCAGGGAATCGGACTTCGTTAAATTGCGCGTCATGGTGCCTCTCGAAGCTGGCGAGCGGGTGCGCCAGGCATTGGGCGCGGCCGGTGCCGGGGTCCAGGGTGCCTACAGCTTCTGTTCCGGCACCTACCGGCAAACCGGCCGCTTTAAACCGGAAAAAGGCGCCCGCCCGGCCGTGGGCGAGATTGGCAGACTCGAGTCGGTCGAGGAAGAAGTCATCGAAACTATCTGCCCCAAGGACATTCTCGAAAAAGTGCTCCAGGCCGTGCGCCAGGCGCACCCCTACGAAGAACCGGCCATTGACATTCTGCCTCGCCTTGAGATATACTGATCGCGTTCGTTCGTCCCGCCGCTTCGTCGGCAATAACCCCAATAGAGGCAATTTCAGAGCACGCCGATGTAGCTCAGTTGGTAGAGCGGCGCATTCGTAACGCGCAGGTCACCAGTTCAATCCTGGTCATCGGCTCCGAAGAAAGACCGTAATTAGCGGTTCTTTTTTATTGCGGTCGAATATGGTATACTTCAGACTCAACCGCCGGTCCTACGTTGTATGGTGGAGGGGGACGGCAACCTATTTTCTATGATCCGCCTGCAGGGCGTTTCCAAGCAATACGCGGAAAACAGCGTGGGTCTGAGCAATATCCATCTGGCCATCGAAGCCGGTGAATTTGTGTCCGTAGTCGGGCAAAGCGGCACGGGAAAGACTACGCTCGTGAAACTTCTGATTGCCGAAGAGCAGCCGACCAGCGGCCGCATCGAAGTGGGCGGGTGGGATATTTCCCGGCTGCCGCGCCGCGATGTGCCGGTTTTGCGCCGGCAGATCGGCGTTATTTTTCAGGACTTCAAGCTGCTGCCAAAAAAAACCGTGGCGGAGAATATCGCTTTCGCTCTGGAGGTGGCCGGAGAGACCAGAGCGCGCATCCGGCGCGTTATCCCGCAGGTGCTCGACATTGTCGGCATAGGAGAGAAGCACGAACGCTATCCGCACCAGCTTTCGGGCGGCGAACAGCAGCGCGTGGCTATCGCGCGCGCCCTGGTCCACCGGCCAAAAATTCTGGTGGCCGACGAGCCGACCGGAAACCTGGACGCGATTAACACGCACGAAATTATCGAGATTTTAAAAAAAATAAACAGCTTCGGCACCACCGTGCTGTTGGTTACGCACAACCGCGAAATTGTGAACCACCTGGCGAAACGCGTCATCACTCTTTTGAACGGCGCCGTCGTCGCCGACGAGGTAAAGGGGAAGTACCGTCTAAGTTAACTCCATTGGTCCCTTATGCTGTCTCTTTGGCGGATAATCAAATTTTCTTTCGAAGACATCGCCCGCAACTTTAGCCTGTCGGCGATGACGGTGCTTATCCTGGTCCTCATGCTTTTGTCGGTGAACACGCTCGTGGCGGTGCGACTTTTGACAGACGAGGCTATAGCCAATATTAAGGATCAGATTGACGTTAGCGTCTACTTTCATCCCGAAGCCACGGCCGAGGAGCTCGCGGCGGCCAAAAACTATGTCGAGTCTTTCCCCGAAGTGCGCGATCTGATATTCCTGTCGCGCGAACAGACACTGGAAAAATTCCGCGCCGCTTACGAGGACAACGAAAAAGTGATGTCGTCGCTCGGCGAGCTGGGAGACAATCCGCTTGGAGCGACCCTCATAATCAAAACCCGCGAACCCAGCGACTACGAAAAGATCATCACGGCCCTCAGCGTCCCCGAGTACGAGGGCATCATCGAGTCCAAAACTTTCGGCGATACGCAGACCACGATCGACAAGGTTCACACCATTACGGGTCAGGTGGAGCGTTTCACCCTGTTTCTTACCAGTCTGTTTGCCGTGATCGCGTTTGTCATCGTCTTCAACACTGTCCGGGTGGCCATCTATACCCAGCGGATAGAGATCAGCATCAAAAAATTAGTCGGCGCCAGCAACTGGTTTGTCCGCGGCCCCTACCTTATGGAATCGCTTATTTTTAGCATTTTGAGCGTCGGGATTACCCTCGTGGCCATCTATTTCAGCACCCGGCTACTCGATCCCTTTGTCGCCGCCATGTTCGCCAAACCGCACCTGTTGACAGATTATCTTTTATCCCATATACTGGAGCTCGCCGGTTTACAGCTGGCGGCCGTACTTTTGCTGACGGCTGCCACGAGTACGCTCGCGATGCGGCGGTATCTAAGGGTATAGCCGAGAGGGGAGCGGAGACATTCGGGGCTCGTCTAATGGTAGGACTCCAGGTTTTGGTCCTGGCTATCGGGGTTCGAATCCCTGGCCCCGAGCGGAGTGCCACGCGGCACCTAGAAAGACCATTTCCACGGGCTGGGGCCGCCTAAAGACATAATAATGGCCGGTTGACCAAGGTGCTTACGCATGGTACAATAGTGTCCGGCGCATAGGCGCCTTAGAAACTTACCACTATTCGGCGGTAGCTCAGTGGTAGAGCAGTTGGCTGTGACGAAATGTCCGCGCGGGGCCCAGGGCCCCGCAAAGACTCTATAGCAGCCCCGGGCCGAAATGCCCGGGTGAAAACGGAGTGAACTGTTCCTCTGGCACATTATCGCCGGAGGAAGCGCCCGGACACTGGTAGTGTCCGGAACGCCAGGGAACCTAAGCCACGGTAATAACCATGGTATGGTAATCTGCAGCCAAGCCGTGATTTCGTTCATGCGAATGGACACTCGTTACCGGCACGACAGCCAGCAGTTTATCTGCGGGCGGTGCGGCAACGAAGAATCACGGAAGGTTCAGAGACTATCCCGCATGGGAGTACCCCGACACCATACGGTGCTTGGGGGAAGCGCTCCGCACCCAAACGTTTTCCGAAATATCGGGATTATGACGTGGGTGAAGATATAGTCCGCGCTCTTCCGAATGAATAGTTCGGAGCCTGACGCCCTACGGGCGCCGGGCGGGAAACCGGAGAGTACGTGTAACCAATTGGTCGTGGGTTCGAATCCCACCCGCCGAGCCAAGCAAGACGGAGCGTATTCAACGCTTCGTTTTTTGTATAATCATAGCCGTATTTTTGCGGTTCTAACCTTGCTAAATTTTTATTAAACCCGATCACCTTATCGTTGAGTGGCTGAAACCAAGGATATAGCGTAATTACAACATTTTTATCAAAAATTTCTCGGTTCGATCCTAACTCTACAACAATTTTTATTTTTACCTCTTTTCCAGCTTGTAAATAATCCCGATAAGCATAGACAGAAAATACAAAAGTTTCTTTCGTTAGTTTTGTTTTATGCAATGGATCAATCTCAGTAATCTTTGTTTGTAAACTTTCGATCCCTAATATGATTTTCTTTAGATGTGTGGCTATAATCAAGATTAGATATACCCACACACCGAGCCTTGTTTCCACTTTCTTTGTTTCTAGCCCTGCCGGCAAGCAAACTTTTTGCGATTGAGCAAAATCGCAAAAAGTTTTCTGCTTGCCGGTGCATAGGGCACTGATAACAAAGATAAATTCAGTCTAGCAAACCACTCTGCACAAAAGTTACCCTAAAAGTTTTCTGCAAAAATAATATTTTGCTTAACTAAGCCATTTTATAGCTAAAATTTAGGTGTAAAAATACTCATTTAGCGATTGACTTACCTTGTTTAAAAGAGTAAACTTAAAGCAAGTTTATTGGCATTATCAAACAATTTTTGATATCAAAATAGCAGAAAATTATAAAAGTAATTCGCAAAAAATACGCATACTCACAGAGTCTTGGGTAGGCAAACAGATTTTTTGTCCAGCTTGCGGAGCGAATATCCAAAACTATGAAAATAATCGGCCCGTAGCCGACTTTTATTGTCCAAGATGTGCCGAGGATTATGAGCTGAAAAGTAAGAAAGACGGAATGGCTAAAAAAATTGTTGACGGAGCGTATAGCACAATGATTGAGCGGTTACAAAGTAGTAACAATCCTAATTTTTTCTTTTTAAACTATAATCCCGTAAAATTTGAGGTGTATAATTTTTTAGTTATTCCAAAGCACTTTTTTGTTCCTGAAATTATTGAAAAAAGAAAGCCACTATTAATCAACGCAAGGCGTGCTGGTTGGATTGGATGTAATATCTTATTGCAAAGTATACCTCAAAGCGGCAAAATATTTTATATCAAAAACGGTCAACCGGAAGAAAAAACTACTGTATTAAAAAATTGGCAGAAAACCTTATTTTTAAGGGAGCCAAACAAATTAGAACTAAAAGGGTGGATATTGGATGTAATGAACTGTATTGATAAGTTAGATAAAAAAGAATTTACCCTTGAAGATATTTATACTTTTGAAAGCACGCTGTACAAAAAACATCCCGACAATAAACACATAATGGATAAAATTCGTCAGCAATTACAATTTTTGCGAAATAAAGGGTACTTAGAATTTTTGGATAGAGGAAATTATCGCCTAAAATAATATGCAAATAAACTTAAGCCCGTTTTGGGCAAAAATGATTTTGAGATTAAACCCATTCCACCGATTGCTCGTTATGTGCAAGGGATATGGCGAGGATTATAAAAATTTTACCGAGCTTGTCTGGCAGGATGATAAATATTTAGATTTTTACGATAAAAATAGCTATCCAAAATTTCAGCTGTGGCTATCTTAAATAGCCGAATACCATTGAAAATATGAACAAATAATTTTATGATAATAGCAGATTATCCAATTGAAAGTGAAGGCGAAGACAAGTTACGTCGTACACCTCTAGCAAAGAAGGTTGCAGAACTTATTGCTAGCTTCAAAGGTAGAGAGAGTTTTGTAATAGGTATTGAAGGTGTTTGGGGCGCTGGAAAAACTTCATTTGTAAATCTTATTCTAAAGGAATTAAAAAGTGACCAAAATCTCGTCTTCATTAACTTTAATCCCTGGAATTTTTCGGGGCAGAACGAGCTTATAACCGACTTTTTTTCTTCGTTAATTGTAAAAATAACTCCATTTGTTGCTGATAAGGATAGATTAAAAAAAGTAAAATCAATTGTATCTAAACTTACCAAAAAAAGTGAAGTGGCTTTTAGTCCTGAAATAGCTGTTCTTGGCGGGCTAGTGAACCTCAAAGCCGCCGATTTGTTTAAATTAAAAGGCGACGAAAAAACGCTCGAAGAGGAACGAAAAGATATAAATGAATTGTTTAATCAACTCGGTAGAAAAATTGTTATTGTCGTAGATGATATAGATCGTCTCGACACAGAAGAAACAAGGCTCATCATGAAACTTGTAAAAATGACGGCAAATTTTCCTAACACTATTTTTGTTCTTGCCTATGACAGGGATCAGGTGGCACAAAAACTTGGCCAAGGAGGTATTGGTGAAGAATATCTAAAAAAGATTATTCAAGTCTCTTTTACGCTACCAGAGCCAGACCAGCAAGGTCTTCAAAAAATACTTTTTTCTGATTTAGACAAGACTATCAGCGATATTTATGGCATTGTAAAATTGGAAGGTAATGATGAAAAGAGGTGGAGTGATTTACTATATAAGGGATTTTTAAAACCTTTCAAAACAGTTAGAGATATTAAGAGGTATATAAGCTCTCTTCGTCTTAATTGGTCGATTGTAGCAAAGGAAGATGTAAATCAAATAGACTTTATGGCTATCGAAGCTATTCGTGTTTTCGCCCCTAGCTTATATTCTGGTATTGCCGCAAACCCTGCTTTGTTCACGGGCATACATGATCCTTCTGACTACGGGCGTAACAATAAAAAAAATTTACAGACAAAATTCGAGGAATTAATTGCTAAGCTTCATTCGGAAATTAGAGACCCAATGGAAGGTGCCTGCGAAGTGCTCTTTCCAAACCTCGATAATACTTACTATGCTGGCGAACATGAACAAATATGGAAACGTGAAAGGCGTATATGCGTGGCCGAAAGATTCGGGTTCTATTTTCAACTCGGAATACCCGATGGAGCAATTTCAGAAGTAGAAGCAAATAATTTAGCGCAAAATTTTGATAATCGAGAAGCTTTTACAGAAAAAATTGTTGAACTAGCAAAAGACAAGAGACTGCGAGCGATGCTTAATAAAATACTGGACAGAGTAGATGATTTGTCTGAAGAACAAATAAAAGTTGTCATATCGGTTCTTTGGGATTTAGAAAAGGATATTATTGATGAGCGTAACGAAATGTTCGATTTTAATGATGTAGAAACGCAAGTATCACGAATTACGTACCATTCAATAAAGCATCTTCCTGGTGATAAGCGATTTGAAATGATTAAATCTTTGTTACAAAACAGTGTGGTTTTCTACACCCCGACTCGATTTGTTGCGATGCTTATAGATCAACAAAGCAATTACCAGCGGAACGATGAACCGCTACTCACATTAGAAGAAACAGAAAAACTCAAAACTATCTGCTTGGCAAACATAAATAAATTAGTAACTGAAAATAAATTGCAGAATGAGACTAAGCTTGTTTTTGCTTTATATAGTTGGAAAGAATGGGAAAATGCTGATAAAGTAAAGGATTTTATAAAAAATCTGATTTCTACCAGAAAAGGGCTTTTAACATTTTTAAAAGGATTTGTAGGAAAAGTTTTATCTTCAAATGGAAACTTTTACCAGATAGACAAGAAAGATATTGATCCCATATACCCTCTAACTGACATCGAGGCTTTGGTGCAGCAAATTACTGATGAAGAAATCAATCGCTTAGATGAAAAAGATAAAGAAGCGGTAATGCTTTTTAGAAATCCAAGAAGGTGGTAATTATTCCTAACAGGAGTATGGTAATAAACCACAGTATCAAAAATTTTGAGTACGAGATAGTGCATCAGATATTGTTCAGCGAGCTTTGTTTTGATATTTGTCAATCTGTAAAGATTATACCAGGACGTGGCAGTGATTTTCTTCCTTTTTTCTATAATTTAAATTTTATAAAGGGTATCATATCCCTGCACAGTTTGTTAGAATCCGGCAACAGCGATGAATTATCTGTTAAAAATTATTTTAAAGAGCACAAGTATAATTACCCTCGTGCCGATGTTGGTGATTTTAAAAAAGAAATAGAGTCTGTGGCTAAAGCTTTCAAGAAAGTTACTCCTCTATGTTTACGGCATAAAATCGGTGCGCATATTGATGGAGAATTCACGCATACAGATTTTACTTCCGCTTATATTATGCCAGAGTTAGTTCCAAAATATTGTGAGGTAGTTAGGCAATTAAAAAATGCTTTCTTTAAATTTTGTAATTATTCAAGAAATGATGACCCTTTTTCTAAAATAAAGGAACAGTCGAAGTTTGTTATTGATAATATTGTAAAAAGCACGTTCTAACTTCCTCTACGACACCGAGCAAAGTAGGATGAACGGACGCAAAACGTCCGTTTTTCTCTTTATTTACAGGCTAATGCCTCATTTTCATAATCTTTGAGCCTTATTCACTGTTTATAATTCCTCTGTATAAAGACCTTGCGTTTGCTTGTTTTGTGCACTATACTAGGTGTAGTGCACAAAGTTAGCTATTTTTGTGCATTAGGAATAGAATAATAGGCTTAAAATATGCTAAAAGACATAGTTTCGAAGCAAAAACTAAAGAAAGAGGAGCTTTTAAAATCCCAGTACGTGGATAGAACCAAAGAACCATTTGCCAAAAAATGGCTAGATTCTGCTTTGATAAAAGTCGTTCTTGGGCCCCGACGCGCAGGAAAATCGGTGTTTTCTCTCCTGCTTTTACGGGATCATGATTTTATGTACTTTGATTTTGACGACGAGGTATTGGCCGCGGAAGGTAGCCTATCAACAGCCGAATTAATGAAAGAACTACATAGCGCATATGGCCATATTAAAACAATTCTTTTTGATGAAATTCAAAATTTACCGGCTTGGGAGCTGTTTGTAAACCGTTTGCATCGCGAAGGCTACAATCTTGTGCTCACCGGCTCAAATGCCAGGTTGCTTTCGATGGAGTTGGCAACCCATCTTACCGGCAGGCATATGCCGATAGAGTTGCTTCCGTTCGATTTTAAGGAATTTTTGAAAGGTAAAAAATTCGAAATAGATCCGGAATACAAATCCTTGCCTGAAAAACATGGTCAGCTTCTGAATTTGCTCGATCAGTATTTATCAAAAGGCGGTTTTCCGGAAGTTGTGGTTAGCAATCTTGATCCGGCAGATTACTTGGAAGTTCTTTTTGATTCTTTGCTCTTTAAGGATGTTGTAAAAAGGCACCGGGTTAAATTTTCAACGCAGATAAGCACGCTTGGATCACACCTAGTCAATAATTTTGCTTCGCTATACACGCTCAACAAACTGATGAAGACGCTTAATCTGAAAAGCGTGCATACCGTAGCTAAATACGCCTCATATTTGGAGGAGGCATATTTGATATTCTCACTCTCGCGATATTCTACAAAATCAAGGCAACGGATAAATTCGCCTAAAAAAGTATATGTTGTAGACAATGGCTTTGTAACTGCAAAGGCTATTCAGCATTCGCCCGATAAAGGCAAGCTGACGGAAAATCTGGTTTTTACCGAACTGGTAAAACGAGGGCTTAAGCCAAACTTGGAATTATTCTATTACAAGACACGCAATGATCGCGAGGTAGATTTTGTCGTAAAAAAAGGACATCTGGTTACGGAACTGATACAGGCGTGTTATGAGTCTGTAAGCGCGGATGTTGAACAGAGAGAAACAAAAGCATTATTCGAAGCGAGCGATGAATTGAAGGTAAAAAAACTTATCGTCCTAACATGGGATGAAAAGAGAACGGTAAAAAAGGATGACGCGACCATAGAGTTTATTCCACTCTGGGAGTGGTTGCTGGAAAGACCCCAAGAATAATTTTATGCCGAAGGAAATCGCCGACAAAACCAAAGAAGAGACTTACTACAAATGTACTCATTGCGGAGATGAAATTTTTTGGAATACCCATAAAAAATTCACTTACTGCAAGTGTAAGAAAATCTGGGTTGATGGTTGTGAGGACTACATTCGGATTGGTGGTAACGAGGAAGATCGTAAGGTGATAAAAAAATAATATGGCCGTCTTAACACAGTCCGAATATTTAATAATTTCCAATAAGTTGAAAGTAAGTAAGCTTATAAATAAATCGCCACTTACAGAAGAAGGCGATTTTATTGATATTCTGATAGGCTTGCATATAATTCTTGAAGTCGGGCTTAACTCTTTCTTTCGCCAGGTCTCTCTGCTCTCTATTAAAAAGAATATTGATAGACTGGAAATAATGGACAATATTGATAAAGTAGGTTTTATAGATAAAACGATTCTCTTTATTTATAACTCAAAATTTGATTTTGGTACTGAAATTGAGGAAGCCATTAAACACCATAAAATAATCGGCATATTAAGAAATTTTGCAGAGACAAGAAATAAGCTACTCCACGGCCATGCTATAGCGACATTTCACACGGAAGAAAATCGCATACCGAGACTATCCAGATCACGAAAAATTCTTAACCTAAATTTCTTGCAAGAGCAGATAACAAGGTTTAGAAAAATACTTGCCGGTATGCGATTTTACTTAGACCACCTAGATAGTCCTATTACGGAGTCCGGTAAACAAGACCTTGCCGAGTCTTACCTGGATGATAGTTTTATACCAGAGGCGGTCGAATTATAAAACTTTTTAGTAAGTTCGAGGCACATCACTTAATTGCTGGCGGCATTATCAAGGGCAAAAAAATTATTAAAAGTAATAATTTCATGATACCATCGTTTGACTTAGACAAAATTAAATTCGCCACAGATCAGCCGACTTACCAGAAAGCGGTTGTTTTGTACGAGTCAGGCAAAGTTACGCGATTTGAGACGGGAATCGGTTCTTATTCGGCCACAGTCCTTGGAACTCGCCCTTACCGTGTTTCAATCGAGGCGCGACGTTTCGGTTTGGGAAATTGTGAATGCTATCTCGGCCAGCAAGACACGCTTTGCAAACATATGGTCGCGGTATCAATTTATGCCGTAATGGGTGGTAAAAAACTATCGCCAGAAGAGAAAAAACAGGTAAGCAGCCCCATTTGCAGCGGTAAACTCGGAGAATTGGGCAAAAATGAATTAGCTCAAACAAAAAAGGCCATAACTTCGGCCATAGCTTACATAAAACCTTACAACGTGCCGTCTCGTCTCTGGTTTTCTTATCAAAATTCACTCGATGAGGGTTGCGCGCGACTGGCAGAATTGGCCTCCCGTCTGCCCGTAAGCCAGCAAACCGCCATGCTATTGGTTGATTTGCTTTTACGCTTGGATAAAAAGTTGTGTACTGGCGGCGTTGATGATTCGAATGGCACGGTTGGCGGATTCATCGAGGATGTCGTTTTAATGCTTCAGGAATACGCAAAACTTGATCAAAAGTGCATTAAGGCGTTTGAAAAGTTAGGCGGTAAAGAGACTTGTTTCGGTTGGGAGGAGCCTTTGGTGGCAATCGTTGATGAATGCTGGAGCTAAAACAATAGCGAGTCGTGGTGTTGGAGTTATTCTCCCGGCCAAGAAAATTTGGAATATAAACAAAAGTGAGCTAAAATACAACTGTATGAAAAGACCCCTAAGCACAACTTTCATTTTCGGATCACTGTTCATTGCCGGTTCGGCGAACGCCCAAATGATGGGTAATTTTTCCAATACTCAAGTCGATTGGAACGAAGTTGTCGAGCATACAGCGCGCGAAGAACAGGAAGGCAAGGAACTCTGGGAAAAACTGCAAACTAAAGAGGTTGCTTGCGAGAATTTGAGCGACAAACAGCACGGAATGCTCGGCGAATATTTTATGGGGCAAATGGCTGGCGAGTCCCACGCCGCCATGAACGCCATGATGCTCCAGGCACATGGTGAAAACGGCGAAGAACAAATTCACATCGTAATGGGCAAGCGTCTTTCCGGTTGCGATACATCGGCGGCGTTTCCGGCGAACAGCCTCGGCTGGATGCCGATGATGAACATGATGTGGGGAGGGTGGTCGTCTCCTTTTGACAGTAATA